>SXGQ01652307.1_pt1 | contig 11536 bp, 6 predicted proteins | sample 3178371 | NCBI WGS metagenome assembly SXGQ01 (sample SAMN11356859, study PRJNA531348) | freshwater metagenome | isolation source: freshwater sample F1-20 | place: China: Fuxian Lake, Yuxi | collected 2017-12-25 | reverse complement strand
CCAGCCAACTCCGCTGAAAGTTACCTTAACATTCCAAGGCTGATCAGTGCCGCGGAAATCGCAGATGTGCAGGCCATTCATCCAGGATATGGTTTCCTCTCTGAAAATGCACATTTTGCAGAGGTTTGCAGGTCCTGCAAAATTGAATTCATCGGCCCTCCTCAGGAAGCAATGCGTAAACTTGGCAACAAGAACGAAGCACGAAAAATGGCAAAAAAAGCTGGTGTTCCTGTTGTTCCAGGAAGCGAGGGCCTTATCACCAAGGACGAGGAAGCCCTTGCTCTAGCCCATTCCATGGGATACCCGGTTTTGATAAAAGCATCCGCGGGCGGCGGCGGCCGTGGCATGCGTGTCGCCCATAACGACATCAGTCTTCAATCCGGGCTGGCTTCCGCAGTGCAGGAAGCTGAGAATGCCTTCAAGGATGGAAGCGTCTATTTGGAAAAGTACATTGAACAACCCCGCCATATTGAAGTGCAAGTCCTGGGCGACACCCAGGGCAATGTGGTTCACCTTTGGGAGCGCGATTGCTCACTTCAGCGCAGGCATCAAAAACTCGTCGAGGAGTCGCCCGCCCCTAACCTTCCCGACAAAGTTCGCAAGGAAATCTGCGCGGCAGCGGTCAGGCTTGTCAAATCCGCGGGCTACTACAGCGCGGGAACCGTTGAGTTTCTACTGGACAAGGACCATAACTTTTACTTCATCGAAGTCAACGCCCGTATCCAGGTTGAACATCCCGTCTCAGAACTTGTCACGGGGATCGACCTGGTAAAGGAACAAATTCGCATCGCTTCAGGGTTGCCGATTTCTTTCAAACAGGATGATATCATTCATAGGGGATGCGCCATCGAATGCCGCATCAATGCAGAAGACCCCGCAAATGGCTTCAGGCCTTTCCCTGGCTTGATCACAAAATGGCATCCTCCCGGTGGCCCCGGGGTTCGAATGGATACCCACGCCGTCCAGGGCTACAGGGTCCCATCAAACTACGACTCCCTCGTGGCAAAACTTCTTGTTCACAAGCCCACCCGGGCAGAGGCGATTTCCACCATGCGAAGGGCGCTTGCCGAATTCAATGTGGATGGTATCAGAACAACAATCCCCATCCTCAGGGAAATTTTCACCAACTCCGCTTTCATTGATGGCAAAGTGGACACAACCTTCATTGAACGACATTATCTAAAGGGCCAGTAACAGCAATCATGTCCATTGCTCATATCACCCTTTTGACAAAAGACATAATTCCCTTCAAGGAATTCTTCATCAAAACATTGAATTGGCAGCCCATTGAAAAGCCCGGCAATATCGCGGTTAATGCTGCTTGGCTGCAGATCGCGCCTGGACAGGAACTTCATATTCTTGAAAACAAGGAGTTCGACTCACTCAAGTTTGAGCAGGAATATGGCAGGCACATCGCAATCCGCTGGCCCGAAAAGGAATTCGATTCCCTTAAGCAAAGGCTTGCGCAAAACGGTGCTGAAATCATCACAGCCAAACGCCCCACATCATTTCCCAGATTCTTCTTTCGATCACCCGACAATTATGTGTTTGAAGTGGTTCCAGCTTGATTCTCATGGCATTGGTTTCATTGCTGCGAGTTTTTTAACAGACTCCGCATCCAGAATTTGATTATAAATCCGAAGATCAGACATCCACCCCTGGAAATTCCCGGAAGCCCCCGCACCAATCTGAATGACAGCATCATTGACAATTTGAAAATCATCCGGCTTGAACCGGGTGCTTTCAGAAACCTTGCAACCATCAAGGTAAAGCATCAGATTTTCCCTGGTTTTTATTGCGGCTAGATGATGCCAGCCCGCTGGAAGAGAGTGTCCCCAGGACACATTACGACCTGTCTCGAATGAAAAAATCTTCCCCGAGGGAAGAGTGGAACAGAATAGACGGCCATCATGCTCCGCCATGGTCCAAGCCCTGCGATACTTGACATCCGGGGTATGATCCAACCTGGTGATTTTTTTCCAAGTCTTGTTGTTGCTGTATTCATAAACCTCGGCAAGGGGCAAAGTACCTGCAAGCAATTTCCCATTGTTAACAACCATCCCCATGACCTCAAGCTCTTCACCCAGTCTTCCCAGGTCTGTCCATTGATTGGTTTTTTCAAGACGATAAACCCTGCCACTGGGCCAGGTGCCCACATGAAGCGCGCCTTGGTAAATTGCAAAGGAATAAGTCTGGGTATTTTCACCAAGCCTACCCAGGTCAATCCATTTTTCACCATCAAAACGAAAAACATTTCCGCAGTCATAACTGCTTGCATAAATAAATCCGCCAAAAACAGTTAGCGCTTCAACCCTCAGGTTATCAGATTGTTTGTTACTCGATTTTTCAACAACGGGTGTGGGGCATTTTGTCCACTGCTTATTTCCCTCATACCGATAAAATCCCGCAGGCTTGTATAAAGAGGATGCATAAAGCTTGCCTTTATAAACAACCATCCCACCCACTGCCTCGGTATCCGGCAACTGGCCGCAATCTTTCCAGACATCACGGCCCTCATACCGCAAAATCCTTCCACCAAGGTTGGTGTTTTTTGATTCAGACAGGGCGGACCCTGCCAGCCTGTATTTCCCCGTGCCAGCATAAAGCTGATTTTCATAGATCGCCATAGACATGACGCTGTTGGATTTATCAGGGGCACCACAATCAATCCATCGCTGGGCGCCTGCGTGTCGATAAACCCGCCCTGAATCATTTGCTTCAGGCGCACAAGTTCCCGCATAAAGTTCTCCACCATGAACCGCAAGTGAGAACGCACACAAAGCCTTGCCCGGCACCCCGCAATCGTGCCATTCACCGGATTTATTATTGTCAATTCCAAAAAACAAATGACGATAATTGGCCTGGTTGGTTGTGACACCTTGATTACTTTTAAGGCTTAGGTTCACACCTCTTGAGATATTCGGGGAATACCAGCTAAAAATATCTCCACCCGGTAATACATTAGATTTATCATCCGCTTTGATCCAGCAGGCAATGCTGAATTCACCTTTCCCCATCTGGGGGCCAATATCCTTCGCGACCTTTAGACTTGAATCCATACCATTGAAAAATGCCCCATTTTCGTAATGCACATTCACACTTTCCGCATGATGGTTCTTTCCCGAAATATCACGGGCATTATCGACCAAAGGTAGGTGGCTGATCAAACCATCCTTGATATCTGAAACATCAGGCCCGGGCATCAGATGTTTGTCAAAAAAAGCATAGGCCATAAGTCTTTCCCTTAGTGGAAAACTATGGTTAGTATCAGGATGATGAACCTCAAGCCTATTGCGGAAGTTGAATATTTTTTCATACACGGGAAGAGCGGCATCAATGCAATCCGTAACCCCGGAAACTTCAAAATCGGGTTCATCATGCAAGGGGGCATTGATGAAAACAGGCCTGGGAGCAAGTGCTGCAAGCACCTCGGTGAAATCAAAGGGAATCTTTGAAGGAATGTCGTTGTATTCCGTCTTAATCCTTGGCATGTAATATTTGCTGCTCCAGGCCCTGACATCTCCCTTGTTATGTTTTGCAAAAACATTAAAGCCGCAACTCGAAGCCACCGCCTTGATCCTTTGATCAAATACCCCTAGAAAAAGCGCGTTGTGCCCGCCAAGCGAATGCCCGATGACCCCGATCGATCCAGAATCCACATATCCAAGGGATGAAAGCAGGTCAATGCCCCTGCGATGATTCACAATTCCTTTCATGGTTGCACTGGCATAACCCATCTTATAAGGGTCTGCAGGATATTCATTTGTATGCAAAAGTGGATAATCCATCACCAGGCAAACATAGCCCCTTGAGGCAAGTTCATGCGCGTAGGATTGCCCGTTGGCCAGGGAAACTCCCGCAGGGATATCTTTGCCGGGCTTGGAACTACCAGGCAGGCAAATCACTCCGGGCCTGAGGCTGTTTTTGGTTGCATGGTGGGGAATCAGTAAAAAGGCGGGCACCCTGTCTTCTTTCTCAACCAGGAAGGATACATGATTGCGTGTGTAGTGTTGTAATTTCTCCTCGTGATCTATTTTCATATCCAAAGGCAGGGTTGTGGTCACGGGCAAAGGACCCATCACCAGTTCCATGTTTTCCCTGATATGTGCAACGCGTTTGGACCAATCCGACATGCTTTTAACAGGCTGCAACCTACCCTGTCCATCCTTGAAATAGAGCAACTGTTTGCGATCCTCGTACCAGGGTGGAGGATCTTTTTTAACTTCCAACTGGCACGGCATGATGCCCAAAAGAAATAGCATGGCTCCACTGGTCATATTCATGATTACCTGCTTTCACAAAGATTCAGGTCATAGTTTCTTTAAAATCTCAGCGACTTTGTCCTCGAAAAGCTTCTGCCATTCCGGTGCGAGGATGCAATCACTATCTTCCTGCGCGTTGCCCACATTCTTGAGTTGCTCTGCAGTTGGGGCGTAGTAGATATAACCATTGGTATACCCAGCGACGAATGTGGACTTGTGCGGTGACATTTTTTTGATATTCAGTCCGATTTGAACTGTCAATTCGCCCGGAAAAGTAACCATGACAAAATCGCCCACTCTAATGCCCATGATTTCCACATCGATGGTTCTTTTCCCTGAGGCGATATTTTTCGCCTGGTTTTTCTTGAGCAGCGCAAGGTTCGTCTGCACCCGGGTAAGTTCTTCCATCACATGAATATTGGCAAGATACTTCTTGATGTTTTTTCGGTTCTCCGCATCCAGCTTTTCGAGATCATTTCTCCCCAGCATTTTCTCGTGAAGGTAATGCTGTGAGAAAAAGGATGGGTACTCCTCGGAATTGTTGTACCTGATCATGAGGGGAAGGAATGTTTTGAAGTTAAGATTGTTTGCCGCCAGGGATTGGACCAATTTCAATTGTTCCGCCTGAAGCGATTCAATGCGTGCTGAAAGCTCGGCCCTTGGGAGCGAAATGGTCTCATTGATCACCTTGAAAGCCACATCCGGCTTGCATGTGATTTTCCTCAATCCCCGCATGGTGCTGATACCCAGCATATTGCCAAGGGGTTCCGCATCCGGTGGATAAGCGACATCCTTGTAGAGCACTGGATTGACATCCCCGCCACACCCCTGGATAAAAAATGCCATGGCCCCATCACCCAGGCAATCTTCAATCACCCTGGATGAAAACCCCGTGAGGTCCGCGGTATTCCCACCACTTGGAACTCCCTGGATGGGATGGCATGCGAAATTGTAGAGCACTGCAAGAGTTTTTCCATTCTTCTGGTCAAGCCTCAATATTCCTATCTGGGGATCAACAGGTCCAACGCCTGCAACCTCGGCATCGGGGGGAAGGGAATACGCCCTTCGCATATCCGCATCTTTGCCATTCCTCAGCTTCACCCTGCGATTCTCCATGATCCTATTTTCAAATCCAACACCATTGCCAATATCAACATCAACGAGATTTTTCATCGCGGTTCTAACCGCCTTCACCGTTTTTTCCTCAACATCCTCGCATACAATTCCATGACAATGACTGGCATTGACCATCACATTTGTCGGCAAAACCTCAAACTCTTTCTTTAATTGCTCCCTTACTGTGGAAAGGTAGGTTTTCTTTATCGAACCTATTTCCTCGATTGCGACCGCATCCACGGTGATGATAACCGCAGTCGCCCCGGCATCTTTCAACACCAGGGCCTTCACATACAAAGTGTCATTTTTCACGGCAACCGGACTGGTGATATCTTCCCTTCCCACTCCCGCCTTCAACTGGCCAGCCCAGGACTGGGTATTCAAAAACATCAATGACACAAAAACCAACATTTCCTTTGACACTCTGCCGGTAATAAATTTTATGATTGACATAAGATGATTATCCTTGAGTTTGAGGCTGGCGGGATCTGTCAGCTTTCACATGAAGCATGACAATTGAGAAACAACAGTTGCAGTCGATTTCCAGCAGGTAATATCATTTACCAGCTTGATTATAAAAGAACTTCCTTGACAACCCTGGAAGGTTCCACGCCCGTGAGTTTGGCATCCAATCCCTGGAATTTGAATGTGAAGGATTCATGGTCTATACCCAGCAAATGCAACATGGTTGCATGAATGTCATGTACGGTGATCACATCTTTTTCCGCGGCATAGCCAAGATCATCAGTGGCACCAAAAACCATTCCGCCGCGCACCCCTCCACCCGCCATCCACATGGACATCGCCTTGTTATGGTGATCGCGCCCAACGGGCCCCTTGTTGCCCTGCGCCATGGGGGTGCGACCGAACTCACCGGTCCAAACAATCAAGGTCTCCTCCAGCATACCCCGCTGTTTCAAGTCACGAATCAATGCCGCACAAGCCTGATCGACCTCCTTGGCACGCAACGGTAATTCCTCCTTGAGCAAACTATGATGGTCCCAGTCCCGGTGATAAAGCTGGATGAATCGGGAACCCCTTTCCGCAAGCCTCCTTGCAAGCAGGCAATTGCTGGCAAATGATCCGTCCCCGGGATTGCAACCATACATCTGCAGCATTCGACTATTTTCCTTCGAGATATCCATCAAATCCGGCACGCTCCCCTGCATCTGGAAAGCCATTTCATACTGGGAAATCCGAGTCGCGATCTCAGGATCATCAACCACGGAATCAAACTTGCGATTGAGCGAGTTGATTGCCTGCACATCCGCGGATTGAGCTTCCCTGCTGATCCCGGCGGGGTTACCAAGATAAAGGACCGGGTCACCCTTGCTGCGAAGTTGCACCCCCTGGTGTTTGCTGGGAAGAAACCCGCTGCTCCATTGCCTTGCTGCGATCGGCTGGGGAGAACGCCCCCTGCCTGTGGATACCAAAACCACAAATCCTGGCAGGTCGGATGATTCACTTCCCAAGCCGTAGGTTACCCATGAACCCATGCTTGGCCTACCCGCAATCTGAGATCCGGTGTTCATGAACATATGTGCCGGATCATGATTGATCGCATCGGTGGTCATGGAACGCACCAGGCAAATATCATCCATGACCGAACCGATATGAGGGAATAAGACAGAGATCTCAGTCTGATTCCTCCCAAACTTTTGAAAAGCGAATTGAGGTCCCTGGCAGACAAGTTTCTGCCCCTGCAATTGCGCCAGTTGCTGCCCCTTGGTCATGCTCTGGGGCATGGGCTTACCGTGCATTTCCGCAAGCTTTGGCTTGTGATCAAATGTCTCAAGGTGGGAAGGTCCACCTGCCATTGTCAACCAAATCACCCTTTTCGCCTTGGGCCTTAATGGAAGGGGACTGACAACTCCAGTGGAATTTGGTGATAGACCTGCTGGAAAAGCCGGGGATGGAAGCAGTGAGGCCAAAGCCACCGACCCTATCCCACGGGACCCGTTCGCCAAAAAAGACCTGCGCTGCATCAACTTGACACCAGTCGTATTTCTCACGATCTAATACCTCGTAATTGTTTCATGTAAATTCAGCAGGACTCTTGCGACATGAGTCCAAGCGGCGACTTCAGCCTTGTCTAATCCATCAGGAATCACAAACAATCCGACATTGAATAACTGTTGTGCTGACTTTTCATCGTTACGATATTCATGCAACCGTTTTTCCACCAAAATTTGGATGGTGGACAATTCATCAGCAGTTGGATTGCGTTGCAACACCTGCTGCCAGGCCCAGGCTATCCGATCCGAGGTCGCACTACCGGGAGACTTGAGGATTTTGCAAGCGAATGCCTTTGCAGCCTCTACATAAGTGGGATCATTCAACAAAACCAGCGCCTGTTGGGGAATATTCGAGCGATTTCGATCAGCAGCACATTCCTCCCTGGATGGAGCGTCAAATGCGAGCATGCTTGGGTGCAAAAAAGTACGCTGCCACCATACATACAAGCCTCTCCTGTACTGGGAATCACCCTTGTCAGCGACATATTCACGGGTAGGAAAATTCAAATTTTCCCAGTAACGATCGGGTTGATAAGGTTTAACGCTTGGACCTCCGATTTTGGCCACCAGCAATCCGGATACCGCAAGGGCATTGTCCCTTACAATTTCAGCATCCACCCTGAATCGGCTTTGCCGCGAAAGTTCCCGGTTATAAGGATCTTTCAATAGAAGCTCCTTCGAACCCCGGGAATCCTGCCTGTAAGTTTTACTATTCACCATGGTCCTGACCATGTGTTTCATATCCCAACCACTATCAATGAATTCAGAGGCTAACCAATCGAGCAATTCAGGATTAAGAGGCAGTTCGCCCTGGGCTCCGAGGTCATCAAGCACCTTGCTCAAACCCACACCAAAGAACTGTTTCCAAGATCGGTTCATCACAGTCCGGGCTGTAAGAGGGTTATCCCGGGAAACCAGCCACTTCGCCAAGTCCAATCGATTAAGTTCCCGGCCTTCAACTTTCATCTGGGGAAGAAAAGCGGGGAATGCGGGTTTCATGATTTCACCGGTTTCATCCTGCCAGTTGCCACGAGGTAGCAGTCGCACCACCCTTTTCTTTTCCATGCTCACAGAAACAAGAGTCCTGGGAAGGGAATCATGAAAAAGCTTGCGCGACTTCTCCGCAGCGGTAATTTCTTCTTTCACCACCGGTTTCTTGTTCCTTAATTGCTCCAATTCCGCATCCATCTTTGCAAGCCTTTGTTTCTGCATTTCATCAGCAACAGCCATGCCTTCCTCGCGTTTTCCTATGGCTGCCTCTTGAATATCCGAGAAAAAAGCGCCCAGTGAATAAAAATCCCTGGCAGTCATGGGGTCAAACTTATGATCATGGCATTGCGCACAACCCGTGGTCTGCCCCAACCATGCCGCACCAATCGCCCGGACCCGGTCGGTAAGCATCCGGGACTCATAATCCTTAGGCTGCGCACCACCTTCCTCGGTCGACAAAAGCAGTCGATTAAATCCTGAACCCACCCTTGTCTCCTGACTTGCATCAGGTAGAAGGTCGCCTGCTATCTGCTCCATGGTGAATCTGTCAAATTTTTTGTTTTGATTGAACGAATTGATCACATAATCCCTGTAGGGCCATATATTGCGGGATGTGTCACTGTGGTAGCCAATGGTGTCTGCAAATCGCACAACATCCAGCCAGGCTATTGCCATTCGCTCGCCGTAATGGGGACTGCTTAAAATCTTCTCCACCAGATTTGCATACGCGTTTGGAGATTTGTCTTTTTCAAAGTCCACGACTACTTCGGGTGTCGGAGGCAATCCGAGCAAATCAAAGTACAATCGCCTAACCAAGGTTCGTTTATCAGCCTCCTCAGATGGACTCAAACCAATTTTTGCAAGTCGCTTTGAAACAAGATAATCGATGGCATTTTGACCGCTGGGGATGGAAGGCTTTGCCAGGGGTTCATATGCCCAATGATTCTTGTACCTCCCGCCTTGGTCAATCCAACGCTTGAGAGTTTCCTTCTGGGCAGAGGATAGCTTCTTTTTTGCTTCAGGCGGAGGCATGATCACATCTTGATCCGTGCTGTTTATCCGCTCTATCAGAATGCTTTTCGATGCGCTACCGGGGACAACAGCTTTAGTCTTGATGGCACTTTCATGGTCATCCAGTCTTAGGCCCGCTTTACGCTGACTTTTATCCGGTCCATGGCAATAAAAACAATTATCAGATAATATGGGCCTGATATCACGGTTGAAATCAAGTTCTTCCGAAGCGTCGGCTTTTGAAACCACTAGTCCCACAAGCAGCAGTATCATTGAAGTCAGACGCATCCCCGCACCCCTAGGCTAAGCATTAATCGAACAAACCAGCATCAACCCTATTTTTAGCATTAATCCAATCGAAACACAATTTTTTGCAATATTATGGGGCAGGTTTGCCGATAGGTTATTTTATAAAGGCTTGAATCAATATCTTTTATAAGATATCATCTAGAGGTTAAATTAGGTTTTTGTATCCCACCGGACGAATGCATGCTCTCCATCTTTGGTAATTATGATCAAAAAACCAGTCGAAGGCATTTCCTCACTGCTGGCGCCGTGGGTTTATCCGGATTTTCTCTCATTGATTTACTCAAAGCAGAGGCCGTTGCTGGTATTCACACTTCAATCAAATCGGTGATCAATATCCATCTTGATGGTGGCCCACCGCAACTGGATATGTTTGATCTTAAACCTGATGCCCCTGTTGAAATCCGAGGTGAATTCAAACCCATCGCAACCAATGTTCCCGGAATACAAGTTGGTGAACTGCTTCCAAAAATTTCCAAGATTGCTGATAAATGCGTTTTTGTGCGGTCACTGGTCGGCTCTGCCGGCGCGCACGATGGCTTTCAATGCCAGTCAGGCTTTGCTGCAAAAGACCAATCCAACATAGGCGGGAGGCCAGCGTTTGGCTCTGTGATCGCAAAACTTCAAGGGGCGGCAGGCGACACATCGCCAGCCTTCGTGGATATCATGCAGGGCAGGCCCCAGGTGCGTAATAGTGCCAGGCCGGGTTTCCTGGGCCCCACATTCACTCCTTTCCGCCCGGATATTTCCTCAATGTTCACCCGGGAACTAGAAGCGGGCATGAAAGGCGAACTTGCCAAGCGAGGCAAAGCACACGCAGTGCAACTCAACCTTGTTGAAGGCTTGACACCTGATTTAGTCAGTGATCGCACCAAGCTTTTAGCCAGCTTTGATGCAACCCGCAAAAGCCTTGACGCTTCAGGCTCCATGGATGCCCTTGATCGCTTCACCCAGCAAGCAGTGGGCATCATTCTTTCAGGCAAACTTGCCAACGCCATGGATCTCGAGAAAGAATCATCCAGCGTGGTTGCCAAATACACCTACCCCATGAATGAACCAAAACGATCCACGACCAGCGAGGATGGAAACGCGGGAAAGAAACTCCTCATCGCCCGTAGAATGATAGAGGCGGGGGTTCGCTGCGTAAGTGTTTCTTTCAGCGATTTTGACACCCATGAAGGCAATTTCCCCCGTATGAAACAACTTCTTCCCATCGTTGATAATGCCATTCATGCCCTGATCACTGATCTTGAAGACCGGGGAATGTTGAATGATGTCGCGATTGTCGTATGGGGAGAATTTGGCAGAACTCCTCGCATTGATCCTAAATCAGGCGGAAGGCACCACTGGCCTGAAGTCAGCCCCGCGCTTCTTGCAGGTGGTGGATTCAAAGGCGGGCAAGTCATTGGCGCCACCGATCATCATGGCGCAAAAGTTGTTTCCCGACCCGTCACCTTCCAGGATATTTTCGCCTCACTTTACAAATCCTTGAATATCGATCTATCCACAACCATCAATGATCCTAACGGAAGGCCCCAGCACCTGCTTGACTCCGGAATCCCCATCCGCGAACTATTTTAAGGCCTTAATAAACAATCATCTTCATTCACTTTTTCCTTGAATATTAGCCCCTTCAAGTGTTTACTATCTTTGCCTGCCTGATTTATTTATGCATCTCAAAGGAATATCAACCATGCAAAATCGTAGAGCCTTCATCAAAACCACAGCGGCTTTATCCACAGGGTATTTCATCGCGGAATCCGCAAATGCTGTTGCCGGGCCAAATGATAAAATACGGGTCGCTTGCATCGGCGTGCGTGGCCAGGGTGGATCACT
>SXGQ01644098.1_pt1 | contig 11537 bp, 10 predicted proteins | sample 3178371 | NCBI WGS metagenome assembly SXGQ01 (sample SAMN11356859, study PRJNA531348) | freshwater metagenome | isolation source: freshwater sample F1-20 | place: China: Fuxian Lake, Yuxi | collected 2017-12-25 | reverse complement strand
TTTGAAAAGCATGCTGAACCCCATATCTTTCCATATTTGTTTTAATTGTATTTATTTTTTTTACACCACTTTGAGAAGCATATTCAACTCCATATTTTTCCAAACAAGACTTTTTCATTTTATCTTTAACATCTTCATTCTGAGAAGCACATTCAACCCCATATTTTTCAATATTTGTATTTTTTATTTTATTTTTCACATCTTGTGATTGGGTAGGGTTTTCAACACCATATTTTTTCAAATTGGTTTCTTTTTTTTTATTTAAAATAATGGTATTGGATAAACCTGCTTCCCCATATATTTTAGTTATAGTATCTTTTTTTATCTGTTTTATTTCTTCATTTTGAGAAATATTTTCAACACCATATTTTTTCTTTATTGTATCATTTCCTTTTTCACGAACTTCTTTATTTTGTAAAGAATATTCTGTTCCAAACTTTGTCAAACAGGTTTGTTTAACCTTATAATTACGATTTTTTTTTGTACATAATTTACAAAACCCATTTGTATTACATAATTCACGAAATTTTTTTTCAAAAACTCCAATACATCCTTCACTTTTACATTTTCCTTGAATAATTGTATCTCTTGTTATTTTGTCTTCACGAGAATCTTTACATAAAGTAATATTATGTTCTTTACAAAATTCTTGTAAATATTCATTATTATATTTTTGTTTTATCATTTTTTACTCTATATAATAATAATAATTTTAAATCAATTTTATATGTTAAATTGGGCGTTTTAAATGAGAAAAGGTGTAAAAGGAAGCGGAATGATGCGCGTAAGCAAAGCAGGATCACTGCAATCAATTTGGGGAATATTATTGGTCGCAATATGAACAGAAGCAGTCACCTCGACATTTTTCTCTTTTTGAAACAACCCACGGTAATTGATAACGCCATCGCCTGTAAACTCTTTCACACGAGTTTCATTCAACGAATCGCTGTCTGACAACTCGCTGATCTGTCCGAAGCGCAATGTCGACAAAGGCTCCAACTCGCTTGTAATATTCGAGGACGACTTCGAGTTTATGATAATGTTTTTCGGAATAACGCCACAAAAATCAGATAAAATTTTGCGAATCACTTTCAGCAACAGAGATTTGCCATTGCAACCACCGCCAATCCAAATAAATATATTGCGAAGAGGAACGCCGGTCATGGATGATTTAATAGCATTGAGTACACACTGACGGGTCGCAGTATCTGGAAAAAGAGACGTAAAGTAACTTGAAAAACTTATTGGGTGGATTTCAACTTTCTCCGGATTCTCCGGATTCTCCGGACTTTTTAAAGTATTCTCTTGAAGACCAACTATTATAAGAATTCTCGAAAAGTCCGGAGAATCCGGAGAATCCGGAGAAAGTTGAAGATTTATGTTTTTTCTGTTTTTTTCAAGAGTGCCATAGTTTATGTTAGTTATAAGGAAAACTTTAAAAAACACAGAAATAATAGAAAACTTATTCATCGTTATTTTTTAGAAAACAACACCCTTCAAATCCACCCTTGTAATATTTATTTGTAAAGACATTTTTACCCAAACCCATAATGTCTTTATCATATTTCAACCCAATTCGTTTCATTCCTTCTTTTATAGTTTTATCATCAAACCCACTCCTTTCCCTCAAAATTTCTAATGGTACCCGTCCAGAGTCATGAAGTTGACAATTATCATTGAACCACATTCTAAATTCGTCATTCTTCAGTTTGGTTTCTTGCGCGTCTTTCTGAAACTTTTCCGGTATTCGTGGGAGTTTGTTAACAAAGTATTTCGCAGCATACTCAATTACAATATTAAATATTTCATTCGAATACTCATTTTTTAATTTGTCAGATAGATCGCAATCAGCAATAAACAAGAGTTTCCCAGGATCTTCGGTCATTCTCGTACCAGTTCTATCAAAGTGAGACCCGAAAGAAATCTGTTTATAACGATTGTAAACGGCCTCTTCACTCGAGTCGACTTTCGGTATGTGGTTGCTCAGAATAAACATTTTATAAAGGATATTTATGCTTTCACTCGTTCCAAACATGATTTCGTTTTCGATCGTTTTTCCATCTGCAATTTCTTTCATTAAAACTGCATTTGTCTTTTTTGTTGAAAATTCATCCAACCAAACAAGTCGTTTCCCCTTCGTCATACATAGTTGTTTATGAACCTTTGCATTGCCGTCTTCGATCATTGAACCCTTTGACTTATAGACATAGTTCGGCATGAGGGTGTTCAAAATGTCAAAGAAGAATGTTTTCCCGTTATCGCCCTTGCCATTATCGGTTCCATCAATCATAAAATACAGCGACTTTTCCAACTGCGGCATCCCTACAAATGAGTATCCAATTAAAGCAAGATAATATTCCAAATGTTCGCTGTTGTTATTAAGAATTTTTTTCAAAATGGATTTTAGATTATCAGTCCTACAAGGATCAGCAGGTTTCCAATCGTATGGTATCGTATCAGTCAAAAAATCATCCCATCGTAACCCTTCTCTGAATGTCTTTGTTTTCAAATCCATAACGCCATTTGTAAAAGCCATTATACACGGAGTCGTGTCAAGCTTTTCTTCGAATGTGTCGTTGACCAACTGGGCGCGCAAATTTTTAACGCACATTGTTATGTACCCTGGTGCGTTTATTTTAGTATAATATTTTAAATACTCTTTTTGCGTTGCAATTAGTTTGTCTTTTTCGGGACCATCAATCCCAATCATTTTATTTGCCAATTGCGCATTTGAATAATCAATATATTTCCGTATTTCACTAATAACATAAAACGTCGGTTCTTTTACATGTTTCCACAATTGGGTTTCAGGAACCAAAACATACCAATTCTCTTTGCAAAGTACGAGAATCTTCTTTAGTTCTGGTGCAATTATTGTTGAACATTTGAACACGTCCTCCAAATCTTGAATCGAAATATAAAAACTCGCGCCATATTTTGCGCAAATATTGTGATACGCGACTTCATCGCTTAATTTGGCGTAATGGTACAAAGTTCCAATTGTTATTTTTCCGTCTGCGTATGAGTCCCATGTTGTGTCAAAGACAGTCTCGTCATAATTTGCACCAGGCCGTTTAGACATGGTTCGTGCCAAATCCTTGTAGTCGGCACTTTCGGACCGTAGAGCCCACAGAATGTTTCTCCAATCTGAGTAACAACCTTTGGTGCAAATGAATTTGTCGTCAATAATTTCGGATAATTGTTTAATTTTATCGAACTTATTCAGTGACTTGTCAAGTTTTGATTTCAACGCAGTCTTCTTTGGTTCTTCGGGTGGTCCTTTTATTACGGTTGCATCATCGTCTCCAAGCGAAACTATTGTTTCTTTAAACTTTCCTTCGACTAACTTTAAAGGTCTATTTTGACCCGATTTTGAACAATAAACCGAGCGTAGTTTTCTATTTGTATCATAAACACCTTGATCAAAAAATTTGCCACCCGAGATGTCAATAAATTCTCTCCAATCCTTCAAGTCACAATCGGTATTCATGAACTCGTTCATTTCAGTCCAAAATCGTTTTTGTTCACACTTCATCATTTTTAGGTTTGGAATATGTATGTGAAGACTGTGGCACATAAGTCGTTCACCTGCATCTACATAGTCCGGACTGCTCGCATCAGCAACTGCAAAGCGTGGCTCATATTCAACTAATTTTTTTGTTAGAGCTCTTTTCGCGTAATCAATAAAGTTACGCGTATGAAACTCATCGAATTTGAGTTCACCGTGAAATGGATGCTTGCAGTCAATGTCTGCATATAAGCAGACAGGAACATCATCCGGGATAACTTCATAACAGGTTTGTATTTTTTTGCATAATAACTCGTATGCAGTAGCGTCGACTGCAGTGTAGCAGTTGGGTTTGTTGGTTTCTTTGTTGTTGGTTGATTTCATCCAAGTCGTGTAGTTTATCATCTTTTTTTATATAATTGCTAAAGATAATAAAATCGGTCATTTTAACTAATTTATTAAATTATTCCTAAAGATATTGTATTTTTTTGTTGATTTGGATTCGCCATTTTCCAATTTTAAAACAATTGCGCTTCCAATAAAAATATACCCATGTTTTCGAAGAATTCCTCGAACTATATTTAGATAGGGTCGTTTGCATTCAAAATTCGTTTTAAAAGCGGAAATCTCAGAGCAAGCAAAACATTTTTGAATCTCATCCTTGAGTGCCAAAATGGCGGCCTGTTTTTCAAGGTTTTCGTCAAGTTCGCTGAGCAAGAACTCGTTTCCCGTAATTTCAATCAACTTTTGACATAATTCTTCGCGCTCCTCGTGGTATTGTTCAGAGAGCTTAATGCGCGGCATCCTCTTTTATATATTGTTCAGATAAATTCTTTAACTCCGTTGAGAGACAAAAATGTTTTCATACCAATAAAATCAGGTGTAATAATGCGTCATCTATATTTTTCCCAACATATTTCGACTTATATTCATAATAGTTCATCTCGATCACGCTATCGTTATATTCAACCTCGATTGTGTCTATTATTTCGGTTGTTACGTAATATCGATGTTTGTTATTTTTTTTACTGATTCTTGACAAGAACATTCCCTTATCGTTTCTCACCATTTTATTGCCGATGAATGCATTCTCATATCTTGAACTATAACTGGAAACATAACTATTTGCCGACATCTGGGTAAATATTATACGGTTTGATGGAGGAATAAGAAATGTTTTTATTTCTTTTAGAATGTCTAATGGAAGATTATTGATCATTATATAATTTTCAATAATTTTTTTTTGAATGGTTTACCCAATGTATAACCCATACTTGACAACAAAATCAATCATATTCTCGGTGCCCATTGAATGATTGCACGCGAAACAAATCGGTCGCAAATTGTTTATTTCGTGGGTCCCGCCGTTCTTCTCACTCAGTACATGACCAACCTCATAATTGGTGTTTGAGATCAGTACTTTCTTGCAACAGAGGCAGCGATGGTGTATAATATTTTCGCCAATGTAGTGATTCCACACGATGACGCGGACATTCTTCGGAATGGATTGTTTCTTCTTCTTTGCTTCTTCCTTTTCACGTCGTGCTGCTTCTTCCTTTTCACGACGAACTTCCTCCTCTTGTCTTTTGATTTCCTCTTCTTGTTTTTTTAGTTCCTCTTGCATTTTCACCTCAATCTCTTGACGCTGTTTCTCTAACTGATCGAGTAATGATAATTTCGGTTCATCTGCTGCCTTTGTTTCCGGCACCTTTAATTCAACAACTTTGGGTTCAGGTACCTTTGGATCGGGTACCTTTGGTTCAGGTACCTTTGGATCGGGTTCGTTCAACTTAAAAATCAGGTTGTCAGAACAATGATTGAGAACCAGCCAATATAGTTCTTCCTTCTTGATTCCAACACAAAACTTTAAATTGTATTGTTTGCAAATTGCTTTCAGGTCATTGACCTTTTTGTCTTTAAGCTCAGAAACTAGTTTCATAAACTCTGACAAGAGAGCTTGTACCAACTCAGGTTTCTTCAATTTGAGTGCATGTTTTATTCCCAACTCTGTGCATTTGTCTCTACGTTGGTCGTTAGTTAGATTGTTTAGATTTTGATCGGTCTTTATGCGAAGCTCATCTTGTTTTTGTGAATCGATTGAATTATTATCGGTGATGTCTGATATTATAGTGTCGGTATCCATTTTATTACAGAATATAGTGGAAAAAACTTTATATTCTTTGCAAAAATACATTTATAATCATAATAATGTAGTTATTTTTTTTCTGCGTAAATGGTATAAATGAAAAATTTGAAGAACAAAAGTAGAAAATTTAAGCGTTCTTTTAAAATAAAGCGAAGATTGCGTGGAGGTGATTGTAACGGTGTTGTTCTCATGGATGATCCCACCTTCTGGCCCCAAAATTACGGGTGCGTTGGTAATAATAACGTTATAACAAGACTTCGAGTAGGCACCATTGTCGATAGGTTTGGAAACCCTACAGGTAGGACGTTATGTCCGGTTAATGCAGGTGTCCCATACACATACGAAGCACGTGCGATTCCGTTTATTAAAATGGGAGATTTTCGAACTCAGTCAAACTGCATAAATGAATATGAAACTTATGCACAACAAAACTATCATCAATATAGGGTAACAAAACCGTTTGATGTGTTTGTGTGCGATGTGAAATACCACAGATTCAATAATGACGCGGAACAAGACTATAAAGGTGGAGCCGTTCAATATACGCTAACGGTTAACTCGATTACAAATGCTGAAAAATCTACGATATCTGGTTTTGATTATGCACATGTCCCTATTGTTCAAGATATGTTAGATTTCAAGTATATAGCAAAAATTGATCCTATCCGCCAAATACCACAATTTAGAACTCCCAAGATGAACCCGGACCCGGACGCGAATGCGAATCCGAACGCGAATGCGAATCCCCCGAATCCGAATCCGAATCCGAATCCGAATCCGAATCCGAATCCGAATCCGAATCCGAATCCGAATCCGAATCCGAATCCTAACACTAATCCTAACCCGAATGTGAATGCGATTGCGAACCTGAATCCGAACGCGAACGCGAACCCGAATGTTTTTGACAGAAGACGTCTGATTAGCCCATTGAAAAGTGGCGTAACTAATACACCACTTGTTTCAAATATTGGCCCACTGTCTAACTTTAGGATAAATAATAATGCAAATAATAATGCAAATAATGACAATATTGAAGAACTAGCCGGAGGCAAACGTCGTCGTTCGGTTAAAAGAAAACGAAATAAAAAGAGGTTTACATAATTATTCGCGATGAATAAAGACCCCCTACTTTTGCACTCCAAATATTTTTTATTTTACAGTTTCTTTCATTTTTCATAAAGGTCTAAATAAAAAAAAAAACATGAATCTTACATTTATTCGGAAAAAATATTATTTTGCAGGTTCATCTTCATCTTCCTCTTCCCATTCCAACTCGATGTAGGGATTGCACTCCTTGCAGTCGTTGTAGCTCAGGCGGCAATCATAACACCCCCACCTGGAACACACCCAACAAGTCCATCCGTCCGACTCGCAAGTAAGGGCTCGCTTGCACCAAAAACATTTTCCAGAACAGCCACACGGAGTCTCGTTGTTTCTACACTCTTCGCACATCGCAACGCCACAATCACAACAAGCGGTTTTCACACAATCGGTGCATCCTATAGCGTCACATGCGAAACATGTGTCCGTACACTCTCTACAAAACATGAGAGGAGTGGTGTCGTCCTTTTTGCAACATTCGACCCCCTTTTCCTTATCAAAGTATTTTTTGCATTTATTACAAGCGGTTTCCATTTTATAAGGTAACCTAGTATTTATCTTTAAACACCTTAAAGGAAACCTAAGGTTTCCTTTTAATCCTTCCTTTTAATCCTTCCTCTTAATCCTTCCTTTATCATAAATAAATTAATACCGCGTTTACTACCATCCAAAAATAAAATAAAGGTAACCATGTATTGTTGTTTATGCACAAGTATTATTCTAATATGTGTGTTTGCAATATTGGGTGTACTGTATGAAATTGGTAGTGTTTTTGATGAAAATGGTAATGAAATAATGACTCCAAATCAATTGCGTGGCAATTTTATTGAAGCTGTTGTAAATGATCGCTATAACAAAATATACCGCGGTGTTTTGGATAGTTCAATCAAGGGACAAACAAACTATAGTTTTACAATTATGTGTATTCGACCTCCAAATACCAGGAACTGTGATAATTATGATGGTTACCAAGAATGGTTTCAAAACTATTTCGGCGGTACAATTCCAAATATTCATTCAAAACAAAAACAAATAATTAAAAAACAAGTTATAGAAAAAATACAAAACGCATTTCCGGGAAGCAATATTACGAAAGGTTATGAAAACTGTTGCGATGTATATAGAATAACATGGTAAACAAGTGTTTATACATCGCAATTTTTTGAAGATACATTCACTTACTCGTCATAAAAAAAATGGACGTAACCAAACAAACCAAACTTTCAAAAGCCGAATGGGAATCGGTCGAAATCCCCGTATCTGAAGATGAAAAACGCATCCTCGAACTCATTATCGAAGGTTACGCCAATGTAAACATCAAGCACAACAACAACAAATCCTTGTTCACCTGCATCAAAATCGAGAAATCCGAAATCATCGAGACATTTTTCTACATCAAGTTTTTCCGCCCCCAGGTGGCCGAGATTTCTTTATTGCCCGTTGCCAAAGCCATCAAGGATTTCGACAAATCGATCAAAGACGTCAATATGAAAAAGCTGAAAACCGCCGACACGATCCGCATCGATAACGTCAGCTCCAATGTCGACCCCAACATCATCGAGTTCGTTTTCCTGCGATTCTTGAAAGAAATGCTCACGCTATTCTACGTGAAAAAAAACAGTTACTACGCGTTCTACTTGTATACCCTAATCCAGCTGCGAAACATCAGCGTGAAAAATATCAACAAACATGTGTTGGACTTTGTTGATATTTGTATAACCACCGTGAATGCAGAGACGGTGCTGTCAAACATTATCCGCAACGCGTACGAGTTTATCGAGAAGAACAAGAACATTTTCCAGTACGGCGACATTACCCTTTATGACCACCAGAAACGGCTGTTCAACCTTTTTCGCAACTCGCACACGAACGCCAATGCGCGGTCGAATCTGGTCTTGTACATAGCCCCCACAGGAACGGGTAAAACCTTGTCGCCCATAGGTCTCATCCAGAACCACCGCGTGATTTTCGTGTGCGCTGCGCGCCACGTGGGGATGGCCTTGGCCAAGTCGGCGATTTCCGCCCACAAATGCGTTGCCTTCGCGTTCGGCTGCGAAACCGCCAGCGACATTCGTCTGCACTATTTCGCGGCGGCGGTGTACAAGATCAACAAGCGGTCGGGCGGAATCGGCAAGGTGGACAACAGCGTGGGGACGAAGGTGGAACTGATGATTTGCGACGCGAAATCTTACTTGGTTGCGATGTACTACATGCTATCGTTCAACCATTGCAAGAGGATAATCACGTATTGGGACGAGCCGACGATTGGTATGGACAGCGAGACGCATGCATTGCATGAAATCATTCATCGGAATTGGACGCAAAACAAGATTCCGAATATGGTGTTGTCGTCGGCGACCTTGCCGAAGGAGGAGTTGTTGATGCCGATCATCATGGATTTCCGCAACAAGTTTCCGAACGTGGTTCTCACGAACATTGAGAGCTACGATTTCAACAAATCGATTTCGATTCTGAACAAGCAGGGGTTCTGCATGTGTCCGCACAACATGTTTGAGGATTATCGAGAGATGATTCGCTGCGTGGATTACTGCAACCAGAACAAGACGCTGCTGCGTTACGTCGATTTGAACGAGATTTTGAAATTCATCGAGTATTTGAGCGAGCGGAAACTGATTCCGGAGGAGTATGTGGCGGAGGTGTATTTCGACAACGACATATCGAAAATCAAGATGAACAGTATCAAGACGTATTACTTGGACGTGTTGTCGCGGATTCCGGAGCCGGCTTGGCCGGCGGTGTCTGCATATGTTCGCACGGTTATGAAGCGCAAATTTGAGGAAGGTGGGTTGAAGAAAACGTCGAGTCTTAGTTCGTCGTCGTCTTCTTCGTCGTCGAATGCGGGCAAATCGATCCGAAGAATGGCGAGCGTGGCGTCGGAGCCGAGTTACGTGGACAAGGCGAAGGCGGCGTCGGCCGCCTCTGGCGGCATTTTGCTCACAACCGTGGACGCACACACGCTGACAGATGGCCCGACGATTTACTTGACGGAAAACATCCAGACGATTGGCAACTTTTACATCCAGCAGTCGAGCATTCCGAAGACGGTATTCGACAACATTTTCGCAAAGTTGACGGAGAACAATGTGATTTTGGCGGAGATTGCAAAGTTGGAAGCGGCACTCGAGGACGAACTTGGCGGCAAAGAGTTGAAAGACAAGAGCAACAAGGACATTGAAGACCAGATGGCGTCGGTGAAAAACCGGATCGACAAACAGATTGAAGATTTAAAAATGGGAATCAAGGTGATCTCGCTCGACCCGGTATACATACCGAACACGGTTTTGCACCAGAATGTGTGGACGCCGCATATAGTGGAGAATGCGTTCATACCCACGATTGATACGCACACGGCGAAGCGCATCATGGAATTGGACATCGATGACCGGCTAAAGATTATGTTGCTGCTGGGGATCGGGTCGTTCGAGACCACGGAGAACTCGTTTTATACGGAGATTGTGAAAGAACTCGCGTTCCAGAAACGGCTGTTTATGATTATTGCGTCGTCGGACTACATTTATGGCACGAACTATCAGTTTTGTCACGAGGTGGTGGGGAAGGATTTGGTGAATATGTCGCAGCAGAAGACGATCCAGGCGTTGGGTCGCGTGGGTCGCAACAACATTCAGCAAGAATATACGGTCAGGTTTCGAGATGACAGTATAATCTATAATTTGTTTAAGGAACAGGAGCACAACATTGAGGCGACGAATATGTGCAGACTCTTGGTCACGGACAACGATGACGATGAAGAAGAGGAGGAGGCAAAAGAAGAAGACCCTGTTGAAGACGAGGAAGAAGAAGACGATGAATCACACGATGCATGATTAACACATAATTAAAATTTAACGATTATTTAAACGAATAAGCATGATAATTAACGGAATAGTAACAAGTAACCAGGCAATTTTGTTCTCGGCGGAATCGCACGAATAGTTTACAATCGTTGTGTAGCCAATAATAATTAAAAGAGCTAAAACAAACACTTTGAGTAACATTGATAAAGGTAGATCTTTCTTAGGAAAAATCACCCGAAAAGTTATGAATACAGTAGCAACGGAGGCAAATATTTGCGCCGGATTGCATAAATTATAAAAAGCGTCCATTATAATTTATACTTATAAAAAAATTATCTACCTTCTACAAAAGGATGGGTTCGAGGGGAACTACGTTCCCCTGTTTAGTGGGTATTCACGAAAAATTCCCTACTCGACTCGAGAGTCTTGTAGTCGCGATCAATCTTGGTTGGCAAATCGAAGGGGACAGCCAAGGTGCTGATATCCTCACGATACTTGATGTAACCGACAGCCTCACTAAATACATTGGGGACGGCGTATTCCAATACGATTTTGTTGAGTCTCTCGACCTGGGCGGTGATGCCGGTGGCCAAGTGTTGGGCGTACTGCATGTAAACACTTCGCATAATGATTTTGAGAGTGTCTGGGTTCTGAGGAAGAACAGTGAACTGTTGCTTGGACTTTTCGTAAACCCCGGCGCGAATGCCGTTCTGGATGATTTGCATATTTCCGGCTGAGAAAAACACTTTGCTCAACATGTTATCTTCCCACTCTCCTGCGATGGCGCCACGATACTCGGTCGCTTTGTTTTTGATAGCGACCTTTTCGGCGAGTTGGAATTGGACAACAGGGTCGGGTTGATCCATCAAATTCACGCGCCCATTGTATCTTGCTAAATCCAAAATTTTGTTATTATAGGCATTGAAAATTGTTGTAGATGCTTCTTTAGACATATGTATGTGTGTAT
>SXGQ01563177.1_pt1 | contig 11537 bp, 7 predicted proteins | sample 3178371 | NCBI WGS metagenome assembly SXGQ01 (sample SAMN11356859, study PRJNA531348) | freshwater metagenome | isolation source: freshwater sample F1-20 | place: China: Fuxian Lake, Yuxi | collected 2017-12-25 | reverse complement strand
CGAGTTGCCGGCTAGATAGTTTTAAGACAGCCTCTAAGAGAACGGTGCCCCAGATCGGCGTTCTTGCGGTGCCACACGCTGTAGATTGCTGCTCCGATCAGCAGGGGAAGGGGAAACAGATAAATCAGAACTGCGCCGGGATAGAATGCCGTTGAGATCACATGAAGCTCCATTTCCGTGGATGGAACGGATTGTCCGGCTTGGTGGGCGAACAAATGGCAGGTCCACGATAGCAAGGAAGCGGCCATCCAGGAGATCCATATAGAGAGAGTTCGAATGATCATGATTGTTGGATCTAGTTAGATTATCATGGGCTGATCCATGCCCGATCATTTCCATTTGATGGTTGGCTTACCTTGCTTTGATGGGCGCGGGGGCGATGAGGCCTTCGGTGGTTTCTTGTTTGAGGCGGAGTTGACCGCAGGCGGCATCGATATCGTGGCCTTTTTCGAGGCGGAGGGTGGCGGAGACGCCGGCGTTTTTGAGGACGTCGCGGAAGGCGCGGCAGCGGGTGTCCGAGGGGCGGACCCAGTCGAGTCCTTCGACGGTGTTGTAGGGGATGAGGTTGACTTTGGCGTGGAGGCGGCGGGCGTGGCGGGCGAGGATGGCGGCTTGTTCGAGGTCGTCGTTGATGCCGTGGATGAGGATGTATTCGAGGGTGAGTTTCTGGTTTTTACGGGAGTTCCAGTAGTCGAGCGCGTCGAAGAGTTCGGCGACGGGCCACTTTTTGTTGATGGGCATGATCTGCTGGCGGACGTCGTCGGTGGCGCCGTGGAGGGAGATGGCGAGGCGGATTTGCTGGGGGTGCTCGGCGAGCTGGCGGATCTGTGGGACGAGGCCGGAGGTGGAGAGGGTGAGGTGGCGTGCGCCGAGGTGGAGGGTTTTGGGGCCGGTGATGAGCTGGATGGCGGCGAGGAGGTTTTCGAGGTTGGCGAGGGGTTCTCCCATGCCCATGAAGACGAGGTTGTCGACGCGCTGGCCGGAGAGTTGTTCGGCGGCGAGGACTTGGCCGGCGATTTCGGCGGGGTCGAGGTGGCGGGTGAATCCGGCGAGGCCTGAGGCGCAGAATTTGCAGCCGTATGCGCAGCCGACCTGCGAGGAGACGCAGAGGGTGCGGCGGTCCGAGGTTTCGCCGTAGAGGGCGGGGTTTGCGGGGATGAGGACGCTTTCGACGTAGCGGCCGTCGTGGAGTTTGAAGAGGAATTTGCGGGTGGTGTCCGCGGAGCCCTGGGTGGTGGTGTGGGTGAGGGCTGTTAGGGGAAAGTGGGCGGCGAGTTTTTCGCGAAGGGCGGCGGGGAGGTTGGTCATGGCGTCGTAGGACGTGACCTTTTTTTTCCAGACCCATTCGAGGATCTGCCCGGCGCGGAAGGCTGGCTCGCCATGGTCGGCAAGCCAAGCGGCGAGGGCTTCGGGGGATTGTCCGGTGAGGGCGGGCATGGGGAAAGGAGGGTGGAAGCGGGACGCCGCAGGGGTTGGTCATTCGAGGGCGGAGCGGAGGTCGGCGGCGGCGTTGCGGGCGCTGGCGGGGGGATCGGGGACGAAGGAGAAGTCGTTTTCGTCTGCGGGTTCGAGGAGGGCGCTGGCGGCGGCGGGGGAGATGGCGGGTTCGAGGATGGGGGGCTGGGTTTCCTGGGTTGGGGGTGGGGTTTCCTGGTGGCGGGCGGACATTTCGCTGGCTCTGGCAAGGGCGGCGAGGGCGGCGGGTGGGGTGGTGGCAGGCTGTTGTAGCGTGCGTGGGAGGCTGTCGATGGGTTCGAGGTTGGGGAGGGTGAGGTTTTCGGGGGCGGCTTTGAGGTCTTCGAAGCGGCGGGCTGTGGTGAGGACGCGGGTTTCGTAGGAGCCGACGGCGCTGTTGTAGTGTTCGACGGCGGTGCCGAGGGAGCGGCCGAGTTTTCCAAAGTGCTCGGCGAGTTTTCCGAGGCGTTCGTGGAGGGTGCGGCCGAGGGCGGAGATTTCGCGGGCGTTTTCCGCGAGGGATTCCTGGCGCCAGCCGTAGGCGACGGCGCGGAGGAGGGCGATGAGGGTGGTTGGGGTTGCGAGGATGACGCCTTGATCGACGCCGCGTTCGATGAGGCTGGGGTCGCTTTGGAGGGCGGCGGAGAAGAAGGATTCGCTGGGGAGGAAGAGGACGGTGAACTCGGGGGCCTGGGCGAATTGCGCGGCGTAGTTTTTGGAGGAAAGCTGCTGGATGTGGGTGCGGACCTGGCGGGCGTGGCGGACGAGGGCATCGTCGCGGGCGGTGTCTACGGTGGCTTCGAGGGCGTCGAGGTAGCCGTCCATCGGGGTTTTGGAGTCGACGACGATGGTTTTTCCGCCGGGGAGGCGTACGATGAGGTCGGGGCGGAGTTTTTTGCCTTCGTCGGTGGTGGAGGTGTGCTGGATTTCGAAGTCGCAATGTTCCTGCATGCCGGCGAGTTCGACGACGCGGCGGAGTTGCATTTCGCCCCATTGGCCGCGGCCGGTGGGTTGGCGGAGGGCTTTGACGAGGGATGCGGTCTCGCGCTGGAGGCCGAGCTGGCCTTCGCCGAGGGCGCGAACCTGTTGCTTGAGTTCGGCGTAGGCACCTTCGCGGGCTTTTTCGATTTCGCCGATGCGGAGTTCGAATTTGCCGAGGGATTCGGCGACGGGTTTGACGAGGGTTTCGATGGCGGTTTTGCGCTTTTCGATTTCGCCTTTGGCTTCCTCGGTCTGGGTGGCGAGGGTGGATTTGGCGAGGTGGAGGAATTGTTCGGTGGAGGATTTCAGGGCATCTGCGGAGAGGGCCTTGAAGGTTGCGGTGAGCTTGGCCTCGGCGCGTTCGAGGAGCGCTTGTTTTTCGGCTGCGGCGAGGCGTTCACTTTCGAGGCGGGCGTGGATTTCGGAGACCTGGTTGCGGAAGGTTTGGGCGTCCTGCTCGTTGCGGTTCGATTCATCGAGGGTTTGGGCGAGGCGCGCTTCGATTTCCGCGGAGCGGCGTTCTTCGGAGCGGAGGCGCTCGGCGACGGCGGCCAGTTTGGTGGCAGCGGATAGCTTGGTGAACAGCCAGCCGATGAAAAGTCCGGCGATGGCGGTGAGGATGTGCGGCAGGTAGGGTTGGAGTTCCTGAGGGATCATGATGGATTGTCCTTGCGGGTGGCGCGGTGCTCGGTTTGGTAAGGAGCATCGCGGCGGGGGATATCCCTACCGGACCCCCGCCTCCGACGCAAACCAAACTCCCATCCTACCATGGCCCATACCCTTCCCGAACTTGGCTACGCCTACGACGCGCTCGAGCCCCACATTGATGCCCGCACGATGGAAATCCATCATTCGAAGCATCACAACGCCTACATCACCAATCTCAACAACGCCATCGCCGGCAAGGCCGACCTTGAAGCAAAGAGCGCGGATGAGTTGATCCGCAATCTCGGCGCGGTGCCGGAAGACATCCGCACGGCGGTCCGCAACAATGCGGGCGGCCACGTGAATCACTCGTTTTTCTGGAAAGTCATCGCCCCCGGTGGTGCTTCTGCGCCATCCGGTGAGCTTGCGGCAGCCATTGACAAGGCCTTCGGTTCTTTCGACGCCTTCAAGGAAGCCTTCGCGAAGGCGGGTGCCACCCGCTTCGGCTCCGGCTGGGCCTGGCTCTGCAGAAAGGCCGATGGCTCGCTGGCGGTGTGCTCTTCCGCGAATCAGGACAACCCGCTGATGGGCCCCGATTTCGGCGGCTGCGGCAGCACCCCGATCCTCGGGCTCGATGTTTGGGAGCACGCGTATTACCTCAACTATCAGAACCGCCGCCCGGATTACATCGCCGCGTTCTGGAGCGTGGTGAACTGGGATGTCGTCGCCGCGAACTTCGCAGGCTGAACGGGTTTCCATTGATCTAACAACGGCCGCCGGAGCAATCCTGCGGCCGTTTTGTTTGCCTGCGATGTTGAAAAATGGCGCGCACAGTCCGGCAGGCAATCCACCGCGCAAGCGAAAGTTTTCATGATGATCTTTTGATATGACAGGACTGGATTCCCCGCTCCTTTGCCAGCGGGAAGCGCGCCCACCATCTGTCTGAGAATCAAACCAACAACCAAACAAACACATGAAAAAAACATTACTATTCGCCACCACGCTCGCCTTTGCCTGCGTCACCCCCGCAACTTTCGCCGAGGAGCCAAAAGCTGCCGCTGAAGCCAAGCAGGACATCGTCGACATCGCCTCCGGCAACGAAGATTTCTCGACCCTCGTCGCAGCCGTCAAAGCCGCCGGATTGGTGGACACCTTGAAGGGCGATGGTCCGTTCACCGTCTTCGCCCCGACCAACGCGGCGTTCAAGGCATTGCCTGAAGGCACCGTCGAGACGTTGCTCAAGCCGGAGAACAAGCAGAAGCTGATCGCCATTCTCACCTATCACGTCGTGGCCGGCAAGGTCATGGCAGCGGATGTGAAAACCGGAGAGGTTGCCACCGTCCAAGGCGGGAAAGTTGACATCAAGGTCGGCGCGGATGGCGTCACCGTCGACGGAGCGAAGGTCGTCAAAACCGACATCGTCGCAAGCAACGGTGTGATTCACGTCATCGACAAGGTCATCCTTCCGGAAGACTGATTTGCGATTGAATCTTCAAAATTGGAAACAGGTCCGGCTCCGCGAGGAACCGGGCCTGTCGCTTTTTTGGTGGATCATTGCGACATCGCCCCGGGGCAGGTGATGCTGGAAAATCGTGGGACTCTTCCATCCAAATGTGTGGACGATTGCGCCAAACCTGCACAGGGCTTCAGTCATGCCAGCCCTTGACGCCTGTGGATCGGGCGGTATGGGTGGGGGGAAAGAATGTGGAAAAACCCAATGGTCCGCGGACTTCTGCCCGCCGCGATAGGTTTTCTTGCGCCCGTATCGCAGGCGTTTGGAGATCTGTTGGTCGAACTCAACGCGACGGGTTTGCCGACCGGTCCGCTGGTGACTTGGCCGAACAACGGAACCCTCGGCGGCAATTTTGTTAGAGAGATCGACACCCCGCAGATCACGCTGACCGCCGGGGTTAAAGCCGTGCTGCTGGATGGGAACAACGATTGGTATGTCGGCCCTGCGGCACCCGCGTCGGTCACCGGCAATGGCGCGCGGACGATTTACGCTTGGGTTTACAATTCATCGGACAGTGCGGAGGAATGTGTTTTCTCGTGGAGCCGCCGCGATGGACCGGCTGGCAGCCACATGGCATTCAAACATGGCAACCATCCGGTTTATGGTGCGGCGGCGCATTGGGATTCTCCGGACATGGCGTGGAACGGCCAACGGGAGATGAGTCAATGGACCTGCATTGCCTACACTTATGATCCGGCAACCTCCATCGCGAGGACTTATCTCAATGGTTCGGTGGTCGAAGCCCGCCCGCTGATGCCGCTCAAAACCCATGCGGTCACCACCGGTGGGCAGCCGCTGCCGTTCGTCGTCGGTTGCGAAACGCGGCCCGACGGTGTCCGCACCAACGGGCAACTTCCGGGATCGCTCAGCGTCGCACGGATCCAGGTGCACAACCGAGCGCTGACACCGGCGGAGATCGCACAAACCTACAACTCCCACGCGGGTCAATTCAGCAGGCCGCTCGCGTCGGTGCCCGCATCGATCGTTTCCTTCACCAGCGCATCCGCCGCCACGGTTCGAGGAAATCCGGTGACGCTGTCTTGGACGGTTGCCGGTGCGACCGGTCTGAGCCTTTCCCCGGGAACGGCGCTGGCACCTGTGTCCGGCAGCATTGCGGTCACTCCGCTGGAAACCACCACTTACACCCTGACGGCGAATGCTGCGACTGGATCTGATACCCGCACGTTGACCATCCATGTGTCGCCGGGAGTTCCGGAGGTTACGGATCAAGTTCTAACAACCACGCCGGGTGGCGCGCTGCCGATCAGCTTGTCTGCCAGCGACCCCAATCCGCCGCCGGGTGGATTTGGATGGACGGTTGGAAGCCCGCAAAACGGTGTGATTTCGGGCACGGCGCCCAATCTGGTCTACACTCCCAACCCGGGGTTTGCCGGGAAGGATTCATTCATCTATCAGGCAAATGACGGGTACGCCGATTCCAACCCGGGAACCATCGAGATTCTCGTCAATCCCCCACCCACTCCGCCTTCGTCGGTGACGGCGTTGACCGCGGTGATTCCCTCTTCCATCCCCACGAACGAATTCGTGACCTACTTGCGAAGCTCCGATCCGAATGCTGCGGAAACCCATTTGTATCAATTGGTGTCCGGTGAGGGAGATACCCATAACTCGTGGTTCACCATCCATGGCAACCAGCTGTTGGCTAATCATGACTTCAGTGGTGAATCCGGGTTGATCAGCGTGCGTGTCCGATCGACCGACAGCGGCGGTCAGATGTTTGAGCAGATTCTCACTTTCAACATCGGACCTGCTGTGACTCCAGGAGTGGTGATTCATGAATTGTTTTATGATCCGCCGGACAATGCGCGGACGGAATTCATTGAACTTCACAACGCATCCTCTTCGGTGGTCGATCTCAGCGGGTGGAGTTTCACGAGTGGCATCGCGTTCACTTTTCCACCGGGTTCGGTGATCGCGGCAGGTGGGCATGTGGTGGTTGCGATGGATCCTGCGGCGTTTCTTCTCCAGTTTGGATTCGCCGCCTATGGGCCCTATGTCGGGAAGCTTTCGAGCAGTGGGGAAGTGGTGGAACTGCGTGACGCGTCAGGTTTGTTGGTGGATGAAGTGGATTACAAGGCGGAGTTTCCGTGGCCGATCTCGCCATCGGGATCCGGCGCGTCCATGGAGTTGATCCATCCTTCGCTGGATAACAATCTCGGTGGTTCATGGCGTGGGTCCCAACCGCAACAATCCTATCCGGAGCAGACGTTGATCACCACGGCGGCGACGGATTGGAAGTACTGGCCGGGCACTTCATTCCCCGCGACGAACTGGCGTCTATCATCTTTCACGCCGGCGGCCGGATGGAGCACGGGACAAGCGCCGATCGGGTATGGCGAGGTGGTCGGATTGCCGTTGAACACGGTGATCAGCGGCATGCAGAACAGTTATGTTTCCCTGTTCTGCCGCAAGAACTTCACCATTGCTCCAGGAGAGCTTCCCAGCGCACTTCTGCTGCGTTACAGCATGGATGACGGAGTGATCATTTGGATCAATGGAGTGGAAGTCGCCCGCCGCAACCGGGACGGCATCCAACAGAATCCAAGCATCACAACAACCGCCTCGGCTGAAGCAACCGAAGGGCTTTGGTATGACACTCCATTGACCAATGTCGCGACCTATCTGGTAGAGGGAATGAATACCATTGCAGTTCGGGTATTCAATCGCACGTCGGGAAGTACAGATCTCGGGATTGACCTCGAGCTGATCCGTCCTGCCGGCGAGTTGGTGATGCAACCGACTCCGGCAGCCGTGAATACGGTTTCTTCTGCAACAGTACCGCCGCAAATCAGACAGGTTTCTCATGATCCGCAGCAGCCGGAATCGGGTGAAGCCATCACCATCCGGGCGAAGGTGACGGATCCGCAGGGGGTGGATTCCGTGCAGTTGCTCTATCAGATTGTTGCTCCCGGCAATTTCATTCCGGCTCGGTTTCCGCGGACGGTGAATGAGATTCTGGCAAATCCGAAAGGTGAGAGGCCGCTGAATCCGGCGTTCGAGAATCCGGCGAACTGGACCACCGTTGCGATGCGAGATGATGGTGCGGGTGGTGACGATCTTGCGGGAGATGGAGTGTTCGCAGGGGTGATTCCGGCGCAGCCGCATCGGACGCTGGTCCGGTATCGGATTTCCGCAAGCGACAGGGGTGGTGCTTCGGTCAGGGTTCCGCATGCGGATGATCCGTCGCTGAATTTCGCGTGTTTCGTTTATAATGGGGTGCCGGATTATGTGGCGTCCGCGGCATCGGTGGATCCTGCTGGGGCGGGCAAGGTTTGGCCGAAGGAGATGTTGGAATCGTTGCCGGTCTATCATTGGCTGATCCGGCCCCAGGACATGCAGGCCTTGCGTGCGGTGAACGCGTCCGAGCAATTTCCAAACAATGAAACCGACAATGTCCTGGCCGCACGGCGGGCGGAGGATTGGGAGGGCGCGCTGGTGCATGATGGCATCGTGTATGATCACGTGGGGGTCCGCCTGCGCGGTGGAAACAGCCGTTATGGAGACAATGAAGGGCGGTTCACCTTTGGGAAAAGACATTACAAGTTCCGATTCAACGATGGCCACGAGTTCCAGGCACGCGACGAGAAGGGCAGGCCTTATCCGGAGAAGTGGAAGGCGCTTGCACTTTCGAAGATGTTCGGAAACAAGGGTGGAAACGGCTGGGGGATGCCGGAGGAGATCGGAACCACGCTTTGGTCGACGTTCGGGGTGCCGTCATCCAACACGCATTGGCTGCATTTCCGGGTGATTGATGATGCCGCGGAAGCGCCGGACCAATACAACGGCGATTTCTGGGGACTGACGATGGCGGTTGAGGAGTATGATGGATCATTTCTCGATGCACGAGGCATCACCAAGGGGAACCTGTATAAGATGTCCGACTGGATTTGGGATGCGGAGCGCCAGAGGAGATATCAATCCCCGGACATGGTGAGGGATGGTTCCGAGTTCAACACGATCCGTGACCAGCTGCATGGCGGGCAGAACGCGACCTGGCTGAATGAGAAGGTGAATTATGCATCCTGGTATCGTTACTCGGCGGTTGCGGAAGCGATCCGGCATTATGATTTGTTTCCGTATACCGATAACATCAGGCATGCGTTGAAGAACCTTGCCTGGCATTTCGAGCCGGTTGGAAATGATCCGACCCGTGGTGTTTGCGTGTTTCTTCCTTATGACTGGGATGCGAGTTTCGGGCCGAATTGGAACAACGGATGGGAACATGCAAACAACGCCTTGTATGGTTGGGACATGTCCACTTCCGATGGCATGCCTTATATCAACAAGCCGGAGATGAAATTGGAACATCGGAACGTCCTGCGTGAGTTCCGTGATTTGATTTGGCAGCCGGATCAGTTGAACGGCTTGATGGATGATCGAGCTCGGGTGATCGAGGGGTTTTCGATGGCGGATCAGGACCGCTGGCGCAACGCGCCGCAGGCGGCCGGGACGGCGGTGGACGATCCGCTGGCGTTCAAGGTGGCGGACATGAAGGCATACGCATTCACTGGATGGCGGGCCACGGGCGGGGAAGGGATCGGGCCGACGGTGGGTGCGGGAGGACGGGCGGCTTATCTTGATCAGTTGGCAGATGGGCCTGATGCGGGGTTCTTGCCGTCGAAGCCTTCGTTGACCTACACGGGTGATCCGGCGCATCCCGTGCACCTGATTTCCTTCCAGGCGTCGTCCTTTTCCGATCCTCAGGGACCGGGAACTTTTGGTGCGATGGCTTGGCGGATCGGCCGGGTGAATGGTGTGGGTGAAACGCCGGAGGATTTCCTGATGGAGGCGACGCCGGTCTGGGAAAGCGGCGTGATGCCGGCCTATCAGAATTCGATCAGCGTTCCCTACACCGCGTTGCGACCTAACGAAACCTATCGGGCGCGGGTGAGGATGCAGGACAACACGGGACGTTGGAGCCGGTGGTCGGAACCCTATCAGTTCACCGCGACGACGCCAGCCGAGTTGCCGGAGTTGCAGGCGAACCTGATGATCACCGAGGTTTTGTACAATCCGGTGGGTCCTGGGTTTGCGGGTGGATCGAAGGAGGATTTCGAGTTCATCGAGTTGATGAACATCAGCGGGACGGTGACGCTGGATCTCTCGCAGGTTCGTTTCACAAAAGGGATTGATTTCGATTTCGCCAACGGCTTGATCACCACGTTGCCACCGGGACAGCGGGTGTTGGTGGTGAAGAATCTCGCCGCTTTCGAATCAAGATATGGCGTCGGGCATCCGGTCGCAGGTGTGTGGGACGCGTTGGATAATCTTTCGAACGCGGGCGAGCAGATCAAATTGTCGTTTGGCGGGGGGATCTCGATCCATGATTTCATATACGATGATGTGTCGCCATGGCCGGTGGCGGCGGATGGTTCGGGGAGGTCGTTGGTGTTGATTGATCCGCTGGGTGCGCCTGACCATGCGTTGGCGACGAGTTGGCGTGCCAGCGATTTGGCGGTGGGCAGCCCTGGCTTGCCGGACAGCCGCTTTGCGGCATGGATGGCTGCCAGAGGTGCCGAGGATCCGGATGAGGTCGTGGCTCCTGGCGTGAGCCAGCTGATGCATTATGCCCTAGGTGGCGACCTGACAGGAGGAGCGGTGATGCCAACGGCTTCGTTCACGGCGGGCGACGGTGAGGACCGGCATTTCACCCTGTCCTTCCGGGTGAGGCTTGATGCAAACGAGGTGGAGTATGTGGTGGAGAAGTCGGGCGAACTCTCGGTTTGGGAGGATGGTACAGGTGTGGTTGAGCCAGTGGGTGCACCGATTTTCCATGGTGACGGGACGCAGACCTTGAGTTTCCGCTCCGTGGAGCCGATGTCCGACAATGCGGCGTTCCTGCGGTTGCGGGTGGAGCTCAATCAGGGTGATTGACCGCATCCGGTCAATCGGAGCCGATCCCACGCAGGATTTTGGTCAGGACTCGCAGCTGTTTCAGTTTTGTTTCAGATGGAGATGGAGAATCCGGCGGAGCTCCGTAATGGTCTCCGGAAGCTCGCATGATCCATGAGGGCCGGGAACAATTCTTTCGGATTCCGCGGATTTGAGCGAGGAACTCCAGTATTCCACCACGCCATCGGAACTGTTAGGCGTGTCGCCCTTTCCGCGGTCTCCGATAATCGAATGGTGAACGGATTCGAGGGGTCGCGGGTTGAGCACCTGATAGGTCGGGTTGGCGGGTGAGAGACCTGAGACGCTGTTTGGAAGGCGCTGGGGATCGCCAGTGATCAAAGCGATGGAATCGCCGACACTGGAGGTGACGGACGAGGCGAGATCACCGGGCAGGGAGATGAGGCGCATGCCGATCGCGCCGATTCCACCAGCAGCCATTTCGCTGCCACGATGGGGGGAGCAGATGAAGATGGTCCGTGCGATCCGAGGGTTGGCCTCGAAGCGGGTGGAGCGGTCGAAAACAGAGTTTTCGGTGACTTTTGCGAAGAGCTTCGCGGCTTTGTCCTCGCCGATCGCATTCCAATGTTCGCGCCGGACAGTGGTGACCTGGATGCGTGAGAGGATGCCACCCATGCTGTGGCCGACGAGCACGGCGTCCCTCGCGGAGGGATGTTGTTTGTGGAATTTCGCAAGCTCTTCGCGCAGGCGCATGGCTGAATACAGCGGCGGATTGCCAGTCGGGTAGGCGAACACACCGCATTGGTATTTGCGGCGGAGGACAGGGTCGGTCTCCAACTCGTTGATCACATTTCGCCACATGCGGGGAGTGGAGATGAGTCCGTGGACAAAGATGAGTGGGATCCGGTCCGGGTCGTAAGGTTGGAGCATGTACTGAGAAGTCTTTAGGATAGACTACAAAACGATATTCCGCTATAGTCTTCTGCATGCCGAAGATTGATGGGAGAAAGCTGGATCATGGGACAAGCGAACACATCAGGATTCTGGCTGTTCGTCGGGTGAGAGAAGATGG
>SXGQ01816190.1_pt1 | contig 11538 bp, 5 predicted proteins | sample 3178371 | NCBI WGS metagenome assembly SXGQ01 (sample SAMN11356859, study PRJNA531348) | freshwater metagenome | isolation source: freshwater sample F1-20 | place: China: Fuxian Lake, Yuxi | collected 2017-12-25 | reverse complement strand
TTGTTCCTGATAAGAAATTACCATCTGATCCGTAATCATACGTCTCATTACCAGCAAGAGTAAGAGCAAGTTGTCCGTTTGAAGTAAATGTTTTATCTTCAAAGAACTTCATGCTACGGAAATCAGCATTTGTTATTGTTCCGCTAGAAACTTGAGTTTCTGGGAGCATGAACAACAAAGAATCTCTATTTGAGTCAGACAAAATGGTCGCATTTGTGATGTCTTTACTGCTATTTGATACGTCCATAGCAACATTCAATGCAGTCTTCAGTGAGATTGCTTCAACAAGAGAGTCGACATCTTTTGCACTATAAACGAGAGAAACAGTATTTCCACTTCCGATCAAAGAGGTGAAGTTCAAATCCGTGAATGCAGTTTTTGTTGCACCATCGTAGCGAACAATTTTACGAACATCACCAGCAGAAGAATTACTTGCACCACCACTTATCACGCGGACAGTGACATTTGCATAAGCATTATCAAGTGTAGAATAAGTTGCTGGGAAAACGATAGAGTTTGCATTTACAGCTGTTGATGCAGCAGTTACTGTATTTGACTGTAGTTGAATATCTGTCAAATAAACAAGATATTCTGTTGCACTGTCGCGTTTAAAGTTGCGAACACGTGCAGTTCCCATATAAGATGTATTATATCCAACTGTACCACTGGTGTTGACGTTTGCGCGTGGAACACAGTGAAGTTCGAGAACGTCAAGTTTTGCAATATTAAACAAACCGTTGGCTGAACCAGCAACATTGTTTGCATACAAATAGTTACCATATTCTACAGAAAGATCGTAGTCTGTAGAAGTATTCGTTGTGCGAGCCTTGCTCACATTAATCTTTTGTGTGCCAGCGAATTCATACTCAAATCCCTTGACGTATGCTTTTCCTGGCTCAACATTGACAATAAAGTTGTCAGTGCATGCAGTATTCGCTTCAAGAGAGACGCCGAATGGACGAACTGTGTAATCGCCAGATTCATCATATGTACGACGAGCCAATGTTTCTGCGAGTTCAGAGTAGATTGGATAACGAACCTGTCTTGTTACAAGTCCATTTTCAACACGAAGAAGTTCGAAGAATTTGCTATCATCAATTGATGTAAGAGCACGTTTTGCAAGTCTTAGATTGAACTGATAGCGCCATGCTCCTGGAGCCTGATAATTAAATGAATTTTGCGCAGGATCTAGAAGATTTTGATCTTCACTTTCATCTACAACACTATCGTCGATTTCGAGACCGATCTTATAAGTTGGAGTGTCTCCATATGCATCAAGAACGATTGTTTGTGGTGAAACTTGAACAAAGTATCCATCAACGTAAAATACGCCATCTGTGATAGAGGCAACAGAACCTTTACCTGATGCAGCATCTGGAACAAGTTGTGCAAACTCAGTTCCAGTTGTAATTACGTTACCATTTGGAAACTGATTGCCGCGAAGATAACGAACCATCAAAGTTGGTTGCGTTTGAGTTTCATCTACAGAAATAACTTTTGCACGGATTTTTTCATTACCAATTGAGTTCGAGATAACTGTATTTGCAAAATCTGCTGCATCAATATCAACACCGTTATAGGTAGTTTGTAACTTTAGATACTGAGCATTGATGTCAAGAGTAATTTGACCCCCGAACACAGGAGAACCATCTTTAAAGATATGGTCGCCGAAGTTCTTTAACTGATTCTGAAGGATTGACTGAATTTGAGTAAGTTCACGCGCCTGAACTGCATATCCAGGACGAAACAAAATGCGCATATAGTTTTCGTCTTTTGCGCCATTTGTGGCTTCAAAATCGTCATAAAACGGTTCTACATTAAAATCCATCTTTACACCTTAGAATCGGAGCGTAAGTTTAACTTGTTGAGTTTCAACAGTTGATCTTGAGATATTTGCACTATTCTCAATATATAGTAGATCTCCTGAGAACTTCTTAATATCTGGTGCGGTTAGACTTAAAGCAGTCGTAGTCGCTCCAGATGTATTTCCTATAATTGTTGCAGGAGTAGTCAAAGTCCCAGTTGTATTGTTGATGTATAGTGTTAAGTTTGCACTATCATAATCTTCAACAACTCCAGTAAATGTTGCCGTTGCCAATGAAGTTCCAACATAAATTGTTTCTTTGAGGCTGAATCCTGGTGATGGTGCAGCTGCCAATCCAAGTGCTGTTGTAGTTCTGTACACCGTATTTGTGGCATAAGCAGAATTTGCGAGTTTTGGATCCTTCAGAATACCGATTTGTCTAAAAGTATTGAGACCATGAATTGGAAGTTTACCGTCTTCATCACCCTCAATTTCGACACACACCATCAAGTTAGATGCTCCCAACTCGTTTGCAACATTCGATCCGTGTCCCCCAGGAGGACCAATAACGGCTGTGAGAGTTGCATTTGCAGTATTTGCAATCTTTAGCGCATCAACAAGACTTAACGTTGCGCGAGTGTAGTTATTACCGCCAGAGATAATATTCACACCAGTGATATTACCACCGTTTGCTGCAGTTGCAGTCACCTTTACAGTAATATTTGCGTTAGAGCCATCGCCAGAAACAGTGACAATGTTATAACTGTTTGAATTCGAGTTAGCGTTAAAGCCAGCACCGTTTGCATCAATCTTAATAATATCTAAACGACCATCAACAGCGTTATTCGTTACAATATTCTCAGAAATAACTGGCATGTATTGGCTTGTGAAGAACTTTTCCTTCAATCCAGCAGGAATTGAATACATATATTTCCACTTATATCCATCGCTAGTCTCAATAAATGCATTTTCAGGCAACTGTCCGTCTAAACTGATTTCTGGCATGACAGTAGAGTTAGCCGAAGCATTATTAAAGAGACACTTGAATACTTGATCGTTTGTATTTCTCACATAAAATTTATTATCATAAGCGATATTTGCGGTATTTCCTTTTGCAAATATCTGAGTATCTTGATTATATGCAATATAAACTGTATTTGTAGCCCAGTCGACGCGAGGAACAACGAGGTTCATATCCGCTGCAGTTATCTTCTTCATACCAATTAGGTTATTCCAGAACTGGTAGAAGGTATTTGCAGTATCAACAGGTGCTGCAGCAGTATCGCTATTTGCCCATTCAGTTTGCTGACCGATGGCAATATAACAGTTGGCGAATGATCCTGTGGTTAAACGTTCAAAATTGAGAGCATTTAGAACACCGAAATCTTTTGTAAAAATTGCATAACTTGCCATTTTATATCATATCCCTATCAAGAGAATTTGTCTGTTGTACTAATAATCTCATAGTCTACTGTGTTAAGTTTTGGATATACAAAGTAAACTAGATTTGCATTCGTCGTTGTAATTCCGACATTACTATTAAGCGTAATTACATTACCAGAAATGCTATTAATGGTTTTGGTCAAAATAGCATTATTGACATTAATTTTAATCTGATCGTCGACAGTTATAAAGGTTGCAATTGCGTTTGTATTTCCCTTAATGGTCAACGTTGCAACATCAGTTGTGACATTTCCGCGACCTTCGCCAACAATCACGCAAGCACTCTCTATATTTAGTGAGGTGTTATTAGTGATTGCTGTAATAACTTTTGCGAAAGAACGATAAACATTACCAGGATTAATAACGATAATATCGCCCGTATTTGCAAATAGATCAAATTTCTCGTCAGTATTTCCTGAAACAACTGTTGAATTAAATCCAATATTGCAATTAGAAATCAGAGAGTTGCTATTTGTGAATAGTGTTGTCACATTAATATTAGATTGCTGCGTCACTTGCAAATCTTGTTTAATAACATGTGCTGACAATAGAGAAGCGCCAATCGGGTGTAACGCATCATAAACAGTTTTCTCATAATCTCTTAATTGAGTTTCTGAAATCAACTCGTATGAGAAATTATGATACTTATCAGCATTTTGGAGTCTCTTATCTGAACTTAATTGACCATCGGTGTTTAGATGATAACCGTTATACTTAATAAGACCATTTAAGAATTCAGCATTTGCTCGAGCACGACCATCGCCATATTTGTATGGATAAACCTTTCCGCCAACATTTACAGATTGAACGAGCGCATTTACATTTGCGGTCGTTGTTTTGTAAACAATTAGATTTTGACCAACGTTAATAGATCCAGAGTAATCAAAGACACGAATAATATTATTTCCTGGATAATATTCGTCTACTGTTGCGCGGAATGTTGTTGAGTTAACATTTGTTCCTTGGTAGACAATGTCATTTTCTAGAATTGTTTCTGAACCACCAATTGGGGCAACGTAAATGTCATATATTTTTAGAGAGACATTCGGAGTTGTTGTGTAATCTGAACCGCGATTTGAGAGAATAATATCTCTAATTTGTCCAATATCGCCAGTTACAACATCAAATTCTTCGCCATTCCCCATCACAATTACTCTGAACACTGCACCACTTCCTGTAGACGTGTTTACGACTACACTTGGAGCAGTAACGTATCCTTCTCCTCTATTGGAGATAGTCACTCCAGTGATCACACCACCACTGATTGTTGGACTCAATACAGCACCATAACCAGTTCCAACAACTGACAAGGTATCACCGCCACCATAATTTGTTCCACCATTTAAAACTTGCACATGAGCAAGATAACCCATTGAACTTATTGTTGGGCGAGAATCAAGCAAGAGTGTTCTTGATAAAATATTTGTTGGTGTGATATTATTTTCAAATGAGCGATTTAAGAATGCTGTTTTAGTTGCACCATCGTAATCTGTAATTGTGCGATAATGTTTTTCGCAAAGAATACGCCAGCCATTGTACCAATCATTAGTGCTTGAGAATGATGAACCAACTAATTTAATAGATGAGTTGACATTATTGTATGTGTTGAAACTTCCAGGCGCTAACGTAATAAATCCATTATCAGTATAATAATCGCTATTAAACAATGAGATAACATCAGTTGTTGGATCTTCTTCAAAGAACGATCCACCATTAACCACAGTTACAGCCGTAATTGGATATAGATTAATAGTTTCGAAGGTTAATGCATTTTGTAATGTTGTATTAGAGTTTGCTGCTGCAATATTTGCAAATGCATAATTGGCAGAATTAATTAATGTATTTGCTTTGTATATAATTGAATCAACAGCATATGTTAATTGAATATTATTCGCTGTGTCAATACCAGAAACAATCAGATTTGATCCGACACCATTTGCAGTTACCACATCAATTAAAGAATTTGGATGTGAGCGGAAACCATACCCACGTGTAACTACAGTAACAGAATCAATTGAGCCTGTTGTAACATTGCCGACAGTTGCGACTGCTTTTACTTTTGTTGGTGATGTTGTATCTAATCCACCATTAATTACGACTGGATCTCCAGTAGAGTAACGAGTGCCGCGACGATTCGGATTAATTCGAATATTTGAGAGAGCACCAATAATTTTTTCTGAAAATACTTGTGCTGCTCCATTTGAATCAGTGTAATCAATCTCAAGATTTTCACCATTTTGGAATAAACGATTTACGTTTGAAACGTATATCTCAACAATTTCGTTGCCTGTGCTTTTATCAATAGTTCTGATAGCACTTTCGACAATACATGATGCGCGTGATACACTTCCGTATGCTTTTCTCTTTTCAATTAAATTTAAATCTAAACCAGCGTTAGACTGACTCAATGTCAAACGAAATGCTTGTGGCAGAATCCATTTACCATCAGATGCTTTTAGGATTTGGAGTTTTGGTAAGAATACTTCTACATCTGTTCCATATAATACACGAAAGAGAAACTTGAAGGACTCTGGGGTCCCTTTCTTTGCATAGAAATCTCTAGCAGCCTTGATGATTCTTTCAGTTGATAATTCTGAAGAATCTGGAAAAGAGGGAATAATCTTATCTTTGAAATATTGTAAAAATGATTCTCTTGCAGAATCAACATCATAATTGTCAGAAAATCGTTTTAATTCGTAAACAGCGCCACCTGGAGTTTCAAGAAACTCATAATACTTTTGCAAAAATTCGACGAATAATGGGTGATCCTGACGTATAAACTCAGGAAGTTGCCATTTTACGAGTGTTGATAATCTTTCTTGTGACGACATATTATGTTACAGGAATAACGTTGACAGTGATTGCTGCAGCATCATCTTGATCAATCGTAATGATTGAACTTCTCGTTGAACTGAACAAATTGTTTTCTGGAACTGCAAAGAACTTTAATGTTTTTGTGCTATTCTTAATGTCTAGTGGAGCAAAATTAGTTAAAGTGATAGTGCCTTCTGCGTAATTAACAGTAGCAGCATCTTCTTCAAGAATAGTTTTAATTTGATTATCGTCGAAGTAATATGAGCGAAGTTTACCGACAGTGTTTTGAATCACTGCTTGCAGAACAACGCTAGTAAGTTCAGTGCCATCAATGTCATATGCCTTTACAGTTGCAGTAGTATATTCTGCACCAACGTTATTTAAATTTATAGAGGTGATTTTACCATTTGTAATTACTGCACTTGCATTTGCACCAAATCCATCACCAGCAATTCGAATTTCTGGCGCAGTCGTAAATCCTGAACCACCTGCCTTAATCAATATAGATGAAATTCCAGTTGTTGATTCTGGAACTTCTTCGAAGAATATTTCACGAACAACATCATCTTTATCATACGCAGTAAACGCTGGCGTAGAACGAATACGATTAGTGCTTGTAGATTTCTTCAACGGTGTATAGAAGTTGATTGTATAATTCTTTGCCGTTGGACTTAATGCTGGTTCAAAACGTTTTTCAATTGTAATGTCAACTTCGTTTGAAAGAATTGCTGTTTCAATGTTATCAATATCTCTTGTCAAACGTGAGACTTTGAAATAAGAATTGAAGTTATCTAAATTTGTATTAGCAAAATTGTAGATTGCGTTCTTTACTGAGTTTTCAATTTGACCAGGAGTTTTGGTTGTTGCTGTTGGATCATAAGTTACATTGATCGCAAGATTTAGATAATTATAGTCTGGATCAACAAACTCTGGTGTAACAGTTACAATACTCAATGGAGAAATTACATTATCAAGAATATATTGTTTCTCAGTTGTCGTTAAGAAGAACCCTGCTGCTGGTTTTGCAGAAACAAAAACTTTACCGTAAACAGGAGGAATGTTTTCTTCTCCACCCCACACATTAACCGCTTCCAATGATGGATAATCTCTCTGAATCAAAGAGATATAATCTGTTTTTGTGACTGCTCTATTTCTTGTCGCAAATCCTTTAGGTGCAGAGAATTTAATACTGTTTAGCGATTCTGCAGAAGTTCCACCTTGAGCCACATCGTTTACAGTAACTGTTCCGCTTGTCAAAGTGCCAACAGCATCAAGTAGTGTGAATTGGTTTGTTTTATTTGAAAGCGCACCCTTACTTCTCACATAACTCATAACTACCAAATTGCTATCTGATAATTTTCTGCCTAGAATATTATCACCGAAATAAATCTGGTATCTACCATTTTTAGTTTCATCAAGATAATAAACTGCACTGTTTGCAAGAACTTCAGTTGCATCAGTTGCTAATGTGTAAGTTGTTTGCGTCAAGTCAGAAACAGAATTTTGTACAATTACTTGAAGTGTTGATGTATCAATATCAGCGTCTGGAATTTCAAATTGTTGAAGTGGATTGTTTTGCTCGTTATACGTCAAAACTAAATTTACTGGTCTACCTTCTGTAATATCAAGATTTGAGAAGGTGAATGCGGAGTTGGCTTTTGTTACCGTTTTTTCGTTGAGCGTGACAAACGTATAGTTGACACCGTTGATCGCTACGCCAGAGAAACGAGTAAATCTTGGAATGGTTAGCGAAGTGAGGTTTGCAACTGCAGCATTGTTTGCTTGAGTAAATGTTAGATTAACATTTGCTTTCGAACTTGTCGTAGATTTTGGAGTATATCCCAACATTTTTGCATGAGATACTACAGCGTCACGAAGCGAAGCAGTGTCTAGGAATGCTTCGTTTGCAATCATGTTTGCATAAAACGCCATATAGTGCGTATTGTATGCAAGAATATCAATTAGATTCGAGAGACCAGAACCTTCAAAATCATAATCCGAAAAGGTTGTTTGAGATCTCAAAAAATCCTTTAGATTGCTCTTAATCGTATTGAAATCAGGATTAGAAACAATCAGTTTATTTTCTAAATTTGCTGCCATTATCTCAACCTATTTAAAAATAATGTTGTTCGCAAAGGTGCGGTAGAGTTCGTTGTAAAGAATGAGAGAGAAACTTGATAACTATTTCTATCGTAGTCTGCAACAACCTGTATATCTTTTATTGTAACACGAGGTTCATAGTTTTCAATAAGAATCTTCAATTCTTTCTGTAGAGTTGCACCTGTCAACGGATCTAAAGGTTCGAACAACATGGCTCGGATATTGCTGCCGAGTCGTGGGCTGAACGGTCTCTCATAAAAATTAGTATAAACAAGGTTTTTAAGAGAGGATATAATCGCATTATATCCTGTTTTACGAGCAACATCCTTTGTGATTGGATGTTTCGTAAAATTAAGATCTAAATCTGAAAATGATCGTTCTTCAGTTGACATTTCTAACTCTTGTTATGATTTTATATTTATATTAAACTTTTGATGGTCTAAAAATACCTAACAAAGTTCCGTCTCCTGGAGAAGAATATCCATTTGGCCAAGAGATGCTTACATCACCTTGAGATGGGTTACTCTTTCCGTCGCCGAACGCACTTCGTTTCTTCTGATTTCCTCCGACGAAAGAAAGAGCACCATTATTATTCGAATACACGAAACTGACGTGACTGTATCTCCAAACTGCAATATCACCTGGTTGGGCTTGACGTGGGTCTAGGATTTGAACTGCGCCATAATCAGAGAGACGATCACGAATATCAAATGCTCGAGCGGTCTGAACAAAACGATATCCATTCTGCTTCAAGGCATAATTCACAAAACCCATACACCAAGATGTCTGATCAGTATTGAATGGGGCTTTGTTTCCGAATCCGATATCTTTCCATATTCCAAGAATATTCGGATTCGAATCAGAACCACCCATGCCAGTTTCTAGCCAATATCCATTTGCATTCGTCTTCGCTAACTGCTCGTCAAGCCATGCTTTAATATCTGAGCCATCGGTCAATCCAGAATTTAAAGGATTAATCAAACTTTCGCCGATTCCAGAAGTATCTGGAGTTCCGATATAATTTGACTTCACATCTCCACGATCTGCATCCTCGTTATAGAATGCATTTGGATTTTTGATATATTCTAGAACTTGACCGTTAATTTCTTCTGCGCGCTCAACTGGAATTCGAATGCTTGGGCTCTTCTCGAAGAATACAGGAGGGTCATTATATTCGAAAATACCAACCGCCTCACCCAAGCCAGTACTGGCGGCTGGTATAACTGGTCCTGCTGGAATTCCTGGAACTGGAACACCAGTGATTGGTGATGGTGGAAATGGCGTAAACGTTTGGAGCGGAGCAACCAGTTTCGCACCAACACCAACTACGGTGCCTTGCAAATTCAACAAACCAACAGAAGTTAGAGATACGATTGCTCCATTCAATCCAACTGTAGCAGCAGTCATCGCCGCAGTTCCTGCAGCAAGAACATTAAACTGCGCTCCTGCCTGAATACTTACTGCGCCACCACCTTGAACAGCAATGAAACCACCAGCGGTCATAGAAATATCAATACCAGCGGTCATTGTAATGCCTGCAGAACCAAGAGCAGAGATTTCTCCACCCTGAATTCCAACTGCACCTTCGCCAGTCAAGAAAACACCACCATCATCTCCATCACCATTGCCAGTGATGTATACACCAGTGGCAGCAAGTTGATTGATGTAACTATTTGATTCAAGATTAATGCTTTCGGCTTTAATGTTAAAATCGCCACCAACTGTATAGTTTACGCTACCAGCAACATTTGCATTAATGTCATTGTGGGCTTCGAGATTAACGTGCCCAAATACTTTCATGTTGACGTTTGATTCAACAGTCAAATTAACACGACCTTTGATGTAGACGTGATCATCTGAGAAGATAATTTTATAATTGTTCTTTACAATCTTTTCGACTTTTGTTCCAGAAGGATAAATTTCCTGGAATGTGCCTGAACGGTGAGCAATATGAACACGCTCTGATCCTGGAGTATCGTCAAACTCCATCACGTGACCAGATTCAGTTTCCCATACTTTATTAAATGGGTATTCTGCATCATAAGCAGGATCAGGCTCTTTCCAAACATCTGTTTCTGATATTGGAACAGTTACATTTGATGCCTTCTTATAGAATAAGACAGTATCATCTGCTCTTTCATTTCGAACTAATGGACTATTTGTTGGGAATCCAACTTGGAACGCAGACGGATTTCTTAATGCAGCAAGTTGAGCCTCATCCGTAACTTCTTCAATTGTTGCTCCTGTTCCATCTTGAGCATATTCAACATTCAGTGGTCGTTTTGGTGATGCTTCAATCTGAGAAGGATCTCGTAAATCAGCAAATCCTTGGTTTGGGTCTGTCATTTCCTGAGGAATTCCAGGAACAACACCCATCATCACAGGTTGTTGAGCATAAGATCCATCAATAAAAAATCCAAAAACATAATCACCTTCTTTCGGAGTTGAGAAGGTTTGATTATTCAATGAGTGGACAGGCAGCGCCCATGGTAGATCTTCAGATGGAATATCTGCCAAATTCGCAGAATGAATTCCAAAGATTCTAACTTGGCATCTACCAAGTAAAAGTGGATCATTGCGATTCTCAACGACTCCAAACCACCACTGGAATCCATCTAAACCAATAAAATCTTTGCGAAATTTACTCATGATGTTTTTGCAGAAACAAGTAATTGAGAATCATCAGCAACAGCCGATGGGAATGGCTGGAGAACTGAATCTTTACATAATTCGAGGTAGCAGATATATTTATTGTTGATAATTCTATGCCTTACAGCAGTGATCAAGTATCTTCCTGCTTTATACGGATCAACTTGCGTTTCTTCGACTTCATTAATTGGCTGCAAGAATGGAAAATCAACGTAGATAACTTGACCTGCTTCATATGTTGTGTCACCAGCAATTGTAATGTTCATCTTATAATTGTTTAATAAAGAGAACTGGTGTGCTCTTTGAAGAAGAATTTTATCTACCAAACCACCCTTTATATTTAAAAAGTATCGTTGGTATGCTGACGAATCAATAAGAGTATTGTTGAGTCTATTTTTTGCATCGTTCATCGGCAAATATTGATTCAACAGAGGAATTGGAGTTGTTGCAGCAGGATCAGAGTTTACAACGTCATATTTCTGTTGTATCAAGTCCATCTTGATCATAGATGCTGCGTAACCGCCAGTTGACATAGTCTGTAAGACATTAAACAACTGAACGATACTGAAATCGCTGATATAATTTAGTGGCGCCAGTGAGTCATCTTCACCAATTACATTTTGTGGTTTTAAATAAATTGTTCGAGAGTCTTGCTGAAGAAATAAAGATTCTAAACTGACAAACTTAAATCCAGATATAGTTTCGAACGACAAAAATCCTGACGTTAT
>SXGQ01114418.1_pt1 | contig 11538 bp, 11 predicted proteins | sample 3178371 | NCBI WGS metagenome assembly SXGQ01 (sample SAMN11356859, study PRJNA531348) | freshwater metagenome | isolation source: freshwater sample F1-20 | place: China: Fuxian Lake, Yuxi | collected 2017-12-25 | reverse complement strand
TTTTTTCTTACTTTTTCTTTATTAGGAGCCCTGATTCCAGCTTACGCGCTTGAATCAATATGGTATTCAGATAAGGATTTAAAAGGAGAAAATATTCAACTTATTCCGCAAGGCTATATTGATCCAAGTATCAGTGATCCTTGTCAAATTAGAGCCTATAACAGACCTTTATCTTTAATCGAAGTGGCTGAGGCTGCTCTTTGTCATAATCCTAATACGAGGGAGGTCTATGCCAACGCCAAGATACAGTCAGCTCAGGTGGGTGTTACACGATCTTTATTTTTCCCGTCCATTACAGATACGGTCTCCATTTCAGAAAACGATCGTCGGTCACAGACTAGTAATATTAATTTCATGAACAAGCAGAATCGAATTGTAGCGACATATCTTTTGTATGATTTTGGCAGTCGAGATGCTAATTTAGAAAATGCTAACCAACTTCTGCTAGCTGCAAGTGCAACGCAAGATGCAATAGTTCAAAGGACACTTCTTAATGCAGTCAATGCTTTTTATCAAGTGCACGCGAACAAAGCAGTTTTAAAGGCATCCATTGAGTCAGAAAGACTTTATGAAGAAAGTTTTAAAGCTGCTGAAGCAAAATATTTAGCGGGGGTTGCAACCCCCGCAGATAAACTACAGGCACAAACATCTTTTGCTAGTGCTACCTTGTCCCGATTAAAGCAAGAAGGATCACTTCGAATTGCTTATGGAAATTTAGCTAATGTCATGGGGACCTCACCTGGCACACCCATTGAAATTATTGACAATCAATCTGATGTTATACCTGAATTTATTGATCAAGATATTCAAGCTTTGATTGATCAAGCAAGACTTCAACGACCAGATTTACTTGCAACAGAATCAGAGTTAAAGGCATCTTTAGCTAAAATTGAATCAGCAAAGGCAGATGCCAAACCAAAAGTAAAAATTGATGCGTCGAATCAATATGATACAGATACGATTTTTGGAGGTAATATAAACTTTTCGCAAATTGGCGTATCGGTGACTATTCCATTTTTCGAAGGCTATAAACCAAGTTATTTAATTCGATCGGCAGAAGCGACGGCAGAGCTTAAAGCATCTAAACGAGATCAGTTAAGGCTTCAAGTTTCACTTGATGTATGGACAGCCTATCAAAATCTTAAGACGGCTAATGAATCAATCACAGCATCAAGAATGCTTCTAACTAGCGCTGAGGAGTCTTCTCGTGTAGCTTTAGGACGTTATCAAGAAGGTGTTGGAAATATTATTGATACACTAAATGCTCAAAGTGCACTTGCAAGTGCCAAGCAACAAAAAATTCAGTCTATTTTAAATTGGAATATTGCACGTACAACACTTGCTCAATCAATAGGTGTCCTTGATAATGCAATGATCCAAAAATTACCTGAGGCAAAGCGAAATTAGATTATGAAAAAAATGTTTCACCATTTGCTTAATATTGCCTTAATTCTCGCATTTATCTTTGGGGCAACTTATGTTTATAAGTTGTCTAATAAAAAGAAACCAGAAGATTTATATCGAATAGAAAGAGTGATATTAGGTGACATCGAACAAAATGTGACAGCGAATGGCACGATCAGTCCCGTGACCATGGTCAATGTGGGTACTCAAGTATCAGGTCGTGTTAAAAAAATATATGCAGATTTTAATGATCAAGTAAAACAAGGGCAGATACTTCTAGAATTAGAAGATGATTTATTTAAAGCACAAATTGAACAGTCACGAGGTAATGTAAAAAATTTCGAGGCCTCAGTTGAACTTGCGAAAGCTAATGAAGCAAGAATGCGCTCCTTATTTGAAAAAGAATATGTATCTAAACAAGATTTAGATCAAGCCATGCAAGCTCTAAAATCATCTGAAGCTCTTTTGATTTCAGCAAAAGCTAAATTACATCTTGATCAAACAAATTATGGATATTCTATTATCAAATCTCCAGTGTCAGGTGTAGTCATTGATCGTGTTGTTGATGAAGGGCAAACAGTAGCTGCAAGCCTTCAAACCCCGACGTTATTTAAAATTGCCCAAGATTTATCGAAAATGGAAATTGATACTAGCTTTGCTGAAGCTGATATTGCGAAAATTAAAGTTGGGCAATCAGTCAAATTTACTGTAGATGCTTATCCTAATAATAATTTTGTAGGTGTAGTCAAACAAATTCGTTTAAATCCAGTCAATACTGCGAATGTTGTCACTTATAACATTGTAATTTCAGTAGAGAATCAAGAAGGATTATTACTTCCAGGAATGACTGCATATGTGACAATTAATTTTGCGAAACATGAAAAAGTTTTATTAGTTCCAAATGCCGCTCTGAGGTATAAGCCAAAAAATGAAAATCTTAATCTTACAGCTAAAGGAAATGAGGCTTCACGAAATCGAGACAAAGCTAAGAAAGAAGGTTATGGATCAGGAAAAATTTATATACTTCGAGACAATAAACCGGTAATGATAAGAGTAAATACAAGCCTAACCAATGGAAAATTAACAGAAGTTGTAAGCCCAGAAATTAAAGAAGATGATCTTATTATTACAGGAGATCTTGTGAGTGATCAGAAATCAGCCTCAGGAGCCCAAGGGCCAAATCGACCGCCTCGTGTATTTTAATAATGGCTCAACCCATAATACAAATTAAGGGGCTTTATAAAGACTATCAAACTGTAGCTGGTACTTTTCCCGTTTTAAAAAATGTGAATCTCACAATTGATGATGGTGAGTATGTGGCAATCATGGGACCCTCGGGATCTGGTAAATCCACATTCATGAATATTTTAGGTTGTCTTGATCGACCAAGCCAGGGTAATTATTTTCTTGATAACCAAGATGTAAATTTATTAAACAATAATGAGCTTGCATTACTCAGAAATAAAACAATTGGTTTTGTATTTCAAGGATTCAATCTGTTAGCTAGATCTTCGCTTGTTGATAATGTGGCTTTACCTTTAGTGTATGCCAAAGATCAAAAAGATTTAAGAACGAAAATTGCAAAAAATATTTTAGAAAGAATGGGATTAGGTCAATACTTTGAATCAAAACCCAATCAAATTTCTGGAGGACAGCAACAGCGAGTCGCTATTGCACGAGCACTTGTCAATCAACCTAAAATCATCTTAGCGGACGAACCCACAGGTAATCTTGACAGCAAAACTAGTCATGAAATTATGAAAATCTTTGATGAACTTAATCAGATTGGTAATACGATTATTCTTGTCACTCATGAAAATGATATTGCAGATCATGCATCAAGACAGATACGTTTTTTAGATGGTAAGATTTTAGAGGATCATATGATTGAAAAATTAAAGGTGACAGGCTAATGTTTTTTTCTATGCTCAGTGAAGCATGGCATTCAATGGGAGCGAATCGCTTACGAACTTTTCTGACCATGTTAGGAATGGTGATTGGTGTGGGTGCGGTAGTTCTTATGATGGCAATTGGTGAAGGTGCTCAACAATCGATTAAAAGATCTATTGACTCTATGGGGACCAATTTGCTTGTTATTTTATCTGGTTCATCAAGTAGTTCAGGATCTAGAAGTGGCTCTGGAAATTCATCAGCATTGAGTATTGAGGATGCCAATTCAATTAAAGATTTAGATGATATCGAAATGATTGCGCCTATAAGCACTGGAAATGCGCAAGTGATTTTCGCAGGTAATAATTGGAATACCTCCATAATTGGAACTACCCCTTCTTATTTTTTGATTCGTAGTTGGTTTACCGAGGCAGGTGAAATATTTAGTGAGGATGATATAAGATCTTCAAGTCGCGTTGCGTTGATAGGCAAAACGGTAGCTGAAAATTTATTTGGTGAAACTGATCCTATAGGTCAAACCATTCGTGTTAAAAAAAATCCTTTCACAATTATAGGATTATTAGAGAATAAGGGTCAGAGTTTTGATGGTCGAGATCAGGATGATGTAGTGATTGTTCCTATCACTACAGCACAAAGAAAGATATTAGGTAATCAAATTCCTGGAAGTGTTCGAATGATTATGGCGCAAACAAAATCAGAAAAATATATGACTCTAGCTGAAGACACCATTACTGATCTCTTAAGACAGCGTCATAACATCAGAGAAAATATGGAAAATGATTTTTCAGTAAGAAATTTAACTGCCATGGCAAAAACTGCAAGTGAGACAACTAAGACGATGTCCACTCTTTTAGGGGCTATTGCTTCTATTTCACTATTGGTGGGCGGTATAGGCATTATGAATATCATGCTCGTATCTGTGACTGAGCGCACTCGTGAGATTGGAATAAGGATGGCAATCGGTGCTCGAGAAAAAGACATTCTTCTTCAATTTCTACTAGAGGCCTGTGTAATCTCAATAGTAGGATGTGTGATCGGTGTTGCATTAGGATTGGCGGGGGCTATGCTCGTAAAGAAAATAGTGGGCGCTGAAATTGTGATTTCAATCCAATCTATTGTATTAGCTTTTTCAGTTGCAGCCAGTGTAGGGGTATTTTTCGGATATTATCCTGCTAGTAAAGCCGCCAAACTTCATCCGATCGAAGCTTTGAGGTATCAATAAATATTTATTCAAGTTTATTTAAAGGTCATACGTTTTAGTACGCCATCTTTATTGATGAACGTATGTTTGAATACACCCAGAAGATGGAGTGCAAATAAAGCAAGAAGAACATAACCCGCATAGTCGTGGATTGTCATGAAAACATCTCTTAATTGATCGTTTCCTAAACCCTCTACTATGGAAATTCCAAACCATTTGACCCCGTATTTACTATACATAGACATAATAAAACCAGACAGAGGAAGAAGGATCATGACAAGATAAAAAGCATGATGTGAACCTTTAGCTAGTTTTTTTTCCCATACCTTCATTGACTTTAATAGCGGAGGCGCAGGATGGGTCAGACGCCAAAAAACTCGAAATAGAATTAATCCTAAGAGTGTTACACCCACCGACTTGTGGAGATTAAAATAAAAACTTCTTGGTGATACTTCTTCATTAAGCTGCCATGTGAATATGCCTAAATTGAAAAGATCAAAACTCGAGGACTTAGGCGCTTCTTTTGGTAGGTTTGTCATAAACCAGGCTAATGCAAACATAAAAATAATAGCAATGGCAATAAGCCAGTGAAGGATAATTGCTGTTCTTGTATATTTTTTGGGAGAAGCTATCACCATAAATTTTGTCCTTAGTTATTAATTCATTTACGTTTCTTTGTGCTGATACTGTCTAAACCAAAAGAAGTATCAGGATTTAGCATGATAATGATGAGGCCTCCGGTGACAGCTAAATATTGCAAGGCCTGCTGAAGTGGAATCAGATTTACAGGTGCTGGAATGAGAGTAAAAGTATATAAATAAGATATAGCATTAATCAGCGTATAAATAGTTAAAATAAGCGCAGATAATTTTGTTTTATAGCCTATCAAAAGTGTCAAGCCGATGATGAGTTGAACAATGACTGAGATTGGAGCAAAAATACCTGGAAGACCGTGACTCATTAAGCCGTTTTGGTAAGCGATATACCCGTCCGGTGTGTTCATAATGCCGTTAAGTGAAATAAGAATAGAAACAAGAAAAAGTTGTGCAATCAATATACGTCCCATAGCAGGTAATAATTTATTCATGGCATTCCTAAAATATAGATTGAGAAAAGATATCATGCCTCTAACAGCATCAAGATGCAAGCGTTTCACCTATGGAAAATAATCTGAAAATTGAGATCGTAAAGTGGATAGATAGCCTTTCACAACTTAAGAATATTCGCGAGAAAGTGTTTATTCAAGAACAAAAAGTCACGCCTCAATTAGAGTGGGATGGTATGGATGAAAAAGCAATTCACTTTTTAGTTTTTAATGATAAGGCCGCTATTGGATGTGCAAGGGCTATAGTGATTAAAGATCATATGCAATTAGGACGTATGGCAGTATTAAAAGAGTATCGTGGTCAAGGCATTGGAGGTGCCTTAATAGAAAAGGCCATGACGATAGCAAAACTTAATCAACTCTCAGCAATTTATATCAGTGCGCAGTGTCATGCGATCGATTTTTATAAAAAATTTGGATTTGAAGTCACGAGCGATATTTATTTGGATGCGGAGATTCCGCATCGAGATATGGCATTAGATTTTTAAAAGTATTTTCTTAATGATCGAGGGAATGGCTGCCCCTTCAATATGATTTAACGCGAGCCAAGTGTGAGGGATTTTTGAGCGCTGCGATTTGGCCTCAAGGATGCTATAAGTAATATCAAGTTTGAAATGCGTAAACGTCGTTGAGGCTTTTAAATCTTTTTTTAGCAAACTCGCTTCTAATCCAAAATGTTTCTTAATCCATGTTTTAGGTGTGATCGATGTATTTTCATGTTGAGGTAGGGACCAAAGCCCTCCCCATATGCCACTTTGAGGACGTTTAACAAGCAAGATCTCATCGTGATGTTTGATGATTATCATATGGGTAGATTCTGTAGGTATCTTTTTTTGAGGGCGAGGGGTAGGTATGTGATGGACTTTGCCCTTTTGAAATGCGAGGCATGTTTTTTTTAGAGGACATAAGTTACATTGGGGTTTTTTATTACATAAGGTCGCCCCTAAATCCATAAGTGCTTGTGTATAAGTATCGATATTTTTATTTGGAAGAAGTGACTCTGCGTAATTCCATAATTTTTTTTCTGTTTGAGGTAAGCCAGTCCATTCCGAAATTAAAAAATAACGACTTAAGACGCGCTTTACATTACCATCAAGAATCGCTTTGTTTTGATTAAATGAGAATGCAGCGATGGCACCTGCAGTTGAGCGTCCAATGCCAGGTATCTTCATCATCATGTCAAACTCAGATGGAAAATTACCCTTCATCTCGCCCACAATCATTTGTGCACCTTCATGTAAAAAACGTGCACGTCGGTAATACCCCAAACCACTCCATAATTGCATGACCTCTTCTTCATCGGCATTTGCCAATGCTTTGATAGTTGGAAATTTTTTCATGAAGCGATTGTAGTAATCAATGACGGTTGTAACCTGTGTTTGTTGCAACATGATTTCAGATACCCAAACTGAGTAAGGATCTTTAGATTGTTGCCAGGGTAAATGATGTCGACCTGACTTGGCATGCCAAGCAATTAAAAGGTCAGCAAACGATTTCATGAAACGAGTTGATGAAGCCAATGGCTAAAATTATGGATACCTTCTAGCCCTAAAAGATAAAGACCTATGAAAAATGCAGCAAAATAAAGGATGGTAAAAAGAATCCAAAAGAAAGCGATCAAAATAAAAAATCCATCTTTATGGAGTTGGCCTAGTGCACAAAAAACAATGGCAAGGCCAGGAAAAAAATTATTTAAAGGGAGTATGCCAAAGGGCACTGCCATGAGGACACCTGAGAGAATGAGAATGAAAGCTTCAATTCGAATGCCTAATGAACCTCGAATTAATAAAGCTAAACGAGGCCTTGTAAACTTTTCAGTCCATTGAATAATTTTAATGGCAGCATTTGTAATACGTCGCCAATTGTCAGCGCTTAGCACAATCTCGTTTATTTTCTGAGGCAAATGCGGAGCGGTATATCCTTTTAAAATTTGCCAGCCAAAGGCAGCGAAAGTAACCCCTCCAAATACACTGATGGGCCCCACTGGAAAGGGCTGCATAAAAGGGAGTGCCAATAAAAAACTGATGAATGAAAATCCAAAATGATTGAGTGCTGATAAGCCTTCTTCGATGTTAACCGATTGATGTTCGGCTTTCTTGGCTATGCCATGGAGTTTTTGAATGAGTGCTTGATGGTTAGACATGATCACTCGCTAAAATAAATAAAAACGAGGATACCCAAAATAATGCGATACCAGGCAAAAACAATAAAGGTATGTGTGGCGACAAAACGAATAAAAAGTTTAATGACAGCATAAGCACTTAAAAATGCAGTGACAAAACCAATTGCAAAAATAGGTAAATCTTGCATGGTTAAATCTTGGAAATTTTTGATTAAATCAAATAGTGAAGCTGCTGCAATGACAGGAATCGCAAGATAAAAAGAAAATTCAGTGGCTGTTTTACGATTTAATCCTGTAAGCATACCACCCATGATGGTTGCAGCAGCTCTTGATACGCCAGGAATTAAAGATAAGCATTGCGCGCAACCAATTTTAAATGCTTGCATCATGCTGATATCGTTTGTGGTTTTCGTATTGATTTTTAAGGGGCGTTTTTCAATTGCCATCATCACAATGCCACCCAAGATGAGAGCGAGTGACACATAAAGTGGTGAAAATAAATAAGCTTTAATCGCTTTATGAAATAAAAGACCTAAGACTGCTGCTGGTAAAAATGCAATGAAGAGCCGTAAGACAAAGTTTTGTGAAGCTTTATCATGAAGTGCATTGCTTGCAACTTTGAAAAGTGTTTTGCGATATTCGACGACAATTGCCAAAATCGATCCTAACTGAATAAAGATCTCAAAAACATTTGCAGACGTTTGGTTAAATTTTAAAAGCTCAGCTGCAATAATTAAATGGCCCGTAGAGCTCACAGGTAAAAATTCGGTAGCTCCCTCGATAAGACCTAAAATGAAACTCGAAAAATAAAGTGAGAGGTCCATTTATGTTTTTTGGTAGATCTCAACACCCTTTTTAATGAACTCAATCGATTTTTCTTCCATACCTTTTTTCAAGGCTTCATCTTCCTTCATGCCTTTAGATGCTGCATAGTCTCTGACATCTTGTGTGATTTTCATGGAACAGAAATGTGGACCACACATGGAGCAAAAGTGTGCTTGTTTAGCACCTTCTTGTGGCAAGGTTTCATCGTGGAATTCTTTTGCTTTTTCTGGATCCAATCCTAGATTAAATTGATCTTCCCAGCGGATTTCAAAACGTGCTTTGGATAGTGCGTTGTCACGGATTTGTGCACCTGGATGACCCTTAGCAAGATCAGCAGCATGCGCTGCAATCTTATAAGTGATAATGCCGACTCTGACATCTTCTTTATCAGGCAAACCTAGATGTTCTTTAGGTGTGACGTAACATAACATCGCACATCCATACCAGCCAATCATCGCGGCACCAATGCCAGATGTGATGTGATCATAACCTGGTGCAATGTCGGTGGTCAGCGGACCTAATGTATAAAAAGGAGCTTCACCGCAATGCTCAAGCTGAAGATCCATATTTTCTTTAATGAGGTGCATTGGCACATGTCCTGGGCCTTCAATCATGCATTGCACATCATGTTTCCATGCAATTTGTGTGAGCTCGCCTAAAGTTTTAAGTTCTGCAAACTGGGCTTCATCATTCGCGTCATAAATAGAGCCAGGTCTTAAGCCATCACCTAAACTAAAGCTGACATCATAAGCTTTCATAATTTCGCAAATTTCTTCGAAATGTGTGTAGAGGAAAGATTCTTTGTGATGTGCTAAACACCATTTCGCCATAATTGATCCGCCGCGACTCACAATCCCGGTCATACGTTTTGCAGTCATCGGTATATAACTTAATCTCACACCCGCATGAATCGTAAAATAATCGACACCTTGTTCTGCTTGTTCGATGAGTGTGTCTTTAAAAATTTCCCAAGTAAGATCTTCAGCTTTGCCATCTACTTTTTCGAGCGCCTGATAAATTGGAACAGTACCGATGGGAACAGGACTATTACGAATAATCCATTCACGTGTTTCATGAATATTTTTTCCGGTTGATAAGTCCATCACGGTATCCGCACCCCAACGTGTACCCCAAACCATTTTTTCAACTTCCTCACTGATACTAGAGCCTAGGGCCGAATTGCCGATGTTGGCATTAATTTTCACTAAAAAATTACGACCAATAATCATGGGCTCTGTTTCAGGATGATTAATATTGGCAGGAATAATGGCGCGACCGCGTGCCACTTCATCTCTTACAAATTCAGGCGTGATAAGTTTAGGAATGGCTGCACCGAAATCATGACCTGCATGCTGTACTTGTAATAAAGCAGACATATCTTCGCGTCTTTGATTTTCTCGAATGGCAATGTATTCCATTTCAGGCGTAACAATCCCTTGTTTAGCGTAATGCATTTGCGACACATTTTTACCTGTCTTGGCACGTCGTGGCTGCCTTAATAAATTAAAACGCATTTTGGTGAGCTCAGGATTTGTTTTGCGTTCATGTCCGAAGACCGATGTAGGACCGTCTAAAAATTCGGTGTCATTTCTTTCATCAATCCATTGCGATCTTAATGATGGAAGTCCATTACGAATATCAATTTGATAATCAGGATCTGTATAAGGCCCTGAAGTGTCATAAACCATGACTGGTGGATTTTTTTCAGCACCAAAAGATGAAGGCGTATCGGATAAAGATATTTCTCTAAAAGGAACTTTTAAATCAGGACGTGAACCCGTGATATAGACTTTTTTAGATTTTGCAAAAGATTTGAGCGCTTCAGGATCGAGAGATGCTGTTTCGTTTAAAAATTGATCAATATTTTTTTTTAATTGTTTATCGGTCGCGTTCATGAATTACTCCTTAAATTTTTTGTCATACCGTAAGGAGTCTTTTAGAGGACTGCATTCCCTACGGCGGTATTACCCGCATCAGGTTCAAAGGGTTTTTCTCACCACTTTATAAAGTGGACCCCTAGCACCCCATAAAATTACGCGAAACCCCTGCGAAATGCAAGTTAGATTTATATTTAATCTATATCAAAATGATGAACTTTTCTTTGGTTATAATGTGAACATGACAGTGAACACCATTGAACAACATCGCTTTAATATGATTGAGCAGCAAATCCGTACCTGGGAAGTCTTAGATCCTGAGGTGCTTGATTTGCTTCATCAAGTACCGCGCGAAAAATTTGTACCGACTGAATATCAAGGGGTAGCTTTCGCGGATACTGAAATTCCTTTGCATGAGGATGTATGCATGTTGGCGCCTAAATTAGAAGCAAGACTTATTCAATCTTTATCACTTCAAAAAAAAGATCATGTCTTGGTGGTAGGTTCTGGAAGCGGCTACCTCTCTGCACTAACTGCAAGTTTAGTTAAAAATGTGGTCTCAGTCGACATCGATCCTTATTTCACAAAACTTGCTAAACAAAACTGTCAAAAAATAAAACTCAACAATATTGAATTTGTAACAGGCGATGGCTCATTAGGCTGGTCAAAAAATCAACCTTATGATGCTATTTTATTTGCAGGTTCACTACCTCATCTACCGGTAAGTATTCGAAATCAATTAAATGTGAATGGAAGACTCTTGGTCATTCTTGGCGAAGCGCCCTCGATGCATGCAACTTTAATTACAAGATTGAACGATCAGGATTTTGAAGAGGAAATTTTATTTGAAACAGTTGTGCCTTCTTTGCAAGTGAAACATGAAAATACATTTATATTTTAATTTCTAATGATTAATGATCAACTTTTAAGTCAAGTAGTGGTGATTGATATACAAGATAAGCTTGTGGATGTCATGCCTAAAAGTGAAATTAAAAAAGTTATTGATACATCAAGCATTCTCGTTCAAGCAGCAAAAATTTTAGATATACCTTGTCTTTATACGGAGCAATATCCGAAAGGCCTGGGCACAACA
>SXGQ01102629.1_pt1 | contig 11538 bp, 10 predicted proteins | sample 3178371 | NCBI WGS metagenome assembly SXGQ01 (sample SAMN11356859, study PRJNA531348) | freshwater metagenome | isolation source: freshwater sample F1-20 | place: China: Fuxian Lake, Yuxi | collected 2017-12-25 | reverse complement strand
GAATTTTGATCCTTTGGCCGACTTGGCGCCTGTGGTGGCCTGCCAGGGCTTGGCCGGCCGAGGGAGGCTGAGGGGGCGACCCAAAACGGCGAAAGAAGCAAATTTTTTAGCACGTCGGGGCCGTTGCAGTTCGAATTTTGCTCCTTTGGCCATTTTGGCGCCCAGGGTGTATTTTTCCGGGTTGTCGGAAGGGCGGATCAGGTGTAGCGGACGGCCCGATGCTGAGGTTCGAAGTATTCGGGCAGCAGGCTGTCAACCTGCAGCAGTCCTTTGCGGGTGAGTCGGAGTGTGTGACCATCGAGCTGCAGATAGCCGGCATTCTGCTGGTTTGCGAGTGGCACTGCGAATTCGGTCAGCGTATCGACTGAGTATTTTTGGTTGAGGCGGGCGAGATCGACTTCGCCTTCCTTCATGAGCAGCACCAATTCGCGGATCAGAAGCTGATGGGGGGTCGGTTTCAGGGCTCGGTTGATCGGCAGTTTTCCGGCCGAGACGGTTTCCATGTAATCTTCGATGCGATCGAGGTTCTGGTAGTGGACTCCCTGGAAGTGTCCGAACGAGGAAACTCCGGTGGCCAGCAGGTCGCAGCCGCGCCAGACGTTGTCGCGGTAGACGAAGCGATCGCTTTGGGGGTTACGGACGAGTTCGTTACCGCTGGAGATGTGGTAACCGGCATCCAGCAGGCGGTCCATGGCTTCACTGACCCAGCGGCGTTTGGTGGGCCAGTCGGCGACGGGTGACTGAACCCCGTGTTCCCGCATTTCCTTCGAATACACCGTATTGAACGGCAGCTCCATCTGATAGATGGTGATGTTGTCGGGTGCCAGTTGCAGGGCTTTGTCGATGTTGCGGTGCCAGTTTTCGTCAGTTTCACCGACCATTCCGGCGATGAGATCGATGTTGACCTGGGGAAAGCCGATGCTGCGGATCCAGTCGTATGCGGTGAAGATTTCCGGGGACAGGTGGGCACGGCCGTTTTCTTCGAGGATCTGATCGTTAAAGCTTTCGACTCCGAGTGAGATGCGAGTGATGCCGATGTCGCGGAGTGTTTCCAGTTTTTCGACGCTGAGGGTACCGGGTTCGCATTCGAATGTGACTTCTTCGGCCTGATCCCAGTTGATCCAGGCACTCATGCGTTCGCGGAGAGACCGCAGTTGTTTTGAGCTGAGGTAGCTGGGGGTACCTCCGCCGAAGTATACGAACCGCAGCGATCGTGAACCGATGGCTGATTTCTGACTGATCAGTTCCAGTTCGTTGATGAGCGATCGGACATAGTCTTCAATGGCTTTGGCGTTCTGGTTGGTGTAGACGCGGAAGTAGCAGAACTTGCAGCGTTTTCGGCAGAAGGGAATGTGGATGTAGAGGCCCAGTGGTGTGGAGGCGGTCCGGGCGGGGCTGGCGTCCAGAGCCTGCATGGCCTGCGGCACAAAGTCATTGTTCCACTGTGAGAACGGGGGGTAATTGGAGATGAAGTAGCTGCCAACTTCCGTGGTGGCTGCGGGGGTTGCGGGCATGACGAGGGGCAGTGTGACCGGGGCTGGTTCTGAGGCTGGTACCGGAGTGCTCATGGGTGTGTCCGAATAGCTGCAGTACAACGTTTACGGAGTGGCGGGACGAAGTCAGGAGAAGCACAGCAGTCTGCCATTCTGCTGGTCTTCTGAGGCGATCAGGGCTCCTTCACCGACAGCAAGTCCGGCGGTGATGTCTTTGCCGGCATTGAACTTCCAGATCTCTTTGCCGGTCTGCAGGTCGAGTCCGTAGAGATTGCCGTCACCTGATCCGGTGAAGTAGCGGTTGTCGATGGCGACACCCGAGCATTCGATTTTGGCGCGGGTGGCGAAGGTCCAGACGGGTTTGCCGGAATCCCGGGCAACGGCGTGCACGGTTTTGTCATGGCCACCGACGATGACGAGCTGATCAGTGACGACGGCGGATGCGTGGAACGGCATTTCGCGAGGTCCGGGGTATTTCCAGACGATCTGTCCCTGTCGCCAGTCAACGCAGAGGATCAGTCCGGTGTGGGTACCGACGTAGAGCAGGTTGTCGACGATGGCGGGTGAAGCGATGAGGAAGGATTCGAGGGGCATGTCTCGAATTTCCTTGCCTGTTTCCAGATCGATGACTCGGAGATGTTCGTCGCAGCCGGCGACAAAGGTGTAGTGGTCTGCGACAGCGGGTGAGCAGTTAATGCGGTCGTTGGTCTGCACTTTCCAGATTTCGGTGCCGGTTTCGGAAAGGCAGTAGAGGCAGCTGTCGTGTGAGGCGAGGAGCAGGTGATCTTTGTAGCGGGCGACGCAGCCGGCGATTTCTGAGCCGGTGGTGAAGTGCCAGAGTTTTTTTCCGGTGGTGCGATCAAGGGCATGCAGTACGCCATCTTCGTCGCCGGCGTAGACGGTGTTTCCGGAGATGAAGGGTGCGGCTTTGAAGCCTGGAGCGAACTTTTTGGGGTCGGGATCTTCGATGGAGCGATATTTCCAGAGCTCTTTGCCGGTTTGCAGATCGAGGCAGTGGAGGAATCCTGCGAGTGCCGGGGCGAAGACTTTGCCGTCGGCGATGGCTGCGCACCCCACCCAGCCGTCGGGGGAGCTGAATTCCCAGCGGAGCGCGGGGTTGGCGGCCAGTGTACCGCGAGCCAGTCCGCGCTGGTCCGGACTTCCGCGGAAGGAGCGCCACCCGGTATCGGCAGCGGGATCCTGTTGCGCGGCGGGTGGCCGTGGCGCGGCGATTGCCGGAGTGCTGATCCGGCTGGGCCAGCAGGTGCCGCCGGCGAGTGAAGCTGTTGCGGCGAGTGCCCCGAGCAGTTGCCGTCGGGACATGCCGCGGACAGGGGACAGTGTCGCGTGAGTTGCTGCGGAGGAATTGGCGGGGCGTTCGGTGAGCATGGCGGAGTACTGAGTGCGGAGGACGGAGAGGGCAGGACAAAGGGACGGCAGAATCGCATTTCGAGATGGCTGGCCGGCCGACCGGGCGGCGACGGTTACCGGCGGGATTATAGCAGCAACGCGGCAGACAAAATCGGCAGATTGCGGCAGCGCGGGCGGTTTTCACGGGATTCCGTCGAATTTTCCGCCGGCGACCGGTTTCGATTTTCACCTTTCCCGACCGACGGTATAGTGAAGTGCGTGTGCCATCCTGCCGTCTCATCCCGCTCTCTCTGTTCCTTCGGAAACCCGCCCATGAAGCCCAGTCAGTGTGATTGTTCCACAGCTCGTTCGGCCGTTGACCGTCGTGGATTTGTGAAGGGCCTTGCCGCGGCGGCAGCCCTGGTGCTGCCCGGTCGCAGTCTGCAGGCCGGTTTGCATTCGGGTCCATCACGCACAAGTGCGGCTGAGACGGCCGTCACCGAGCTGTACAGGACTCTGACTGACGACCAGAAAAAGGTGCTGTGCCTGCCTTTCGATCATGAAAAACGGCATCGGATCAGTGCCAACTGGCATGTCACGGAACCGACTCTGGGGCAGCAGAACTTCTTTACTTCGATGCAGCGCGAACTGACGACTCGGATCGTCAGGGGACTGTGCAGTGAAGAGGGCTATGCTCGTCTGACGCGCCAGATGGACGAGGATGCCGGTGGTCTGCACGAATTCAGCGTGGCGTTTTTCGGGGTGCCGGGCGACGAGGCTCAGCCCTTCGAATTCATGCTGACGGGCCGTCACCTGACGCTGCGGGCCGACGGAAACACGGTGGACCGGGCAGCGTTTGGCGGTCCGATCATTTACGGGCATGACCAGGTGGATCCTGTGGCGTCGAAGAATATTTACTACTACCAGACTCAGCAGACGGATGCCGTATTTCGATCACTGACGGCGGATCAGGCCGCGAAGGCTCTGGTGGCACAGGCTCCGGCTGAGACTGCAGTGCAGCTGCAGGGCGACGCTGGCAAATTCGCCGGGATTAAGGTTGGTGAACTGAGCGCTGAGCAGAAGCAGCAGGTCGAGCAGGCTCTGAAAGTTCTGCTGGCTCCTTACCGCACCGAAGATGTGTCGGAAGTGATGGACATCGTGAAGTCCTCGGGTGGTATGGACCAGCTGCACATGGCATTTTACAGCCAGGGTGATCTGAGCGGCGACAAAACGTGGGATATCTGGCGTGTGGAGGGTCCCAGTTTTGTGTGGCACTACCGCGGTGCTCCGCACGTCCACGCCTACATCAATATCGGCACCAGGAAGGCGTGAGCCTGCGATGGTGATGCGGCGGCTCATGTGATGTGCAGAGCCCGGCGGTCAAAAGCTGCCGGGCTTGTTTTTCGCAGTTTGGGCTGGGCCTCTCGGTGGCTGCCCAGGATGTCAGGGCGAGATGGTCGGAGGAAGACTGATGAACAGTGCTGTGCTGGCGATTCGCGTGCTGACTGTGGCGGTGCTGCTGTGGGGCGGTCTGAGTGCCTGTGCGGCGGAGACTCTGATTTATGCTGCGAAGCTGATTGATGGACGAGCAGTGCAGCCGGTCAGTAATGTGACACTGGTTGTGGCCGAGGGAAAAATCAGTCGGATTGTCCCCGGGTTTGCGACGCCGCAGGCGGGCGATCGGGTGATTGATCTGCGGAAGTACACGGTGGTTCCCGGGCTGATGGACATGCACACTCATCTGATGTCGCAGCATTCGAAGGATTCGTACACGGAAAAGTTCTTCATGGAGGATTCCGAGTACGCGCTGCGTTCCACCGTGTATGCCCGCCTGACTCTGCTGGCGGGATTTACGACGGTGCGTGAGCTGGGGGATAACGGGGTGAATTCGGTAGCGCTGCGGCGCGCGATCCGCGAGGGCTGGATCATCGGTCCGCGAATCTACACGGCCGGGAAATCGCTGGCGACAACTGGCGGCCACGCGGATCCCAGCAATGGTCAGAAGGGGCGATTTCGCGAGGATCCGGGTCCGCTGGATGGTGTGATCAACGGCCCGGATGAGGCTCGCAAGGCCGTTCGACAGCGTTACAAGGATGGTGCGGATCTGATCAAGCTGACGGCAACGGGCGGGGTACTGAGCCTGGCGGCCAGTGGCCAGAATCCGCAGTTCACGAATGCGGAGCTGCAGGCGATTGTCGAAACTGCGCGGGATTACGGCATGACGGTGGCCGTCCATGCTCATGGTGCTGAGGGCATGAAGCGGGCGGTGCTGGCCGGGGTGGATTCCATAGAGCACGGGACATACATGACGGAAGAGATCATGGGGCTGATGAAGGAGCGTGGAACATTCTGGGTGCCGACGAATATGGCGGGCGAGTGGGTGGCGAAGAAGGCTGCCGAGCCTGGGTATTTCCCTGAGGTGGTGCGTCCGAAGGCCGCTGCGATTGGTCCGGCGATTCGCAGTACATTTCAGCAGGCGTACAAGGCAGGAGTCAGGATTGCCTTTGGCACAGACAGTGGCGTGTCAGTGCACGGCGAGAATGCTCATGAATTTGAGCTGATGGTGGAAGGCGGGATGCCGCCGATGGAGGCGATTCAGTCGGCGACTCTGCAGGCGGCGCGTCTGCTGAAGATCGAGGAGACTCTGGGGACACTGGAGGCCGGCAAGCTGGCGGATGTGGTGGCGGTTGACGGAGATCCGCTGGAGAACATCAGTGCCATGAAAAAAGTGGTATTTGTCATGAAGGATGGTCAGGTGTATCGAGAGCCCTGAGGATGCAGTCGGCGAAGCGTGCGGGTGACTGCGGGTCGAACGACAGGTACAGGGATGGTTCGATCAGTTCGATTTCCATAATGGCTGGCTGGCCTGCAGGCAGTCGCACCAGATCCACTCGAGCATAGAGCAGTGGCTGCGGACAGGACAGCAGGCTGCGTTCCGCGCAGGCGATGATGTCCGGTGCAGGCTGAATGGTGCGGATGATTCCGCCATGCTCCTCCTGAACTCGAAAGTCCCCGCTCCTGGGGGTCTTCAATACGGCGTGGCTGTAGCGTCCGTTGAAGAAGATCAGTGAGTATTCGCCGGTGTTGACGACGCTGTCGATAAAGGGCTGCGCGAGGGCGGTCGTGTGGCGAAAGGCATTGGCTGCCTGCTGCAGCAGGTGGGGGGCTGCATCGGCAGGGAGACGAAAGGCATTGTCAGCATTGGCTCCGATCAGCGGTTTGACGACGATCTCCGGAGTATTCCAGTAAGCAATCACGCAGTTCAGTTCGGCAGCTGTGGGTGATTCCAGCCAGACTGTCGGCACGATGGTATGGCCGGCCTGTTCCAGTTGTCGCAGGTAGGTTTTGCGAATGTTCCAGCGAACGGTTTCGAGGGAATTCAGCAGTCGTGCCGAGGATTGTTCGATCTGCTCGAGGACTGCGAGGAAGGCCTCGGGAGCGGCCTGATAGTCCCAGGGTGAGCGAATAATAACCAGCGAATACTGATCCCAGTTCGGTTGCGGGTGTCGCCATGAGACGTCGTGCACAGTGATGCCGGCCTGCCGCAGCTGCTCGACGACAAGCTGATCGTAGGCTACGAAGTCGGCGAGGCTGTCCATGGTCAGAAACGCGATTGGCGGCATGTGGTGTTCACTGTTGGTGGCTGATGTCGTGAATCATCCGGAGTGTCTCCAGCAGGGGCAGTCCGATAACGCAGGTCAGGCTGCCGGAGACGCGTTTGACGAAGGCTGCAGCCAGCCCCTGAATGGCATAACCGCCGGCTTTTCCCTGGGGTTCACCGGTGGCCAGATACCAGTCGACCTGGCGTTCGGTGAGTTGCAGGAATTCCACTTCGGTGGTGACAATCTGTGACAGCAGCTGATTTCCGCGTGAGACCAGCACGGCGGTGAGGACCTGGTGAGTTTTTCCGGAGAGGAGCTGCAGAAACCAGTCGCGTACATCGGCGCCCTGGAGTGTGGGATCGGGCTGTCCGAGTACTTCGCGGTGGCCGTCCTGCGGGCCGGCCACGACAGTCGTGTCAGCGACCACGACGACCGGCGGGCAGTGGAGGTTGAGCGAGGGTTGGGAGGAAATCTGAGCGGAGACGTCCTGATGTTTGGCGTGTGTGATTTGCAGCAGTCGTTCCTGGATGTCGGCATCGTGTCTGAGATTCAGAAAGCCGGCTTCTGCGGAAGAAATGGGTGGCAGGCAGACGATCCGTTCCGCTCCCGCGGCAGCAGAAAGCAGGTCGCGGCGTCGTGGTGACCGTGAGCCAAGAATGATGCGGGAGCTGGTGGTGAAGGTGGCTGGATCGAGGAGCAGCGGTATTTCCGGAGTGTGATTGCCGGCAGACATCATGGTGTGTCCCCGCTGACTGCCTGCCCGCTGACTGCCTGCCATGCCACGAGTGAATCCCGGATGGGCTGAACGTCGTGGATTCGCAGCACATCGACACCGCGAGCAGCCAGCGCGATGGAGACTCCGATTGTTCCGGCGAGGCGTTCATCGACTTCGCGACCGAGCAGCCGGGCGAGAAACCGTTTGCGGGAATGACCGATCAGCACGGGACGCTGCAGACTGTGCTGCAGTTGTGGTACGGCCTGGAGCAGCTGCAGATTGTGTTCGGCGGTCTTGCCGAATCCGATTCCCGGATCGATGCACATACGTTCGGCGGGGATACCGGCCATCAGGCAGCGATCCACCTGCTGCTGCAGAAACTCGGTCACATCGGTAACGACGTTGTTGTAGGACGGGTTCAGCTGCATGGTTTGCGGGGTGCCCTGGATGTGCATCACGCAGATTCCCGCATCCGTGGTGCGGCAGACTTCCAGCATCTGCGGGTCGAAGGTCAGGCCGGAAATGTCGTTGACAATTTCAGCCCCGGCAGCGAGAGCCTGGCGGGCCACTTCCGACTTGGTGGTGTCGATACTGATGGGGATGCGGACTTCGCGAGCCAGACGCTGTATGACGGGAATGGTGCGCCGCAGTTCTTCGTCGAGGTCAACTGGGGTGGCTCCGGGGCGAGTTGATTCGCCGCCGATATCAAGGATATCAGCACCGTCGTGCTGCAGTTGCAGGCCCTGTTCCACAGCCAGGTCGAGGGCGTGAAAACGACCGCCATCCGAGAAGCTGTCGGGGGTGACATTCAGGATGCCCATCAGCAGGGGCAGGCGACCGCGGGTCAGGTTGCGTGTGCGAAGAAGCCAGGAATGGTGCATTGTGATTATCCGATGGGGCAATTGCAGATGCCATCAGGATATGCGATCCGGAGTCTGACATCCAGACGACGGGATTTCGGCGTCAGCGTCCGGCGGGAAAGGAGCGTTCGGCTGTAGGCGATCGAACGCTGAAATGTTGCCGGCGACAGCCAGCCGGTCGAACTCTGATTCGTCGAAGTTTGACAGTGCTGTGGCCATCAGGGCAAAGCCGGTGCCGATGCACAGAATTGAAAGCAGCAGCGATGTGCAGATTGCGGGGATGGACAGAGCGCCAGTGACGGTGCGAACGGTGTCGGTCAGAAAGGCGACCGAGAGAACCAGAGAGACACCTGTGCCGGAGAACAGCAGGCCCAGCAGGAACTGACGTGGCCTGAAAGGGCGTGGAACGGGCTGAGGCGGATTCTGTGTTGTCGGCAGTTGCGGGTTGGACATGACCTGGATCCTGAGGCGTCAGGATACTGAAGCTCCGGTACAGCAGGAGGTGACTGCGAGGGCAGCCGGGAGACGGCAGCTGCCGTGGCTGGAGACTTTCTCTGCCGGCTGCCGGTTCAGTCCATGCAAACGCACAGTGGCCGAGTCCGGATCATAAAATCCGGAAGTTTTGCTCAAAACTCAGCTGTCCGGCTGATCCTCGGCGTAGGCCGGGTGAAATCCGAGTGCATTCATGGCGAGGATTTCCCGGGATTTCATCAGGCTGCGGTCGTCAGGGGTCAGGTCATCATAGCCACACAGGTGCAGCAATCCGTGAACAACGTACAGTGCCAGCTCAGCATCTGCCGACCAGTTGCCTGACGGGGCCATTTGCACAGCCATTTCAGCGCTGGCGATGATTTCGCCCTCGATCGCGGCACCTGCTGCGAGCGGGGTTTCTGATGCGGCGACGGTCAGTTCACAGTCTGAATCAGCTTCGTCCTGTTCGTCTGAGTCCTGCGGAGGGAGTTCGGCATCATCAAAACCCAACTGGAAGCTGATAACATCCGTGGGGTAATCATGCTGCAGGTACTGGCGATTGATGCGATGAATCGCAGCGTTATCGACAATACTGATGCTGAGAATTGCGGAGATCAGCTGTTCCTGCTGCAGCACGACAGCGACAGCAGTGTGCAGCAGGTCTGTGTTGACCGGGTGTGCAGACTGCTGACTGACGATATCGATTTCCCAGGGCATGCGGTGTCACTTTGCTGAGGCGCGAACCTTTTCCTGGTGTTCGCGGTCCATTTCGCCGCTGGTCAGTTTCGACCAGTATGCGTCGAGATCACGGCGAACTTTGCCTGACAGCAGCAGCAGGCCGACCATATTGGGAAGCATCATGCCGAAAATCATCAGGTCACCGAAGTCCATCACATTCTGGGCTGAGATCACGGATCCCAGGAATGTGAAGACGAGGAACACGGCCTTGTACACCATCGAGAATCCCTCGCCGAACAGATATGCCCAGCAGCGCTCACCATAGTAGGACCAGGAGATAATGGTGCTGTAGGCAAACAGGAAAGTAGCGGCGGCCAGTACGTAGCGAAAGTAAGGGATCTGGCTGTCCATAGCGAGGGACGTCAGGGAGGCTCCTGAGACTGCTGTGGCAACATTCTGGTCATCAATTGTGAACTGTGCTTTGTACTCGGCGGGGAAGGCAGGGTTCTGGTAGTCGTAGGCACCTGTGATGACGATGACGAGGGCGGTCATGGTGCAGACGATGATGGTGTCCACGAAGGGTTCCAGCAGTGCTACGATTCCTTCGCGAATGGGGTACTCAGTCTTGGCGGCCGCATGGGCGATGGCTGCTGAGCCGACACCGGCTTCATTGGAAAAGGCAGCACGTTTGAAGCCCCAAACGAGGACTCCGACGAAACCGCCACGGTAGGCCTCGGGTGAAAAGGCGGATGTGAGGATCAGCGACAGTGCACCGGGAACGGCAGAATAGTTCTTCAGCAGAATCAGCAGCCCTGCCAATACGTAAACGCTGCACATGACCGGGACGATTTTGTCAGCCGTGGAGGCAATGCGGCGGATGCCCCCGATGATGACGATGGCCGTCAGAACCAGCATCAGCAGTCCGTAAATCCACGGGTACTCCTTGAAAAACGGCATGGTTTGGCCGACGGCATCGAGGCTGCCTTTCACCTGGTAAGCGTTGCCCCCGGCGAAGGAGCCACCCACACACAGGACGGCGAAGCAGACAGCGAAAAATTTACCGAGAGGTGCCAGCCCGAGTTCTGCAAGGCCGCGTGACAGATAGTACATGGCCCCGCCCATAATGCGTCCATCCGGGCGAACTTCGCGGTATTTCTGACCCAGCGTGCATTCGACGAATTTGGATGACATGCCGAGGAAGCCGGCCAGCACCATCCAGAAGGCGGCGCCCGGGCCACCCAGCGCGATAGCGGTGGTGACGCCGGCGATATTGCCGAGCCCCACTGTGGCGGACAGGGCGGTTGTCAGTGCCTGAAAGTGGCTGACGTCGCCGGTGTCGTTTTGATTGTCATACTTACCGGCGATGATGGAGATGGAGTGACCGAAGCCTCGCAGGCTGATGAAACCCATCCGGATCGTGAAAAACAGGGCTCCGGCGACCAGGATCAGTACCGCAAACTGGATTTCTCCGCTGCTGCCCAGGGGAATGGGGAAGAAGATGAATCCGCCAACATAGCCGTTGACCTTACCGAAGAATTCGTCAACAGGTTTTAGTTCTTCGTTGATGCGGGCGAACCCAGTCTTTGGCGTGGGTTTCGGAGCCGGTTCAGCGGGTGTGGCTGTGCTGCCTGCTGCTGAGGCAGCGGCCAGGGAGGAGGTGTCTGATTCCGCTGCGTCGGAGCCCGTTTCAGAAGGCTGTGATGCCGCAGCCGATGCAGGCTCCTGAGCTGTCGCGCAGCACTGCAGGCTGAACAGCCAGACAGGCAGCAGCAGGAGGAGAGCGACAGCGGACACGGGGCGGGGGGTGAGCGAACGGGGATTCATGGACGTATCCGGGAGAATAACGCGTGAGCGGACGGAAACTGTGGGGTGCATGACATGCTGGTGGAGGGTGTCAGAATAACGCTGAAAAAAGTCTGAGGGAAATGGACTCCGGCGGGATGTTGTGGAAAAGCGGGGATTTTCCGGCCGGCACTGCTGCAGGCGTCGGGGGGAGGCGGTACTGGGGTTGGGGGCGATGTTGGTGGGCGACAGAATAGACATCATGATGGTGGCGCGCGGTGAAGGGAAAGCGCAGCGATTTGAGCAGAGTGGTGTTATGGATGAACCTTTTTACAAATTCCGGGTCTGGAATTGTAAGAGTTGCAAGGGGGAGTGGGAGTGAGTGGCAACGGAATGGCTGTTTGGGAGGGTGCAGGTGTGCGGAAATGGCCGCTCCCCGGCCGGCCCTGGGAACTTTTGCACACTACTGAGTGGTGAACTGGATTGCGATGGCAGGGTACTGAGCGGCGAAATCTGCAGGAATTGTCTGGAAAGTAGCGGAATTTGCTGATCTTTGTCCGGGTCATCTCGTTTGGGGTGCGGTGTGG
>SXGQ01278378.1_pt1 | contig 11540 bp, 12 predicted proteins | sample 3178371 | NCBI WGS metagenome assembly SXGQ01 (sample SAMN11356859, study PRJNA531348) | freshwater metagenome | isolation source: freshwater sample F1-20 | place: China: Fuxian Lake, Yuxi | collected 2017-12-25 | reverse complement strand
CACGCCGTGGTGGTCCGCCGCCCGGGTTCGTCGCTGAGCGAAGATGATGTAGTGGAGCACTCGCGCACGAGCCTGGCCGGCTACAAGATCCCCCGCTCGATCTCGTGGTCGGACGAACTCCCCAAGACCGGAAGCGGAAAGATCCTGAAGCGAGAGTTGCGGGCTCCGTTCTGGGCCGGTCGGTCGTCGCAAGTATGACCGAAAAGGAATTTCGGTCGGGCTTCATCACCTTCGTCGGACGGCCCAATGTGGGGAAGTCGACGCTCGTGAATGCCATCTGTGGCCGCAAGGTTTCGATCGTCTCGGACAAGCCGCAAACCACTCGGCGGCAGGTTCGCGGCGTCCTGACCCGTCGCGGATGTCAGATGGTGTTCGTCGACACGCCCGGGTTGCACAAAGCCGTCTCGGCGTTGGGAACTCGAGTCAATACGGCCGCCCTCGAAAGCATCGCCGATGTCGATGTGTCTGTGCTCGTGATCGACGCAACCATGCCCTTTGGCACGGGCGACCAATGGGTCGCGGACAAACTCGACCTGAAACGCACGGTCGTCGTGGTGAACAAATGTGACGCGGCGTCAAAAGACGAAGTCATGGCGCAGTTGGCGCGCGCTGGAGCACTCGATGCCCTCGCGTACTTCCCGGTCTCGGCCAAGACCGGGGAAGGCGTCGGCGCACTGATCGAGTTTCTCGAGAGTCGGCTCCCCGAAGGCCCGCTCTATTACCCCGAGGACACCGTGAGCGACATCACCGATCCCGATTGGGTGGCCGAGTTGGTTCGTGAGCAGTTGCTTCGGGTCACCCGTGAGGAGCTCCCGTACTCCATCGCCACTCGGGTCACCGAGTGGGAGTGGCCGCGCGTGAAGTGCGAGATCATCGTGGAGCGCGAGAGCCAGAAGGGCATGGTGATCGGCAAGGGTGGATCGGTGCTCAAGGAGGTCGGCACGCGCGTTCGCGAACAACTGCCACCCGGGATATTCATCGAACTACGGGTGAAGGTCGACAAGGACTGGCAGCGCAGACCCGATCGGGTCGAGCGTCTCGGCTACTGATCAGCAGGAGTAGCCGACGGGCAAGAGGTTGTCGTAGTCGTCGCAGGCCACGAGGCCTCCGGGCGCCGTGAGATCGCCTCGACCTCGGGGCACCGCCAATGGTGAGCGATCGCTCGTGAAGATCACCTGTCCGATGCCGGCCCGTCGCGTGAGCGTCAGGACGATTTGGGCGATGGCCAAACGCTGGTCGGGGCCTTGGACGTCGATGGTGAACGTGGACGGCAGGTCGACGGTGGCGATACCCCGTTCGACGGCGACCGACGCTTCGAAGCCTTCGGGAATCGCCGTACGAAGTCCGGCGGCGATGTCGCCGGTCGGGAGGCCCTCACCGAGGGCGACGAGAACCTGCGGAGGGGCGGCCGGGCTGAGCAACAGCCTCGGTATGGCGACGACCTGATTGCCGGCCACGTAGAAGAGGGCGACCGACTCGACGGGAACGGTCGTCGAGGGGGACGTCGTTTGATCGGTCAGAGGAGTCGTCGTCGAAGTGGCTGATGTCGGATCGACGGTCGTGGTGGTGGCGTTGAGGGCCGGCGGAACGTCGGCCGGATCGATCGGGCTGCTCGAGGAACTGTCGGGAACCCCGCACGCCGAAAGGCCGAGCACGACGGCACCGATCATCACGAATCTGAACGACTTCATCGGTTCGCCCCCGGAATCTCGACGACGAAGCGCGCCCCGCCATCGGGAACGTCGTCCACCCACACCTGACCCCCGTGCGCGCGGGCGTGTTCGGCCACGAGGGCGAGGCCGAGGCCGGTGCCACCGATGCGAGTGCGTCCGGCGGAGCCGCGCGTGAAGCGCTCGAAGATCCGGGCCCGCTCACTGGGGGCGACGCCGGGACCGGCATCTTCCACCGAGATTCGAATGCCACCGCGAGGGCCGTTCTCCACGATCACCGACGTGGCGCCGCCACCGTGGAGGCGCGCGTTGTCCAACAGGTTGGCGACGATGCGTTCGAGCCGTCGTTTGTCGACGTTGGCAACGCCGTCGCAGTCGGGAGCCAGCAACACGGCGAGGTGGTCGTTGCCGTAACGCTGGGCGATCCGAGCGATGAAGGAAACGAGGTCGACTTCTTCGCGGTGGATATCGGCCACTCCGACGTCGAGTCGTGACAGTTCGAGTAGATCGAGCACCATCTGGTCGAACCTTCTCACCTGTGAGACGACGACGTCGAGGGCTTGCTGGGTGCGCTCGGAGAGATCGGCTCGGCGGGCGTCGAGCACCTCCACTGCGGCGGCCAGGGCCGTGATGGGACTGCGCAGTTCGTGTGACACGTCGGAGGCGAACCGTGCTTCGCGCTCGATACGGGTCTGCACCGCATCGGCCATTTCGTTGAAGGACGAGACGAGAATGGCGAGATCGGGATCCTCTTCACTTTCGAGGCGAGTGTCGAGACCACCCTCGGCGATCTCACCGGCTGCTTCGGCGACTCGCGTGAGTGGGCGCATGAGACGCCGACTCACACCCCAACCGACGAGTCCGGCGATCAACCCGATGATGATCGTTCCGGCGACGAGGGCGCTCCCGATGATGGTGATGGCGCGTTGCTCGTCGTCCACGGGGAACGCTTCGAAGTAGTGCGCATCGGCGGCCGGGATGGCGATGCCGATTCCGATGTAGGTGTCGTCACCGATGGAGAATCGTTGATAGGCCGACGCTCCGGCGAGGACATCGTCGCGCAGTTCGGCGGGGAAGGCATTCTGTGTGTATCGGAGGTCCTGCGAGTAGTAGAGGTTCTCCTCACCCAGATGGAGAACCGCGAAGCCACCTTGCTCGGTGCGGGATCCGTTGATGAGTTCGAAGGCCTCCGAACGGCGGGTCATGAGCCGGGCGCGAACGTATTCGGCGTTGTTGAAGGCTTGGCGCTCGACGACGTCGTCCCGACGATCGAGGAGGTAGTTGCGGGCCACGAGGAAACTGACGGTGGAGAGAAGAACCGACGTGGCCAGGCCCACCAGCACGAAGAGGAGGGTGACCCGGGTGCGGAGGCGAACTCGCCGGATCGACCTTTCCATGAGCACATCCTGCCCGAACGTGACGCCGCCCGACTCGGGAAACCCGGCGAGTCGGGCGGCGGAACCGTTCGTCCATTCCGCTGGCCGGCGAGGACCAGGGGGAGGACGGCCCCCGTCGGTCCAGCGTGAACGAGGGCAGTTTCCCGAGCCTCTGTGAAAGGACCGTGCGGGAATTGTGCGTTTTGTGTAACAAAATCTCGGGTCGACCGACGTCGGGCAGAATGCCCCGGTGAATTCGCTTCTCTTCGTGGAGGACGACGACCAGATTCGTTTGGCCTTACGCCTGGCGCTCGAGGACGAGGGCTACGAGGTGCGCGAAGCTCCCGATGGTCGCAGTGGTCTGGCGGCGTTCCACGCGAAAGAGCCCGACCTCGTGTTGCTCGACTTGAGGCTCCCCGACATGTCGGGCTTCGACGTCTGCCGGGCGCTACGGGCGATGTCGATCGTGCCGATCATCATGGTCACCGCACAAACCGACACCAACGACATGGTGGCCGGGCTCGAGGCCGGGGCTGACGACTACGTGACCAAGCCGGTGGTCCCCAAGGAGCTCGCAGCGCGGGTGCGCGCCCATCTTCGGCGAGTGCAGTTGCAGAACGAGACGATCGGCCTCGGTTCGAGTGAGACGTTCGGTGACGTCGAACTGCGACGCGAACAAGGAGTCGTCCTGAAGGCCGGGCGCGAGTTGTCGCTCACCAAGACCGAGTTCCATCTGCTGTGCGAGTTCGCCGACCATCCGAACATGGTGTTGTCGAGGGATCAGTTGCTCGAACGGGTCTGGGGTTACGACTACCTCGGGGACAGCCGTCTGGTCGACGCTCACGTCCGGCGGCTACGGGTGAAGATCGAAGATCAGCCCGAAGATCCTCGCCTCATCGTCACCGTGCGCGGAATCGGCTACCGCCTGATTCCGTCCTGAGGACCGGCCGGAGAATCACTCGACGAGCGAGCGGAGGAAATCGGTGACTTCGTCGCGCGAAATGGTGCGACGCATGGGTGGCATGGCATCGAGGATCAGGTTCCGGTAGCCGGCCGTGGCCAACCGCGGGTCGAAGATGGTGACCACTCCGCGATCGGTGGCGGTGCGAATGAGACGACCCGTCGCCTGTGCGAGAAGTGTGGCCGCCCGTGGCAGGTCGATCTGGCGGAACGCCGCATCACCGAGCAAGTCGCGGCGCGCACTGAGTAGAGGATCATCCGGTCGGGGGAAGGGAATCTTGTCGATCGTGACCAGTGAGAGAGTCCGTCCGGGAACGTCGATCCCTTGGAAGAAACCAGCGGTCGCGAAGAGACACGACTCCTCGTCGGCGGCGAACATCTCGACGAGTCGACTCTTCTGAGCATCGTCGCGTTGGGAGAGAACCTTCATCGGAAGGATCGGCCGCAACGCGTCGACCGCGGCGTCGAGGGCTTTGAAACTCGTGAACAGCGCCAGCGTCCGACCGCCGGCCGCCATGATCAGACGAAAGAGTTCGTCGTGCACGGCCTTGGCGAACTCGGGCGAATTCGGATTGGGAAAGTTCTTGGTGCAGTAGAGCAACGCGTTGGTGGGGTAGTCGAAAGGGCTGCCCACGTCGATGGCGTCGTAGGAGTCGGCGGCGAGACCGATGCGATCCGGGAGATTGGTCGGCACGGTCGCGCTGGTCAGGATCGCTGTACGTCGACCCCAGATCCCTTCGGCGAGGATCGAGCCGACCTCGAGGGGCGCGATCTCGAGAACCGGCGATCCCGGGGTTCCGGACACGAACGGAACGTGTTGGCGACCCACCACGAGAGCGAGGTCGATGCTCTCGGCGAGACGGCCGACGCTCTGGAGGGCCCGCAGTTTTCGCTGGTTGGCGTCCTCGTCGGTGGTTTCGACCGCGCGGACGCCGTCGAGTGCGTCACCACACACGAGCCGGGCTTCGGTGAGGACGTCGCGCAGTCCGGTGTCGAGTGGGGAAGGAACGCGACGGCCGAGATCGGGAGTGATGACGTCTTGCAGAGCCTCACCCAACGAGACGAGCCGGTCGGCCGGACGCGAGTCCGAGATGATGCGGCGGATCGTGTGGGCGGTGTTGGTGAACCGCCCTGAGGAGAACGCGATGCCCACGCTCTCGGAAATGATTCCCTCGAGATTGTGAACCTCGTCGATCACCACCACCTCGTGTTCGGGCAGGAGTCCGCCGAGGGCGGCCACGTCGATCCCGTACAGATGGGTGTTCACCACGACGACATCAGCCGAGGCGGCCGAGTAACGAGCACGCTCGGCGAAGCATTGGCTACCGACCGGACATCGGGAAGCCCCGGGACATTCCTCCGACGTGATGGTGACGGCCCGCCGTACTCGTTCGCTGACGGAACCCGGATAGTCCGCGAGGTCGCCGGTCGTGGTCTGACGCGACCAGCGATCGATCTTCTCGATGTGGGCGCGCAGACGAGGACTCGCGTCTTGCGTTTCGAGTTCGAGCTGTCCTCCACCGGCTGTCAAGGCTTCGTCCACTTTCTGTCGGCAGACGTAGTTGTTGCGGCCCTTCAGAACGGCCCAGTCGAACTCGATACCGAGCGCCGGGGCGAGATGCTCGGCGAGAAGCGGCAGGTCCTTGGACGCGATCTGATCCTGCAGAGCGATGGTCGCGGTGGCAACGATTGTCTTGCGGCCGCTCATCACGACCGGCACGAGGTAACCGAGTGTCTTGCCCGTACCGGTACCCGCCTGCACGATCAGATGGCGGTGGGAGGCGATGGACTCGGCGACTGCGTCGGCCACCGTGCGCTGACCGGGCCGGTCCTCGGCGTCGGTCAGGGCGGCAGTCGCGATGTCGAGCGCGTCGCGTATCGACAAACCCCTGTCGCTCATCGCCGGTGATCAGCGATCGTTCGTCGGGCGGCCGTGGTGGGACACCGCCAGAGCGATGGCCCGATCGACCTCCGCCTCGTCGAGTTCGGGCCAGGTCTTTTCGGTGAAGTGGAACGGCGCACCCTGTGTCTGCCACAGGAGGAAGTTCGAGACTCTCTGTTCGCCCGAAGTCCGAACGAGTACGTCGACCGGAGGCAGGTCGGGGAGGTACATGTGCCGGGTCAGGGCGGACTCGTCGATGGCTTCTCCGGATTCGATGACCCGCCGGGCAGCGTCCACGATCTCGGCCCGACTCCCGTAATCGAAGGCGACGGTCAGGGTCATGCCCTTGTTGTGTCGGGTGTCGTCGATGGCGCGTTCGATGGCCCTCTGCACGTACCGGGGAGTGCGCGCTTCGGGGTCGTCGAAGGGACGGCCGATCCATTGAATGCGCACGTCGAGATCATTGAGTTCCTCCACGCGACCGAAGAGTTTCCGGTGGAGTCCGAGAATGTGTCGGATCTCGCCGCGCGGCCGGACCCAGTTCTCGGTCGAGAAACCGAAAACGGTCAGCCAGTCGACCCGACGACGCACGCAGGCCCGCACGATCTCGGCCAGGTTCTCCTCGCCGGCAGTGTGACCGGCCGTGCGGGGGAGTTGACGGCGGGTGGCCCAGCGACCGTTGCCGTCCATGATGCAGGCGATGTGCACGCCCCGAGGGTAGCGGAGGGTTTCGAACGAGCCGATGAGTCACAATGGAGGTGTGTGGGGTCGTCGTGCAAAAGAGCGAATGCGAGAACCGCTTTCGTCGACGTCGGGCCATGTGGTGATTGCCGGCGGGACCCCCGACCAATGGCGATCGGTCGACGAGGCCGGATGGACCTCGCTCCTCGGTGATCTCGCGCGCGCGGCAGCGGCGGAGAGATTGGTCGCGGTCACCGTGGTTCCGTTGACCGGCGAGGAGAACTGGCGCTTGGCCATCGCTGAGGTGATCGATGGAGTGATCATGCGGATCGAGAGTCGTCACGATGGCCGACGCACGATCGTCGACGCATTGCGGAGTTGGCCGGCTGGACAACGCCTCACCGAGGAGACTCTCGGCCGAGCGGTTCGCGGCGAAGTCGGTGAACCCGATCTCGTGGTGGTGTGTGATTCCGATGGGCTCCTGCCTTCCACTCTCGTGTGGGAACTCGCCTACGCCGAACTCGTGTATCTGCCCGTGACCTGGCCGGGTCTCGACGGTGACGCTCTGCGCCGAGCCATGGGTGAATTTCGGATTCGGCAGCGCCGTTTCGGTGGTGTCGAGGAAAGCCCGGCGTTGTGATCTGCTGCCGAGCTGGACGGTGATCCGCTTTGGCCTCGCGTCTCTACCGTGAGAACGCCATCGTTCTCCGCTCGTACAAGTTGGGTGAGTCCGATCGGATCATCGTTCTCCTCACCGAGTTCTCGGGCAAGGTGCGAGCGGTCGCCAAGGGCATTCGCAAGACGCGATCGAAATTCGGCGGTCGGCTCGAACCCTTCGCCTACGTGAACGTCCAATTGCACCGGGGCACGTCGCTGGATGTCATCAATCAGGTCGAAACGATCGATGCCGCGTCGTCACTCTTCGGTGACCTCGACGTGATGACCGAGGCGAGCGCGATCGTCGAAGCCGTCGATCAGCTCGTGCCGGATCGGGAGCCCGTGCCGAACATCTTTCGCATGCTGGTCGGTGGGCGCAAGACGTTGATCGAGCGGCCGTCACCGATGGTCGTGCCGGCTTTTCTGTGGCGGCTACTGGACGCCGAGGGTCTTCGACCCGAACTCGATCGTTGTATCTCGTGCGGTGAGCCCGATTCCGCCGACCATCCTTTGGCCTCGATCGATCTCGAGCGCGGCGGAACTCAGTGTCGGAACTGCCGAACCGGTGTAGCGGTGAGTGCGGCGGCGCTCGATGTGATGCGCGGCATCTTCGGCGGTCGTCTCGGTGAGGTTCTCGACGAACATCACGTTCCGGGGGAGCAGCGACTCGGGGTGCCGGTGGTGAACGAGGTTTCGGCGCTCGCGACTCGGGCCTTCGAGATGCACGTCGAACGCCGACTGCGTTCGGTGGCGATCTTTGAAATTCACGACGGAGCCTGATCACGAGTCGCCCGCGGCTCCTTGCCGTAGCCTGTGCGGTCATGCCCGCTTCCGACCTCGAGCAGATCGTCAACCTGTGCAAGCGCCGTGGATTCGTGTACCCCTCGGCCGAGATCTACGGAGGCTTCCGATCCAGTTACGACTACGGCCCGCTCGGATCGCTCATGCTCCGCAATGTCCGGGAGTCATGGGTCCGGGAGATGGTCCAGAAACGCGACGACGTGGTCCTGATCGATGCCGCGATTCTCGGCCCGCCGCAGGTTTTCGAAGCGAGTGGCCACCTGGCCAATTTCAGTGATCCACTCGTCGATTGCAAGGAGTGCAAGCAACGCTTCCGCGAGGATCACCTCGAAGACCGCAATGTTTGTCCGAACTGCAAGGCCAAGGGCTCACTCACCGATGCGCGCGCCTTCAACCTGATGTTCAAGACCTATGCCGGACCGGTCGAGGGATCCGGAGCCGAGGTGTATCTCCGCCCCGAGACCGCTCAGGGCATGTTCGTGAACTTCTCCAATGTGCTGCAGACGAGCCGCAAGAAGCCACCATTCGGCATCGCCCAGGTGGGAAAGAGTTTCCGGAACGAGATCACCCCGGGGAACTTCATCTTCCGGACACGAGAGTTCGAGCAGATGGAACTCGAGTTCTTCGTACCGCCGGCGGAAGGTCCGCGCTGGTACGAGTACTGGTGCACGACGCGCCTTCAGTGGTACGTCGATCTCGGGATCCCGGCCGAGATGCTCCGTCTGCGGGCCCACGACGCCGATGAGTTGAGCCACTATTCAGCGGGCACCGCCGATGTCGAGTTCCAATACCCTTGGGGTTGGGGCGAACTCGAGGGCATTGCCCAGCGGACCAACTTCGATCTCTCACAACACGCCTCGCATTCCGGTCAGAAGTTGGACTACTTCGACCAGTCGACCAACGAGCGCTTCGTCCCATTCGTGATTGAACCCGCCGCCGGTGTCAACCGTGCGATGGCGGCCTTCCTGCTCGCCGCCTACCACGAGGACGAGATCGATGGTGAATCCCGCACCGTCCTGCGTCTGCACCCGCGACTGGCCCCGTACAAGGTCGCGGTCCTTCCGCTGAGCAAGAAGGACACCCTCACACCGCTCGCGCGCGAGGTTTTCGCCAACCTCTCCGATCGGTACATGGTCGACTACGACGACACCCAGTCGATCTGCAAGCGCTACCGCCGTCATGACGATATCGGGACCCCGCTGTGCATCACGGTCGACTTCGATTCACTCGAGGACGGAGCGGTCACGATCCGCGACCGCGACACCACCACGCAGGAACGAGTCGCCATCACCGACCTCGAGAGTGTTCTCCGCCGGCGTCTCGGGTTCTGAGCGGACCGAGCCACCGTCTACGGTGGTGCCGTAACTCGGGAAAGGAATTGACGATGGCAAAGGTTGCAGTGTGGGCCAAGATTCCGGCGGCGCCCGGAAAGCGTGACGATCTGGCCAAAGCCTTGGGCACCGCGCTCGAGACCGCCAAGGCCGAGAAGGGCACGATCTACTACATCCTTCACTCGGACCCCTCGGACGATAACGCTCTGTTCATGTACGAGATGTACGAAAGCCAGGAGGCGCTGAACGAGCACATGGGCTCGGAGGCCTTCAAGGCGCTCGGTCCGTCGATTGCACCCTTCCTCGGCGGCCGTCCCGAACTGAGCTTCGTGAGTCCGCTGGGCGGCAAAGGCGCCTGATCGCCGGTGAGCCGACGGCGCGGCACGTATCTCGACCGCATCCTCGATTTCCATCGGGATCGGGTCGGTGCCGATCGTCGTGATTCGGCCCAACTGATCGAAGCGGCCACGACGGCGGCGACGCCGCGTGGTTTCGAAGCTCGATTGCGTCGCGACGCCGTGGATTCTCTGGCCGTCATCAGTGAGATCAAGCGGCGGTCTCCCTCCAAGGGCGATCTCGCCGCCGATCTCGATCCAGCGGTTCTGGCCGGCGCCTACGAACGAGGGGGCGCGAGTTGTCTGTCGGTTCTGACCGATGGTCCCCATTTCGGCGGATCGGCCGCTGATCTCGCTCGGGCCCGAGAGGCCACGGGCCTACCGGTTCTGCGCAAGGACTTCACGGTTTCAGCGCACGATGTGTTCGATGCGCGAATCATGGGAGCCGATTGCGTTCTTCTGATCGCCGCCGCCCTCGAGGACGACGAACTCTTCGAACTCCTCGCGGTCTCGAGTCAGGTGGGACTCGACGCGCTCGTCGAGATCCACGATGAGTCCGAATTGGAAGTGGCCATTTCGGCGGGAGCCACGATGATCGGGGTCAATCAGCGTGATCTCACGACGTTCGAGGTCGATCATGAACGCGCCGTCCGCATGGGGAGCGCCATGCCCGACTCGGTGGTTCGCGTGGCCGAGAGTGGCGTCCGTGACGCCGATGACGCCCGATCGCTGCGGGTGGCCGGCTACGACGCGATCCTGGTGGGGGAGACTCTCGTGCGCGCGAGTGACCCCGCCGCAGTGATCCGATCCCTGAAGGTGCACTGACCCCGAACATCACCGATCCGGCCGCGAGCGAGCGGTACTTTGTTTACGTGTTCGTGAAGATCTGTGGCATCACGAATGAAGACGACGCGCTCTTGGCCGTGGCCATGGGCGCCGACGCCGTGGGCTTCATCTTCGCTCCCTCGCCCCGCCAGGTGAGCGTGCAAACCGTGTACGACATCACCCGCCGTCTGCCACCGGAAATTCTCACCGTCGGCGTGTTCCGCGATGACCTTCCGGACCGGGTGTTCGACATCGCGGCCCGCTCCGGTGTGAAAGCGGTGCAGCTACACGGTCACGAGACGAGTCGTCACGTGGCGCAATTGAGCGAGAACGTTCGCTGGATCATCAAATCGGTGGTGGCCGGTTCGCCCGAAGCGTCCCGAGCCGATCAGTTTGGAACCGATCTGATCCTCGTCGACGCACCCGAGCCCGGTTCGGGAAAGATCTTCGACTGGCATCTCGTGGACGCGATTCCCGGTGGCGTTCGACTGATCCTCGCCGGTGGTCTGAATCCCGAGAACGTGGCCGCTGCCGTCGAGACAGTTCGTCCGTGGGGAGTCGACGTGTCCTCCGGTGTCGAGGCCACTGTGGGTCGCAAGGATCCGGTCAAGGTGAGGCGATTCATCGCCCACGCTCGGGCTGCCGCGCCTCCGTCCTTCGACGGCGGTGGCGAGGAGCTCTACGACTGGCTTGACGAGTAACGAGATTCACCCCCACTGCGGTCAATCGACTGCGTGGAATGGGGCCGACGGTGCGAACATGGTCTCATGCAGAGCCCCCGTTCGATCATGTCGGAACCGTCCGATGCCGGACGCTTCGGTGAATTCGGTGGCCGTTTCGTCCCCGAGACGCTGGTGCCGGCGTGTCAGGAGTTGGAGGCGGCGTTCCGCGATGCGTGGGCGGATCCCATCTTTCGGGCCGAACTCGATGCGGTGCTCGGCGAGTACGCCGGCCGCCCGTCGATCCTGACCGAGTGCCACCAGCTCGGACGTCGTCTCGGTCTGCGGCTGGTGTTGAAGCGT
>SXGQ01582162.1_pt1 | contig 11542 bp, 7 predicted proteins | sample 3178371 | NCBI WGS metagenome assembly SXGQ01 (sample SAMN11356859, study PRJNA531348) | freshwater metagenome | isolation source: freshwater sample F1-20 | place: China: Fuxian Lake, Yuxi | collected 2017-12-25 | reverse complement strand
CAGAAGGTGATCGCAGATGCGGGCGCCGCATCGAGGCGTGAAGCGGAGCAGATGATCGACGCGGGGCGGGTGACCGTGAACGGCGAGGTGGTGGCCGCTCTGCCGGCGTGGGTCGATCCAACGCGCGATCGAATCGCCATCGATGGCAAGCCGATGCAGCGCGCGCAGGAGCATGTGTTCGTGATGCTGCACAAGCCCGGCGGATCGCTGGTCACTCGCGCCGATCCAGAGGGGCGCGCGTCAGTGCTCGCGCTCGTCGATCATCCAAGTGGGGCTCGACTCAACCCAGTGGGGCGTCTCGATGTCGATGCCATCGGCCTCGTGCTGCTGACCAATGATGGTGAACTCATCAATCGCCTGACGCATCCTCGCTACGAGATCGGCAAGGAGTACGAGGTGCTGGTTCGCAGTGATGTGCAGGCGAGTGACCTCCCGCACATCGAGCAAGCGCTGTTCGGCGCTGCTTCGGGCAGGTCGGCGGACGGCGGACAATTGTCGCATGTTCGCATCCTTCGCCGCGAGGGGGAACGCACGCTGCTCGCCATCGAAGTCAACGAGCCGCGGCAGCGCACCATTCGAGATGCGCTCGCTGAAATCGGACGGCCCGTCAAGCGCATCAAGCGGACGCGAATCGGTCCGCTCCAGCTTCGCGGAATCGCCGTCGGAGAGTGGCGTGACCTGACCAGTGGCGAACTGGCGCAGCTTCGTGCGGCAGCCTTCGCCGATACTGCGGCCATTCGTCAGCGCCGCGAACGCGCACTGCATGCCCTCGAACGCACGCCGCGCGAAACGCGTGGTGCACAGCGCATCGTTGGTGCCCCTGGCGGGAAGCGGGATTTCCGTGCGGGTCGGTCGGGCGCACGGGCGTCGGGTGCTGGGCGCGGGTTCCGCGCCGGGAAGACGGAGTCGCGCGCGCGGAAGGGCGGGGTTCGCGGTCGCCGCCGATGACTTCGACGGTTGGGTTCCCTACACTTTGATCCATGCCCCAATATGAGTATGTGTGCGATGACGACGGCGAAGTGATCACGCTGCTTCGATCGATGTCGCAGGCGGATGACCCCGTGGCTGATCCTCAAGGCAAGGGAAGGATCTTCACCCGCAGGCTCAGCACCTTTGGGGTGTCGGGGGCTGAGGGAGGAACGGCCGCGTCACCGCATGTGCATGTTGGCGGATGCTGCCCATGCGGCAAGCCACAATCGGCCTGCGGTCGCCAGTGAGCGCGCCCAACCTGCCCATCCTGCATGGCGTGGACTTTTCTGGGGCCGACCAGGGCGGGCTGCACAAGATCCGCATTGCAACCCTGGAATCTGGCGGCGTGCGACTGGCGCGTGCGGACCGCGCTCAATTGCTCGCAGCAATCCTTGACTCATCTGCCCGAGCGGAGCGACACATCTGGCGCATCGATGCTCCCGTTGGATTGCCGCTTGCGACGCTTCGGGCGCACGGTGTGCGTGAGGAGTGGCTCGCGTCCGCGAGGTGGGCGCTTGAGAGCGGATCGCCTCGCGCGTGGCGTTCCATGATGCGATCAGTATCGCGCGAGGAGCCGCGCCGCCGTGCCGATATCGAAGCGCGCACGCCGATGGCACCAATGAACCTTCGCATCTTCAAGCAGACATGGACGCTGATCTGTGAGGTGCTGATCCCACTGCACGATGCGGGAATCTCGATCGTGCCGATGGCGCCAACGGCATCGAACGCGATGGTCTGCGAGGGCTGTCCAGCGAGCGTGCTGTTGCGCCGCGGTTGGCCCGCGCGTGGATACAAGGGTTCGGGTGGTCCGCCGCGCGAAGTGCGGCACACAATCCTGCAGAAGTTGATGGCCACTGGGCTTCGCATCCCCCCGCGAATCGTCGCGGAAGCAGAGGCGGACGAGGAGGGCGACGCACTCGATGCGTTGCTGCTGCTCACGCCGCCGCAGGCCACGGTCATCCCTCGCGAGGCGCTCGGCGAGGGCTGGGTGTCCTGACCGAGTTGGTGGGGCGGGGCGACCGCGGGATCCACTCGCCGCGCTGCCGTACTCAGACGCCGCGCGTCTGAGGCTCCCAGATGATCTTGTGGAGCTGCATCTGCACGCGCACCCGAAGCCCATCCGCAAGAACCCAAGCCGCGAGTTCACGCGGTGAGAGTCCTGGCATGCCGCCGATCTCTCTGCCGCGCGGCTGCTCGTGCACTGGTGAAAACAGGACGCATCGGCAGCGCTCGACCAGGCGGTGGCTGCGCGTCGTCTCGCGCGCAAACTCGTAGTCGCTCCGTGAACAGATCACGAACTTCACCTCATCGTGCGCGCGCAGGCGGTCCAGGTTCGTCCAGTTCATGCGGGTCGACTCGCCCGACCCTGGCGTCTTGATGTCAAGAATGATGTGCGCGCGCGGATCGACGGGAGCCGTATCGATGGCACCAGATGTCTCGACGAGCACGGTGCGACCAGCATCGAGCAGTTCGCGGATCAGATCGAACGCCTCCCGCTGGGCAAGGGGTTCGCCGCCGGTGACTTCCACCAGATCGCAGTCGAACGCAAGCGCCTCGCGCAACACATCGGCGCGTTCGCGGAGCGATCCCTCGCGGAATGCGTACTCGGTATCGCAGTAGCCGCAGCGAAGGGGGCAGCCGGTCAGGCGAACAAACACACATGGGACGCCCGCCCAGGTCGACTCGCCCTGCACGGAATGGAAGATCTCGTTGATTCGAAGGGGCACGGGAAACTGCCGCGAGTGGGCTCATCGGACGACGGTTCAACGAAACAGGGCGCCCGCGGGCGGCGCCCTCATCAATGCCCAGAAGAGGACTCGAACCTCCAAGAGATTTCTCCCACCAGCACCTCAAGCTGGCGCGTCTGCCAATTCCGCCACCTGGGCAACGGACGGAGCAGTATACGGAATCGCAGTCGCGACGCGGTGGGTTCAGCGCGTGATCACATCAGCCCGTCCACGCGGACAACAGCACTGCGAGATCAGTACCGTCCGTGGTGCCGTCGCCATTCACATCGCCCGCCGCCGAAGCCCAACCGCTGAGAAGGATCGCGAGGTCCAGTCCGTTGACGGAGCCATCGCTGTCCAAGTCAGCCGGGTTGGCGGGGGAAGTGCAATCGATTCCGAAGACACGGAAGTCGTCCACGCCAGCTTCCACAAGCGAGCCACTGCCGAGATCACTTGCGAGCCAACGGACTCGCATGGTCGCAGTTGGCGTCACGAAGTCTGCCACGCGGAAAGTCTTCACGGACCATGCATTCAGGTTCTCCGTCACCGACTCCAACTGAACCCACGACACGCCGTTGTCGTTGGAGATCTGCACGGGCATCGAATCGGTGTTGGGCGTTGCTCCCTTGTCGTTGGAGTACCAACGCGCATAGGAGACCTGAGCTTCTGCCACATTCAGGAGCGAGAAAGCCGGCGTCATCAGCGTGGTCACACCGCCATCGATGTCCGCCTCGCCGAGTGCACCGCCGACCGAGCCCTGTCCCGTGATGAAGCAGTTCACACCAGGCGCAGCGGAGTAATCGTTCTCAGGCTGGGCCTGAGTTCCATTTGGATCGACGCGAATCCATGTGCCGCTCGTGGCGGTATCTCCTGAGATGCCAGCTGTCCATCCAGTATTGATCTCGAGATTGTCGAACACGGTCACGGCATCGCCGTAGCCCGCCGAGATCGTGTGGACCGCGGTCGGCGCCGTTGCGGGACTCGTCACCGTGGTGCCGGATGTTGTCTGCGCCTGGAAGTAGTACTGCGTAGGCACGCCGCATGCTCCCACTGGCAACGAGGCCGTGTACACATTGGCTGCTCCTTCGGTCATTGCCACGCTGGTGAACGCGCCGCTTGAGCCCGTGCGCCAGAACAGGCGTCCCGTCCCCGGTTGCGGTTGTGCACCCAGTGGTGAAACGGTGACGGTGAGCGTGCTGGTCGACGATGGCGTGGCGTACACGGGAAGACCGCCAGCGACAACGAACGCGAGCGGCGAGACTGCAGGGCCCGGCAGCCCGTGGTCGGAGAAGCCGGTGTTGATCTGCGCGTAGTGCGGGGTGCCGTCCTCGAGTGTCGCGTTGTTGTCATCGAGCGTCAGGTAGTGGCGCGTGATGTCGCTGTTGATGCCAGTGCCGGTATGGAGCAGTGTGCTGTTGACCATCAGATTCCGCATGATGCTGCGGTAGTTGGTCGGCTCTGCGGCCTGCATGTTCAGCCATGTGTCCCACACGCAGCCAGAGAGCAGCGTGCCGCAGGTATGGATCGCGCTGCCAGCCGTCGAACACCCCGACTCCGAATACTGATTGGTGTTGTCAGCGTTTCGGAGTCCAGTACCGCACGACTGGAAACCGACTGCCAGCAGCGGTGACTCACTGATGGCGGCCGACAGGACATCAGCCTGCCCCTCGCCGTAGGCGCCCTGCCCACTGCCGGCGGATGCGACCATGTGGTGACCATACTCGTGGTAAACCACCGTCGCGAATGCGGTGTTGTTGCAACCACCGCCAGCGGGATAGAAGTTGATGGAACTGCCGTTGTAGAACGCGTTGCAGGTTCCCGACACTTGCACATTGATCTGGAACGCGGAACTGTCCTGCTGGCTCACGACCACGGGGTAGTTTGGATTCGCTGCAAGGATCGCGTCTCGCGCGACATTGGCATGGAGGTACGCGTTCACCTGCGCGCGCACATTGGCATCCGTGTTCGCAGCGTTGTGAACGAGGGTTGCCGAACTGCCGCTCGGAATGCTCTGCGAGAGCGAAGACACGGGACCCGCGTTGTCGGCCACCTTGAAGTAGCGACCTGCAACGGCGAAGTCACTGGTCACACTGACGGCACCAGTTCCCGCGTTGGGAACCACGAAGTTTCCGCTCGCGTTGGCAAAGACAGTGGTTGCGCCCGCGGTCACTCGCGCGTAGGGCATACCCGTTTGCGCCTCGGGGCTGCACGCATCGGCAGCAAAGCCTTGTGTTGCCTGCGCGGCAATCGTTCCTGAGACATCGGCGTGGAAGATCTGGCTCTCCGAGAACAGCACCTTGCCCGTTCGCGCATCCGCGACATACAGCATCTTGGTGTAGCCGGTTCCAGGCACGCCGCGCTCAACCACGAAGCTGACCGCAAGGGTCGGCTGCGCAGGAGCATCGTCCGTCCCAGCGAAGATGACCAGTTGCGCTTCTTGAGCATCGCCAAACGCGCGGTGCGGGATTGCCTCGCTGCTCCAGACACGCTGCTCAAAGTCCGCAAGCGATGGCTTGCCTGCGAGCGCTGCGGGGAAATCGCCAAGATCGCGCAGGTCGGCGCTGGCGAGCACCAACGGGAACCCAGCTTCGTTTCGCATGAGCAACTTGAGCGCGGTGCGGAACACGGGAACACCGTTCACCACCTGCGAGTAACCAAGCAGCGTGAAGCCGTAGGACTGGGTTGCCTCGTCCCACATGACACCCACGGAGTGAACGGCCTGCGGGAACGCGCCGAATGGCACGATGTCCTGCTCGCGAACACCAAAGATCCCCGCATGCCGTCGAACGAACGCTTCGGCGCTACGCGATGGGGAGGTGCCTTGGGAGAAAAATCGTCCAGAGAGGCAGGTCACTCGTCCTGCGCTGGTGAAAAGTTCGGTTGCGGGATGCAGGTCCTTGAACTGCGCCTGGGCTGCCGCAGCATCGACTCCAACAATCGCGCCTTCGTTCTTGCCGCCGAATGGATCGACCTGCTGAGCGAATGACGGGGCGGCGCCGAGGAAACCAATGACGGTTGCGATCAGCGATGACGCCGCCACGAACTTGGCCGCGAAGGACCGTGGAAGAGTGTGCATTTTGAGTTGGGGCCTTGGATGAACTTGAATGGAACGGGTTGGAATGGGGAAAATCGGAGTATCACCACGCTTCGAAGGCGACGAACTTCCGCGCCCACGCCCCCAAGCAAACACTTCGTAAACTCTACGAGTCGTTGACGCGGAAATATGCACCTAGAACGCAAAGGGGCAATATTCCCGCCGCAAATGCCCGCAATGCTTTTGCGACCGCAAAGCGGTTGCTGATCGGACTGAGTCGATGTCGGGTCGTGCGGAGAAACTGCCAAAGAACAGCCCAACCATCGAGAATCGGCGGGCCTTTCACGACTTTTCCATCGGCGAGACGGTCGAATGCGGCATGGAACTGAAGGGCACGGAGGTGAAGTCGGTTCGGGCCTCACAAGTCAGCATCGCCGAGGGGTTCGTCATGGCGGAGGGCACGCCGCTCCAACTTGCGCTGCATGGCGTTCACATCGCCGAGTACCCGCCGGCGGGCCGCGACCGACAGCACAACCCCACCAGGGTGCGCCGACTTCTTGCTTCACGCCGCGAGATCGAGAAGCTCGCGGGTCAAGTCCAGGCAAAGGGAGTCTCGCTGGTCCCGCTGAAGATCTACTTCAAGAACGGATTCGCCAAACTGCTCATCGGGGTGGGCACGGGCAAGAGCAAGGTGGACAAGCGGCAGTCGATTGCGAAGCGCGAGTCGCAGCGGGACATCGACCGCGCAGTGCATCGTCGGAGGTGAACGAACGCGCCGACAACCGCTCCCGCGCTCTGCGCCGAATTCGCGCGCGCCATCACGGCTCTGTCAAGGCGATGCACTGACCGTTCTGGGCGTCGCGGTCTCCGCGAATGCATGCCACGATGGACTGCGCAACGACCGCGGGTGACATGGTCTTCGCCGCTGGCACCACGCGTTCACTGAAGTTCGACCGAAGCAGGGCGGTCTCGGTTGCTCCAGGGACAACCGTCCACGCCTTCACGCCGATGCGCGCGCCCTCCTTCGCAGCGCTGCGTGTCAGCGATTCCACGGCACACTTCGCTGCGGCATACGCCATGAACCCAGGAAGGGGATCGTGCGCCTTGGCCTTCGACACCAGGACCACCCGCCCACCCTGCTGCGCCTTGAAATGAGGCCAGACGCGCGAAAGCAGATTTGCGGCACCGAAGACATTCGACTCAAAGGTTTCTCGAAGCACTTCACCCGAGGTGCGATCAATGGGGAGCAGGGGAGCCACCGCCGCGCAGTGCACCAGGTGGTCCACGCGTCCCCAGCGATTGATCACGGCCTCGACCAGCGTCGCAGCCGATGGTTCATCGACGATGGAAGCCGAGTGAAGCAGGAGTCCGGGAGAGTCAGCGCAGTTGAGCGCAGCACTTTCCAGCTTCGCTGCGGTGCGCCCCGAAAGCGCGAGGCAGTGCCCGAGCGAGGCAAGTTGCGCGGCGACTTCGCGGCCGATTCCGCCCCCCGCACCGACGACAATCGAAACAGGCACCTCTGACATGATGCAACAGTAGGCAGCCGATGCAAGTTCGGTCTCAGCCGATCAGTCGCATGACGTCGTAGTAGAAGGTGACGGCAAACAAGGTGCCTACGATGATGAGCCCCGCGACCATTGCCCCATTCTGGAATGCAGGGCTTGGCGGTTTGCCGCGCAAGCGTTCATACAGGAGGAACACCATCAGACCGCCATCGGCGATGGGGATGGGCAGGAAGTTGATGACCGCGAGATTCACGCTGATCATCGCCATGAAAAACACCAGGTAGGTGAAGCCGCGGTCGGCGATGCGCGTGCCGATGTGGACGATGCCGACAGGGCCTCGCAGCTGCGAGACCGCAACGCTGCCTCGGAAGAGTCGGTCGAGCGTCAGATAGGTCGTCAACACAAGTTTGTGTGTTTCATGGAAACCCATCGTGATGGCGCGCAGGGGACTTCCGCCCGCGTTCAGCGTCACCTCGGCAGGGCGGAACCATTCAGGCCCGAGCGCGGACCGCCACGAAAGTGCAGCGATGGTCGATCGATCCTTCGCCGCGAGGCTGACCGCGCATGGCTCTGGTCGTGCGTCGGGAGTGGGTGGGATGCAGACGAGTTGAAGGCTCGCCATGTCTGGCTGCGCGTCCAATGCGGCCTTTGCAATGCGGAAGAGGTCCTGCCAATTGGCAAGCTGCACTCCCTGCAGCGAATCGAGCCTGCTCAGCGGCATCAACTGGCATGCACCAATGGGCGTCGGCTCGCCGGGCGGTGCCCCTACGGTCTCGAACGGACGCGCGATGAGGGGCACATCCCATGCGCTGGCGATCTCGACGCCAAGACGACCTTCGCGTGAGACGCGCGCCTCGACATCGATCGTTTCGCCCGCGCGAATCACGCGCAGCCCGACGGTGCCGCCCGCATGCTGCGCAATGCTGCTTCGGAAATCGAGTTGCCGAGGACCGTCGATGTCCGCGATGCGCAGCACGACATCGCCATCACGCAGCACGCCGAAGCAGCCCGACTCCTCGGGGACGCGCCCGATGCGGACAAGCGGAGTCATGCCGAGAAATCCCAGCTCGTAATCGAGCGGAGCATTCACGGGCTTTTCGGTGTACTGAAGGGCCTGCCATGTCGGCGCAGTGCGCAGCGCGATGTCGACCTCGCCGACGCCTCCAATGTCCCACCGCGTGAGCAGTGGACGACCACCGCTGCCTTGCGCCGCGGCGGCGAGCGACTCGAACGTCGTCGCTGGCTTCCCACCCACCTCGAGCAGTTGCGCTCCTGTGAACGCCGCGGCGAACTTGGTCGCGTCGGGCGGTGCACCATCGGTGCTCGCGAGAACGCCCGGCGGAACGCCCACAGCGCCGCTCGCTTCACCCGCGGTGTGATCCCAGAATCCAGCCCGCTCCATCGCGCCTCGCAGAAACGGCAGCGCCTCAGGGTCATCGGTCAGTTGCGTGCTCGATGCGGGAGCAACGCCGATGGCGAGCATGCCTGCTGACGCACTCTGCTCGGGTGTGACCGCGAGTGTTTGCAACCGAGCATCCGCCCCCGAGCCGCGTTCGACGACGATCGACAACGCGCTTCCAGCGCGCGCCATCGCTGCGGCAATCTGCACATCGGAGAATGTCGTGGCGGGGTGACCATCGATCGTCACGATGCGGTCTCCAGGCAGGAGTCCCGCCTCAGCGGCTGGGCTGCCCGGTACGACAGAGCCGATGACCGGCGCATCGAAACGAACCCCAACGAGGAACGCGATCATGAACATCACGATTGCCAGCAGGATGTTGCAGACGACTCCGGCAGAGACGATCACCATCCGCTTCCAAATCGGCGCCTTCGTGTAGGAGCGCGGATCGCTGCTGGTGGCGGATGCGTTCAAATCATCCTGCCCGAGCATGCGAACGAATCCGCCGAGCGGCAAGAGCCGCAGCGAATACTCCGTCTCGTCGATGCCGGCGTCCTGCAGTCGCTTCGGCTCGACGGCAATCGCATCGCTGCCGAAGCGGCGGCGAATCTCCCCCTCCGTCGATCCGAGTCGAAGGCCGATGCCGCGTCGGAAGGCGATCACCACGGGTCCCATGCCCACTGCGAAACTGTCGACGCGCACACCTGCCCACTTGGCAGCGATGAAGTGCCCGAACTCATGCACGGCGATGAGCACGCCGAAGCCGATCACGACCATCACGAAGTTGGTGCCTGTGCCAAGCCACTCCATTGAGCAGTGAAGGGTAGACGCAGCGGAGGTGCTGCGTGACGCGCGCGGGGGCGGTCAACCAGGCACGGGTTCGGCGGCGATGCGCGACTGCACCCAGGCGCGCGCTGCGCGATCCGCGGCGAGCACATGATCGAGTGTCGCCACTGGCGTGACGGGCAGCGCTTCGAGCGCACCGCGAACGAGGCGCGCGATCTCCGCGAAGCGGACCTGCCCATCGATGAACGCTTCGACGGCGGCCTCGTTAGCCGCATTCAGCGTCGCTCCCGATGAACCGCCCGCACGGATGGCCTGCCAAGCGAGCGAGACAGCGGGGACTCGCTCGTGGTCGACAGGCTCGAAGTCCAGCGTTCGAAGCGCTTGCCAATCCATCGCTGTCGCGCAGCGCGAGGCGCGCTCGGGCCAGGTGAGCGCCAACTCAATCGGCAGCCGCATGTCGGGTGGCGACAGCTGCGCCAAGACGCTTCCATCTCGGTACTCGACGAACGAGTGCACCACGGACTGCGGGTGGACGATCGCATCGATCCGCTCGGCGGGCAAGTTGAAGAGCCAATGTGCCTCGATCACCTCAAGCGCCTTGTTCATCATGGTTGCGCTGTCAATCGTGACCTTTCGCCCCATCGACCATGTCGGGTGCCGAAGCGCATCAGCAAGCGTCGCCGACTCCAACTGCTCGCGCGATGCGCGGCGGAACGGTCCGCCACTGGCCGTGAGGACGATTCGTTCCACTTCCTGCGGACTGCCCCCGCGCATGCACTGGAGGATCGCGCTGTGCTCGCTGTCCACGGGGATGATCTCGATGCCCGCGCGGCGTGCGTGCGATGTCACGAGTTCGCCTGCAGCGACGAGCGTCTCCTTGTTCGCAAGAGCGATGTCGCATCCTGCATCGATCGCCGCAAGGAGTGGTGGGATGCCCTCCGCACCGACCATCGCGCCGACCACCAGGTCGCCGCGGCGCGCATGGCGGCGGACAAGTTCGAGCGCGCTGCCAGTCCCTGTGATCACATCGGTCCCGGTCGGAATGTTGCGCAGGGACGGGTCGTCACCGGAGGCAAGTGCGACGGCAGTTGGGCGCAGCTTGATGGCCTGCTCGGCAAGCACCGCAGCACTCCGTCCCGCCGCAAGCCCAATCACCTGAAACGGGCGGCCGTGCGACGCGAGATGCTCCAACACCGCGACGGTGTTCACTCCGATCGAACCGGTCGAGCCAAGAATCAGGATGCGCCGCGGCGAGTTCATCGTGCTGCCGCGCAATTCACTCGGAGCGTCCCTTCGCTTTCGATCGCTCGATGGACGACAGCAGTCGCACCGCCGCGCCATACAGCGATCGCCGCTTCGGCTTCGCAGGTGGTTGATCCGCCGACGGAGCCGCTTCAGGCGGAGCAGACGACGAAGCGTGCGCCTCGGCCTTCGCCGTCGGAACAGGTGCGATCACATCAGCGTCAACAGATTCCCGCTGCTTCGTCGGCGACTCGGCATCGCCGCTCGCCGCATCACCGTCACGACCGCGACCGCCGCGACCTCGTCCACGCCTGCGCCGCCGTGAACGGCGTTCGCCTGCGTCGTCCTGCGAACCCGCCGATTCATCGGACGGGGCGCCCGCTTCGCCTGACTCACTCGCCTGCGATGACTGGGCAATCGCATCGCCCTCGAACAGCCCTGCTGCAATGCGGAGCAGTGCGGGCGGAAGCATCGATGTGGTGGGCAGCAACAGCGCCGCAGTCTCGGCATCCACCGCGCCGCGAAGTCGCGTCAGGAGGTCATCGACCGACACGCCGGCAACATCCGCGACGCGCGTCGTTTCGAAGGCTGCTTCCTCGTGCGCCATGTCCGCGAGCGAGCGGAGCGAACGGCCACCGCGACCGCGTCGACGCCGACTGCCATCGGGTTTCGCTCGTTCCTGCCCGCGTTCCTGACCGCGTTCCTTGCTCGGCGCAGCCTGCTGCGCCGACTTGGAGGTGCTGCCTCGATCGGACCCATCGCGATCGCCGCCGCGACCGCGCCGATTTCGTCGACCGCCGCGGCGGCTGCCGCTGCCCTCGCCTGCGTCGGCACTGTCACTCGCGTCATCGCCTGATGCAGCGCTCGACGAGCGCGCGAT
>SXGQ01553912.1_pt1 | contig 11542 bp, 6 predicted proteins | sample 3178371 | NCBI WGS metagenome assembly SXGQ01 (sample SAMN11356859, study PRJNA531348) | freshwater metagenome | isolation source: freshwater sample F1-20 | place: China: Fuxian Lake, Yuxi | collected 2017-12-25 | reverse complement strand
GAAATATGATTTAGAAAGAGGTGTTAATATAACTGGTGATGGTAAAGGTATAACCGGTTGGTATTCTAAAGATCATTGTGAAGTTTTCTTCGATGAAAAAGTCTAAAAAGTAAATTAAGTTCTTAATATATACATTAAGAATTTTTTTATTTTATGAGATATATTAAACTATTTGAAGCATTTAACAGAAATTACATAGACAGAAGAGCTATGGCTTCTAGAAAACCAGTTGAGATTGGTTACATAAAACAACCAGTTGAGATTAGAATTGAAATTGAAAAACATGCTCACACCATGGATAGACAATGGAGACATGGTTTAGATGATAAGATAACAGATGATGAAATTATCGAGTGTGTTGAATTGGCTGTTGAGCAAATAACTATTGATTTAATGCATGATGAATTTGATGTTTACACAGAGAGTGGGGAATTAAATAGATTTGTTATTCGAAATACTGAAAACAATCTAAATATAGTTTGTGTTTTACAACCAGGAGAATGGGAATTCAAACTAATCGTTATTACGGTTATGAAGAAGGATGACTTTAGAACTAGTCCAGGTCAATATGTTGTAGAAGTAAATCCTAAAACTGTATAAAACAAAAAAACCTCTGATTTTATCAGAGGTTTTTTTGTTATTTAATAATTCTTAAGCGACTGTAAGAAATATTTTTCTTGATGATCTATCAACTGAAAGAACTTTAACATTTAATTCTTGTCCAGATGTGAATCTCTTACCAATTTTATCCATTTCGGATGTATGTATAAGACCCATAGTTTCATCATCTAAACTAACAAGTGTTCCAAATTGTTTTGTATCTCTAACAATACCATTGATAACTTGTCCATTTTTAATAGAGTCCCAAATAGTCTCTCTTAAAATTTGAGTTAAGATAATTTTATCTCTTTTTGGATTACCTTTAGGATCTTTAACAATTTCTTTAATATAGAAATCAATTTCAAATCCTGGTTTAATCTCATTAAGTTTTTCTTGCCATTCAGGGTGAACATTTGCTTTATGAATCATACCAGTTAAACAATCTTCAAACTCAACGAATACTCCAAATGGTGCTGTTCCTGTTACGTGACCAGTATAAACTTTTCCGAATTGTAATTCTTTGATAGCCTCTGGAATAAGTGATTGTAAATATTTTCTTCTACTCACAATATAAGTTCCTTCTTGTTCAGCGTATGATTCGATAGCCACTTCAATAGTTTGACCAACAATTGAATTTGGATCAAATAATTTATTAATACCAGCAAGTGTGTTTGGCATAAATCCTGGTAATGTAACACCACCATGATATAAATCAACATCATAACCAGCTGGGTTGATAGATTTAATAAGTGCTGTAACAGCTTCTCCTTCCTCTAGAGCTTTTAAATTCTGATGAGCTCTAGACTCATAAAGTGACGCAATCGATCCTTTGATATTGTATTGTTGTTGGTTAACATTTAAAATCAAAACATCAATAATATCGCCAAATTCCGAATTTCTTAAATATTTTTCCTCATTTCCTTTAATATCGACTCTGATAAAGTCTTTATATCCAGTAACTTCGAAAAGAAATTGATCACTTGTTCTACCAACATAAATTGATGGTACTACTGTTCCATTGATTGGTGTTGAAATTTCAACTGAATCGTAAAGATCCGATAAAGTTTTGTTAACTTTTCTGTTTTTCTTATTTTTTGGTGAGAACGTATTGTCCTCGAAGAGGTAAGATAACTCTTCATTTCCGATTTGGTTTGTCATATTTGTAAATTTTAAAAGGTTACTAATTATAATTTATATTAAGATTTTTTGTAAAGTTTAATTTATTTTATTTTTTTAATACCATTATTAAACATATAATCTCTTAATATAGCGGCTTCTTCGTATTTTTCTTCTTTTAATAGTTCTGATAATTTATTATTCAGATCTATTTTTATTTCATCATCTGTCTTAAACGTAGATAATTTTTTAACTTCAATAGTTAATGAATTAAAAAATTCATTCATTTGATTAATATCCATGAATATTTTCTCATTGAATTCATCTTCTTTAAGATTTCTAAGACGGTCACTGTTTACTATTTTAGATAAAAACTCTTCTTTTATAGCACCATTTTGTATAAGGTATTTTGCTAAATGATAAGGTCTGTTCTTAAAAAGTTTTAAGAGTGTTACAAAATTTTTATATAAATCCTCATTTTCCATATTTGATTTTATATAAAATTAGTATAAAGTTTTATATTTTTTCAAAAAATAAATTAAAATAATAATTAAAATTATATAAAGAACTGATTTTCTCTTGATTGAAAATAACTTTGATAGAACTATTATCCCATTCTGTTTCGGTTTGAAACTTTATAAGTTTATTTAAAGGATTATATATAGACTCGTCAAATTTAACTTGATGTTTTAAGACCATATTATCTCTTAAATCATTATAACTTACATAAATATCAACTTTATTTAATTTATATCTATCTAAAGTATTTAGTATTATATAATTTTTCAATGATGTATTGACATCTTTGTATATAACCATATTATTTTTAATACCTTCGAATGTTCTCATTTTTTTAATTTGTGAAAAAATATAATCCAGTAGAATATTTTTCAAATCTATTTCCAATATCCAATTTGTAAAATTATTCAACTGATAGTCAGATTGAGAGGAGTCTTTAATTAGAGTGTGATACTTTCCCTTAGATTCTGTTGATGAATATAAATGTGGTTCCAATATATTTTCAGATGTTAAATTTATTTGTTCACCATTGTTATTCTCATAATATACGATATTTATTTTATCAAGGTAAATAGAATCTTCGATTTCTAACATCTTTGATCCGTAATAATTTGCAGACTCTTTCATATTAAATGTTCCATAAACATCTTTATATTCAAACTCGGGAATTATATAAGATCTTCTCATTATACATTTTTTAAATTTTTTGGACTAAATGGGTTTGATTCGACAGAATCACTTTGTATTTTAATAGGGAATGATCCAGCAGTTTTTCTTTCGGCCTCATTTGTATCATAAATTTTACCATATGAGTTTAATAAAAAGTCGTCTACTTTACCAAAAGAATTAAAATCAAAAACTAAATTTTCTATATCTTCTTTATTTTTGTCATAAATTTTGTCAATATTTGTTTTATCTTTTGTTGTTTTTATAACTGGTTTGGATATGTTTGTTTCAATATGATATTCTAAATCCCATGATGATTTAAATATAAAAAAGTCGGTAAAATGATATCCAAATTCATCAATCATTGGATAAATAGGTTTTGCACCAACAACATCTCTGAGTTTTAATAAACTTTCTTTTCTATTAACCTTTCTAAACATTTTTTCTCTTTCGATACCAAAATAAGTTAATTCTGTGTCAAATTTGTAGTTACCGTTCAAAGTCTCATAGTTAGAAATTGGAGTATTATTAATTAATCTTCTTGAAACTTTTGATTTATTTGAATCTCCTTCTATAATTGATTGTATTTTTAACCAATTTTCAGAGTTTGTATCATATGATTTAAATTTTATAGATAAAACAACTTTATCTTTATAATCATTTGATAAGAATTCATAGAATCTGTATTTATTATCAGGGTTCAAATATGAAAATAATACATCATTGCTTATTGAACTAGTAACTCCATTTATAAGATCGATGAAATTTGTATAAGAATATGTTCCATATGAAAATGTTGCACCATTTAATTTAGATGACATTTGAATTTCATAATATTCATTAATATTATTAGATCTAAATATATCTATATCATAAAAAAGAGGTGAATAATTACCACTCCATCTAAAAATATAATTACCGGTTGAATTTGATATACCATGGTAATTATCAACAATTAACAAATCATCTTTATTCTCATCAATTGATGTACCCATGATACCATTATTATAAAAGTTAATTTGGTCATATCCATTTATATTATTACCAGTTAATTTAATAAATGGTTTTAAGTTATTTTCATAAACAGGTCTTTTTGTTAAAGAATTATTTCTAATAAAAATTGAATCAGGTGTGTCGATATATATAATTGGTAAATCTTTGACCGAATTTAAGTTATTAACATCATATTCTTTTATTGAATAGTCAGATTCTATTATAGTATATTTTAAAGTATCTGAAAAATCATATCTATTTGTTATTCTATTTATATAGTTTATAAAATTACTAGCTACTAATTTATTATATAATGAGTTATATAATAAATCTCTATTAGAATTTTTAATATTTAAAAGTGTATTATCATTTATATAAATATTAATCAATATATTTTTCCATCTCTTATTAACATACACCCTTAAACCGATATCTAAAGTAGAATTATTTGTGTTACTAAGTAATTTATATAGAGTATTATTCATAATCAAATATGGATTTAATTGATTATATACTAAATTTGTATCAGGTGATAAGCTATAAACTCTTTCCCAATTATTTGATTTATTTGGTTCAATGGAATCTTTAATTAGATCTAATTTTGATTTAAATATAACATCATTATGTATAACATATTGATCTTTATTATAATTGACTGAATCTGTCCAAAGTAATATTTTACTCCATTTAATTTTTTTATTATTAAAAATAAGTTTTATTTTTTCATCCGAAATTAGGTTCCATTCTGAATTTATTTCAACTTTTTTCCAATATTTTTCATAAGAATTAGATAAATTATTATAAAACTCAAGATTACTATCTGGTTTAAATTGTGATGATGTGGCACTTTTCCATATCTCACCTTTATATATACAGTAATCTACATCATATTTTATTTCTGACCAGAAATCGATATCAGCTGTATCATCATATAAATAATACCAATCACCATTTTTATAAACAATGTCATTTTTTATATAACTAGTAGTAGTAGTAGTATTGGTTGTCCAAAATGGATAACTATTTGGAATATCAACGTTTGTCCATTTATTACTAGAATTTGGAGAATTAGGAATATAATATAAACTATCCTTTGTTAATATAGAGGATTCATTTGATATTGTATTATTTGATAGACACTCAAAAATAAGATCATCATATCTAACTAAGTCACCAATTTTGTAAACTTTACCAACTTCCCACTCATCTATAATTTTCCATTCCATCCCATTATCATTTGATGTCATTATAATACTAAACTTATAATCTTCATAACTATTTAAATTTTTAGTATTGATAATATCAATTTGACCATCATCACTTAATTTGACATTTTCTATATCAGATATCATGAATTTAATTCCTCTGAAGAGAGTGCTATTTGGTAAATTTTTATCACCTTTATTAAAGTATGAATACTTTTTTGAGTTTTTAATTATATCACCTTCCATAAAATGTGACTTTCTTTTGAAAAACCAATTGAAATAATCTAGATCTTTCCAACTTCCATCGTTATGAGTTCCATATATGCCTTTATAAATATCAAAATCAAAATCAAAATTAAATGGTGTATTATAATCATCTTGTACATGTAATGTATGATGTGAATACTCATTATTTGATGGATTTATAGTATAGAAATAATCTAAATTTCTATCAACTCTACTCACATATTTTTCATGTATATTTGTAGTTCTGTTATATTTTTCAAAAATTGAAGAATTATTTAATAAATATGGTTGATCATTAGCACTTATTGAATTAGTATATATCCATCTACAATAAATAGGATTTTTTCTCCATAACGGTGTTAGAAGGTCATTATCAATTTTAAATAATTCTGAATTCGCTGTGTATTCGGATGAAACTGGTATGTGTATATTCTTTTCTTCTTTATAATTAAATGTGTCAAATTCTTGTGGATAAGTATTACTTTCCAAATTTGTAAAATACATTTTTGTCTCATCTGTTTTACATAACTTATCTATATAGTCATATTCAAATTTTGAATATTCGGTATCCACTATTCGTGTGTCAAAGTCTTTAATATCACTAAAATTTAATCTGAAGATATTAAATTTATGAGGTTTTTGTCCAATAACTGGTCTAAAATCAACTGTTTTTTTCCATTTTGGATCTAATTTATTAACATAATAATTATATGTGTTTGTGGAGAATGTAAATGTCCAATCACTAATAATTTCCAATTCATTTGAATTATTCTTTATTAAATTATGATAAACACCATCAATTTCAATTAAATAAACATCAGCGACTTCATAATTTTCAATTATGATTGGACTTCCATTTAAGTCATATAATTTTTTATTTAATATTTTACCATTATTTTTATTTAAATCTGACTTAGATTTATTTGAAAGATCTAAGTTAGATATTATTTTCCAAGCAACCACCGGAGTTTCTGTCAGAACATCTGTAAATGAGTTTATACTAGATGAAAGAGTATTGATTGTGTTCATTTCATATTTTTCAATATATCTTTCAACTTTATAATATTCATTACTATATTCTATATAGTACTCTTTTGTATCATCCCACCCCATTTTAAATGGTGTTTCACTATTTGAGTGCAATATATTACCAGTTAAAACAATTACGTCATCATTTAATTCCGGTAATATAACTGGTGATATAGATTTTACTAAATCCATATTATCCAAATAAAATCCATAATATCTATTTATAGACCATTTCCTAAGACTTTCTTTATTTGCTGGTGTATCATCAAAAAGAAATGATAAATTTAATATATTAGGAAATATAATTGAATTATTTTTATATCCATCAAATACAGTTCTGTCAAAATCAAATATTTCTCTCTCTTTTTCTATATAATCTTCTAAAAATCTAGATCTGGATATATATCCACCGGATTTATAATCGATTCCGTTCCATTTAGAAAACTCCAACCTTTTAAAATTCATATCAAATGGTGTTATTGGAATAGATTTATTATTGATAAAATTTCTATCCAACCAAAATCCAATATTTGTTTTTTTACTTAAATCAAATACTTTTACAGTTTTAAATTTTGATAGAATTTCTTTTTTAAAGTTTATTCTACTTAATTTTTTTAATCCAATGCCATCAACTCTGAATATTATAAAATTACTTGGTAACTCATTATTTAAATAAAGAGGTGCAAAATATTCATATTCTTCTTTATAATTTTTATTGTTGAATATATTTCTACCACCATAACTATATAAATCATCGTATTGATTTTTAAAATCGTTAGACATTAATTCTTCATCACCATCATTTTTTATATAATAAGAAAGTTGAGTTGGAAGATTGTTCCAAAAATATGGAACTAATTCGTCATAATAATTTTCCTTCACAAAAGAAAATCTCTTGTATTTACTAATATTTAATTCAGAAATTGAGTTAATACTCTCCAGGAAAAGGTTATAGTTTGAGTCAACCATTACCTTTACATTTGTTGTAAGTCCTACATTTGTTCTTAAAATTGAAAAGCTTTTCATTATGGTTTACTATTATTTAGTAGATTAAAATTAATATTATCATTAACATCTTGAATATATGGTGAAATGTTATCAAGTGGTGAATAAGTAATTACTTTACTTCTATTAATATTAAATTTAATTGTAAATGTAAAAGGTTTGTTTGTAGCTTCATTTTCCAACATAAACTTAACCTTTTTAACATGTTTTACTGTATCTTTTATATTATTTAAATTAATATAATTATAATCTAACCCATTTTGGTTACTATTTAAAGAGTTCATTTTAAAGTAAATATTTAGTGGAACTATTAACGAATTTTTATCACCTGGATTTATATTTTTAATACCCTCTGTATTTATCTCTACTAAATTTTCTAACTTTTTAACAACAGGATGTATAGTTGTTAATAACTTAACAGTTGATGTTGAAGATGGTGATGGATCGACCCATTTAGATTGATCTAACAAAGATTTATTATTTGCGACAAAACTTAATATATTTTGCTCATAATATCCTAAATTATACTCAGTTGAGCTTAGTATATTCGTAAGTCTATTCGTACTTTCCTTTTTAAAGTTATTTCCAATATTTTCACTTAATTTATTAATAGTATTTGTTGTCAATGAATCATAATTTGTCATCCAAATATATTGACCATCTAATTGAGTTTTACTTTGACCAGTATAATCAGATGTTAATAACTCATCTTGATCATTTACCCAAAAAACTTGTGGTGAATTGTAATTATAAACATTTGTGTTTGAAAAATATTTTTTGTTTGAAATTAAACCTAATGGAGAATCCATTGATTTATTTCTAACCTTAATAACAAAATCTTTTATAACATAAATTCCATTCTCATAAACTCTACCTTGTGGAATACCAGTTGATTTGTAAGGTCTTAAATAGTCTTCACATTCAACATTAAATGTAACTTCACTACCATTTGAGATAATAAATTCTTGATTTTTTCTAAGAATAACAACTTCGAGTTCTCCTTTAGACCTTTTAATTTTTTCTTCAAGTGTTTTTACTCTATCTTCTAATTTCTTTAAATATTCAAATAGATCTAGTGCAACACCATTCTCATCTTTAAATCCTGAAATAATTTTATTAGAGTCATGATGGAATGTCTTATTATTTAATGTAAATGTGTCAGAAAGGTGATCATCCAATCCTTTAGATGCTAATTCATTAGAAACACTAGATTTTAAATCTTCTTTAGTAGCCTCCTGTAAAATAAATTGATTTTCATTTAAAACATTATTTAAATCATCAGGGAAATCAACTGTTAGAATATCAGACCATTCAGACTCAACGGGTGACTCAGGCCAACCAACTTCAGATATAGATTTGATTCTAACCTCAACTTTTTCATTAGATCTTATTGGAATATCAATTTGATTAATATTTGGAGTATCTGCACTGGATACATCTTCAACTTCCCATGTATATCCACCATTAGATTTATTATAAACTCTTTTTCTAGCATCTGTTTTAAATTCAGTCCAATTTGAAAATGCTGCTGTTTTTTGAGAATTATCTAACTTAAATGTCTCAACAGGGGTCTCTTTACCATCTTTACTTAAATATCTATATTGAACTCTAAATTGTACAATTTCTTGTGGCTTGGTGCTCCTAGTCGCGACAGCATCTGGCATTGTCCAAAATCCTCTAATTCTAAAAACAGGATCAACTTTAGATAAAGTATTGTTTGATAAATCTAAAATTTCTTTATTTGTAGAGTATAATAACTTAGAAATATTCTCTTTCTTTTTAATCAACTCGTCAATATCAAATAAATATTGTTTTTTAGTAGACTCTGTTGAGAATTTTGTTGTTTTTGCTTTTTTATTTTTATCGATTATTGACTCTTGTATTTGTGTTATTTCTGATTTTAATGTTTGTTGATAATTATGTTTTTGTTTAATTAAATTAGAATCAGGTGTATCTGTAAGATGTTTATTTATTTGAACAACTTTAAAATTATCAACAGTCAATAATGGTGAATTTGGTGTACCTGCTAATTTATTTGGGGTTTTTTTAGAAACTAAATCCTGTAAAACTGTACCATAATCATAAACATAGTCAATATAAAATTGCTCCATGGAAATTCCATTATCTGGACCATTTGAATTAAATCTCAAATCATTTGTCCAGTAACCACTACCTAATGACCAAGATCTTGATAAAAGATGACTATCAGTATTTATTGCTTTCGCAAAAATTGCATTTCTTTCATTGTATCCGACACTAATCATTACACTTTTTTTATAAAAAATAGGTGAGTAAATTTTTAACATCCCATATCCAACTGGTACCGCATCCATGCCCTCCACTCTTTCCAATGAAACTTTAGGACTTGTTCCAGAATTAGATATTTCATCTATTCTATATCTACTAGATGAATTTGGTAAATTGATTATAAATTCATTACCAATTTTCAACTCTCTCATCTGATTAGCTGATGTATCTAAATAATCTAAAGTATTTAAAATATACCATAATTTTTTATTAACTCTATCTTCTTCAATACCTAAAACATTATAAATACCCTCATATAAAATTTCATTTGGCTCTAAATCAAATATTTGTTCGTCAATTCTAGGATTTAGTGGTTCAATAATACCTGGTGTTGTTGTATGCCAATTTTCAAACTCATCTATATTTATAGTTGAATTACCTCTAAATAATGTGTTAAAACTATTAAGAGCGGATTGACCAAGACTAGTTAAGTTACCAGAACTATCTTTTGCGAAATCAACAATATATCTTCTAATAAAAACTTTTCTAACATTATCTTCTATTTGACCACTTAAATCCAATTCAATATTAATCATTGGATTAAGCATGGAGTCAAAGAACCAATTAGGTTTTGATTTAAATGTTGTTATTTCTCCTAAATTTGATATTGTACCAGGCTCTCTATTTAAATCAACTGTTATAACTCGTTTAAAAGTATTAGGTGATGTTTGAATCATAGACCCAGTACTATCGATACTATAAAGTGAGTTTATATTATTATTTAATCTATCAATTTCAGCTTTAAGTGAATTGACACTTGGCATACTAAAACTTTTTAGTACACCATTTTCGTTATAAATTTGTAAATTAACACTCGGATCTGTAGTTGTTGTTAATGAATTTATTTTAGATAAAATGTCTATAATATTTTTATTAAAACTCAATATTTGGTCTGCAACTTTTGGAAATGATGAATTTATGCTCATTTTTAGTATAAAATTTTAGTATATATATTAAAATATGTTTTTTCTTTCAAGGTTTTTTACTATATTTGTATTTAAACATTTTTATCATGAAAATTTATAGGGTTTCATTCAATGATGGTGGTTGGTACTCATCAAGGTCAGAGTTTAATAGGATAATAAAATAAATTAATAAATAAATCAAAATAATTTACTATATTTGTATTATGATAGAACAATTAAAAGAAAAGATTAGAGTTGCTAATGAAGCATACAGAATTGGCGAACCAATTATGTCTGATAGTGAATATGATATTCTTATCGAAGAATTAGCAGAAATGTCACCAAATGATGAATTATTATCAAAAGTTGGACATGAAATATTGGATGAAGGTAGAAAAACTCGTCTACCTATCCCAATGGCTTCTATGAATAAAATTAAGTCATTAGAAGAAATTAAAGACTGGCAACGTCTTAAACTCCTCCCAAACTCTGTTGAAATTATTTGCACACCAAAATATGATGGTCTATCTCTTTGTAAAGAAGAATTAAATGATGGGGATGCTATCACAAGAGGAGATGGTCAATTCGGTCAAAGATCAAATGAACATTATAATTTAATTGGTAACCACTTAACCGGTGTTACAGATTTCTCATACACGTATGGTGAGGTTATTATGCCAAAATCAGTATTCTTAGAAAAATACTCTAATGATTTTGCTAACCCAAGAAACTTAGTTGCTGGTTTAATCAACTCAAAAACTCCATCTGAGTCTCTTAAAGATTGTAACTTTATTAAATACGGAGCAGTTCCAACTTTGAGAAATCAATTCACAACAAAACAACAAATCTTAGATAAATTAAATGAAGGTCAATCACAAAAAGTTCCTTATCACGTTTGTGGTATCTTAGACCTTACAGAAGAATTATTAATCTCTCTTTTCAAAGAATGGT
>SXGQ01705006.1_pt1 | contig 11544 bp, 11 predicted proteins | sample 3178371 | NCBI WGS metagenome assembly SXGQ01 (sample SAMN11356859, study PRJNA531348) | freshwater metagenome | isolation source: freshwater sample F1-20 | place: China: Fuxian Lake, Yuxi | collected 2017-12-25 | reverse complement strand
GGTTGAAGAGAATCACTTGCGTTGGGACTCACTGGGTGAATTCTTGGCTTTGGCAGTGTCCCTCGAAGATTTGGGTATCAAAACTGGCAACAGCAAAGCCAAAGTTTTGGCCAAAACGCTGGATGCGGCCACAGGCAGTCTGTTGGCCAACAACAAAAATCCATCTTCCAAAACTGGCGAACTGGACAATCGTGGCAGTCAGTTCTACTTGGCAATGTACTGGGCCCAGGAGCTGGCAGCACAAACCGAAGACAAAGAACTGCAGGCTAAGTTTGCAGGTTTGGCCAAATCATTGACTGAGAATGAAAAGAAAATTGTGGATGAGTTGAAAGCGGTACAAGGAAAACCCGTTGACATTGGTGGCTACTACAAGCCTTCAGACGAATTGGTGCAAAAGGTTATGCGCCCAAGTGCCACTTTCAATGCCATTTTGAAAGCGGCGCACGTATAAATCGACTTGATACCTGATGACAAAAGCCGCATCCTTCACGATGCGGCTTTTTCTTTTGGCTACTCAAACAGGTCCGTTTGATTGGCAGGTGTTCTAGAAGCTCGGCTCGATGACTTTTTGGCTTTCTCTACTTTTCCATCTTTTTTAACTGGTGACAACTCCAATATCGCAGGTGTCTTTTGAATATTTTTTGCCAAATTTTTCGTTGAGGGTTCTGGCGTCTTGCTGGTTAATTCTGCAGGCCACCTCTTCAAGCGCTTCAGCTCACCTCGGTTCATGCAACGGTAAAGCGCCAACAACTCTTGAGCAGACTCAGTCTCCAGTGCCACATAGTCTTTGCCAAGGTAATGAATCTCCCGGCCTTGGATCGACAGCTGTCCTTCGCTGCCTTTGAGATCTGTTCTAGAGAAGGCCGTAATGGCTCGCAAAATGATCTTGTTCATATTTGGTCTAGTTGATTAACTTAATGTTAACAAACAAATAGTTAAATAACCAATAGTTTTTAAACGGTAGGTTAAATAACAAGCTTCTTTCTACGCTGAAGCACCCTTTTGAAATTATTCAAACAATTTGGGATATTTCAAGATGCGCCAGCAGCTGTAAGTGGCCAGAGCCGAAATACCCAGCGTGATCCAAATCACAAGGACGTAACTTTGAGTGACATCAAATACTTGACCGGCCAAAACTGGACCCAGCAAATTGCCCAAGGCGGCACCGGTGTAAAGCGTGCCAATGACGGCCGAGACAGCTCGCCCCCCAAACAAATCCATGCAGATAGCAGGAAGCAGTGAAACGATGCTGCCGTAACTAAGCCCGAACCAAAGCGCAAAAAGGGCAAAAATCCACCACTCTTGAGCGCCAGCCCATACCAAATAAGACATGCCCATGAGGCACTGCATGAGCATGAGTGTTTTAACCCTGCCCAAGCGATCGGCTAGCCAGCCGATGGAAAATCGGCCCACCAAACTGCCGATCCCAATCAAACCCACCAAACCCACAGCCTGTGCGTCAGCCACACCTGCATCTCTGGCGGCTGCCGAAATGTGTGCGAATGGGATGAACATGACTGGCGCTCCCAACAAGGTGCCAACATAAAGCCAATGGAAAGAAGCTGTTTTCAAAGCCTCGGGCAAGGTCAAACCAGATAGTTGGCCGCCTTGCTGACCTGGGATAGACGGCGCTCTTTCCAACAAAAATGAGGCCGTCAAACCCAGCATTAGCACACCCAAAGCCATCATTTGCAGCGCACTTCGCCAATCTACAGAGCCAAGCAAGTAGCTCACAAGCACTGGCAATATCAGCGTGCCGGCACCCACACCCGAACTGGCAACGCCAGAGGCCAAGCCACGTCTCTTTGTGAACCAAGGCTGAACCGAGGCAATGGAAGGCGTGTAAACAAAGGCAATGCCAAGACCTACCAGCAGGCCGTAGCTCAAATACACGGTGCTTAAATTTTGGGCCAGGCTGGTTAAAAACAGGCCAAGTGCCATGAAGCCCATGCCGGCCATGCAAACAAGTCGTGGCCCCCATCGATCGGCCAACATGCCGCCAAGGGCACCCAATACAAAGTACACCAACCCACAAAGCCCGAAGATCCAGGACACATCCGCTCTTTGCGCAGAGAATTCCTCGGCAAAACTTTCAAAAAATGCTGCAAAAGAATAAGACACGCCAAAGATGACCGCCAAACACACAAAGGTTGCCCAGACAACCACCCAAGCTTTACGGGATTCCATGCGCTATTGACCTCGGCAAAAGATAGCAACAGAGCGAGTCAGGGAAGTGGATGGCATGAAATGTCTTTCTGAGTTCAAACAGCTTAAGGACTAGTTTAGTATTTTTTCAAAAGTGTCTGAATTTTTCTCTGCGATCTGCCACGAAGGCCATCAAGTCAATTTATGCTCTACCTACAATCTTCATGTATCCGATTTAGAAAGCACAACGCATGAGTTCCCCCATTACCCCAAGGCTCCCTGGCATCCGATTTGTGCACTCGCCTGGACCCACGCATGTGCCCGATGAAGTCATGCATGCCATGCAAAGGCCCATGACGGATTTGTCCGATCCTCGTGTTGCCGCGCTCATTGCAGCCTGCGAAGTGGGCATGAAGGACTTGCTGAACTCACCGGCCTCTGACGTGTTCTTTTATGCCAGCAATGGCCATGGTGTCTGGGAAGCAGCATCCGCCAATTTGGGATCAGACCAACACAGCTTGTTGATTGCTGGATCAGGCCACTTTTCTGATCAGTGGGCCATTCAGACCACCGCCTTGGGTTTATCCGTCATCCGAACACCGCACACCGAAGGTCAGCCAATTGATGTTGCGGCCATAGAAGCCGCACTGCGCGCGGACACCCAACATCACATTGCGGCCGTCATGGTGGTTCACACCGACACAGCCAGCGGCATCACCAGCGATCTGCAAGCCATTCGCAAAGCCATCACCCGCACAGGTCATCCAGCGCTTTTTGTGGTGGATGTGGTGGCCTCCCTTGGGGCAGCGCCCTTTGACATGGATGCTTTGGGTGTTGATGTGTGTCTGGGCAGCTCCCAAAAAGGTTTGATGATGCCGCCCGGACTTGGCTTTGTGGCGGCCAACGCCAAAGCATTTGCATGGTCTAAGGCGCATGCCAAACCCCGCTTCTATTGGAGTTGGTTAGAGCGAAAAACCGACAACCAATCCGCCAAGTTTTGTGGCACTCCCCCTCTGGCGCATCTGGCAGGTTTAGAGGTTTCTTTGGGGCTACTTAAAGCAGAGGGCTTGCCTGCGGTGTATGCAAGGCACCAGCGCTTAGGCGGTGCCGTGAGAGCGGCAGTCAATTGCTGGGCCACGACTGGCAGCATCAAGCTTCACTGCCAAGACCCCAATGGGTTTTCCTCTTCAGTCACGGCCATCGAGGTTGCTGCTGGCATTGACCCTGAGGCCTTGCGCGTGGTGGCCCGTGAAAAATTTCAGGTTGCCATGGCTGGTGGCTTAGGGCCTTTGGCAGGTCGTGTCTTTCGCATTGGCCACCTGGGCGACATGAATGAACCCATGATTTTGGGCGCTCTGGCCGGCATTGAAGCAGCCATGACAGTCCAAAAAATTCCTTACGGGCCCAACGGTATGACAGCTGCCATTGCTTATTTGGCAGAACACACCCCCTGAAACGCTAGGCCTGAAATAACGCCCTGACTTATTCGTCTTGAGGGGGAATTTCCAACGCCTGATACAAAGGCAAGATGTCTGCACGAATGCGCCGAAAGAAATAGGCATAGACAAGCGCCGCAATCAAGCCAGTGCTGCCAAAAAGCGCCAAGGCGGACGGACTGCCAATGTGGTCTGCCAACCAGCCAGAACAAAGTGACCCGACGGGCGACATGCCAAGGAACGACATGACATACAAAGCAGCCACGCGCCCCCGCAATTCATCCGGCACGATGCTTTGAAGCACGGTGTTGGTAGAGGCCGCAGTGAGCATCATGCAAAGGGCCGATACAAACAGCATGGGAAGCGCCAGCCACAAACTCTCAGCAAAAGAAAAGGCAACCAGCATCAGCCCTGCGACGCCGGCATTCCATCCAATGACTTTGAACAAACCTCGGATATTGGTTCTCGAGGCTAGGTAGAGCATGCCGCAAACTGCACCAAGCCCGGCGGAGCTGTACAGCAGCCCCAAGGTTCTAGAGTCACCATGAAATCGCTCGCTGGCAAACCATGGCATGAGAGAGGCGTAAGACTGTAAACAAAAACTGCTCACGGCCAACAAGAGCAATGCACAGCGGCTTGGGAAAAATCCGTAGGCGTATTCAATGCCCGCCATCAGTTGCTTGAACAGTCCGGTAGAGGCTGGTCGGTTGACATGAGGTGCAATTTGACTGGCCCGCAAAGCGGAAATGACGGCTACGCGCATCACGCAATTGGTGGCAAAACTCCAGACTTCACCAAAGGCAGCCGTGATCAAACCACCCAACATCGGACCAATGACTCGGGCGCCATTCATCACAGTTGAATTGAGCGCAATGGCATTGGTCAGCTCTTGCCGGTTGGGCAAGAGTTTGGAAATGAGAGCCTGTCTGGCAGGTGCGTCAAAGGCATTGCCTAAACCCAGTACAGCATTCCCCAAGACGATGTGCCAAGCCTCGATGCGCCCGCTCACCACAAGGGCCAGCATGACCACCGACTGCAGCATGGCCAAGGTATTGGTTGCAAACAAAACACGGCGCACATCTAAGCGGTCTAGCAAGACACCGGCAAATGGCGTGATCAACAACATGGGAATCTGCAAACTGAAGGCAGACAAACCCAACATCAAGGTTGAGCCAGACAGGCTATAAACCAACCAACTGGTGGCAATCAACTGCACCCAGTTGCCAATTTGAGAGGTGCCCTGCCCCATGATGAACAACCGAAAGTTCCGGTGCTGAAGTGCACGCAGACTGTTCGGTAGTTTCATGGCTAAATTCCTGATCAAACGGCTGGCAAAACTTGAACCTCATTCTAGTGTCTGTCTCAATGGCAAAATGGCTTTGGCAATCTCCAAATTCTCACAAGACAAGGATGTCAACATGATTCAACGGTTTGACGTGGGCACGAGGCTCTCTGAAATGGCCATTCACAACGGCGTGGTGTATCTGGCAGGTCAGATTCCCGAAGATCCGAATTTGGACATTGAAGGTCAAACGCGTGAGGTCTTGCAGGCCATTGACAGATTGCTCGCTCGCGCTGGCACAGACAAAAGCAAACTGTTGATGGTTCAAATTTTCTTGGTCGACTTGGCTGATTTTGAGGGCATGAACCGGGTTTGGGATGCCTGGGTGGTGCCAGGCCATACACCGCCCAGAGCCACTGTTCAAGCCAATTTGGCCTCCCCAAAATGGCGCATCGAGGTGGTTGCCACAGCGGCGGTGTAGTTGTAGGCGATAGCCTGCAAACTTATTTCAAGTGGGCATTCATTTGGGCTTCATTGGGCAGAAAAAGCACAAACAAGGCACCCAAGGCTGCCACCACAGACAAGGCCACCATCAACTGCGTAAAGCCAGCAGCTTTCACCACAGGGCCAAGCATATACACAGCCATGGAACTGATACCAAACGAGATGGCAATCCGCGTGCCACTCACCCGCGATCGCATGGCATCGTCAATATAACGAACCACCATGGTGTCGCTGAATGGAATGGAGGCAAAGACCATCACCATGTAGAAGATGGCGGCAGCGTACCAAACCCAACCAGTCGATTGCGAGGCCGCGCCAAAGGCCAGAATTTGCAAAAACAAGATTGAAAAAAACAAAGGCTTCACAGGCCACATATCCAGCAAACGCCCCACCACCATTTGAGCCAATGAGGCAACCGCATAAATTGCGGCAAGCAACATGCCTAAACGCGAAGGATCGTTGACCAAGCCATCAAGGCGTTCCGCCAACAGCTGTGCATTGCCATTGGTTGTGATGTTGAACAACAAGCTGGTGGTGGTGGCTGTGGCTACCATGACCACAAAAGTGCGCCAAGCCAAGTGCTTGGGCAATTGAACTGAACTGGCTTTCTTTTTGGCCGGAGCCCCGGATTCATGCGGAGCTGTCATGGCAAACGCAACACCACAAATAATGGAGACCAATCCGGGCACCACAAAAGCCACTCGCCAACCCTGCCAAGCCACTAGGAATCCCGTTGAGAGCGCCGCCAGCGCAATGCCCAAATTGCCAGCCAAGCCATTGACGCCAATGGTCAAGCCTGGACGCACTGATTTTTGAACCAACATGGGAATGCCCACGGGGTGGTAAATGGCTGAAAAAATACCCAAAACCGTGAGAGCAAGGCCCATTTGCAAGGGCGTTTGAGTGAACGCAACCGCAATGGCCGACAAACCCATGCCAAAAAAGAACACCAGCATCATCTGCCTGCGGCCCCACAAATCACCCAAACGGCCAGCAGGGATGGAGCCCAAACCAAACATCAAGAATGCGCCCACGGTGTAGGGCATCATGTCTTCCCACCTGCCGACACCAAAATCCAAAGCGATGGCACTGACCGCTGTGGCAAAAATCAATAAAAACAAATTATAGAGCGCGTGGCCCACATTCAAAAGAAGTGATGGTAAGGCTGGCATGCAAACTGGGTGGAGCTGTTAAAAAGCCCAAAGGGATTTTTGAATGCCCCTATTAAACCTCGGATTTACAAAGATTTGTTGTGAGGACAGTTCACAGAATCAAGGGAATATCCTGTGCTCAAAAATCCAAAAGTCAAATAGGCTTGGAATTCAATTTCGATCATTAGGAGCTTTACATGGCATCTTTCAAGTTACGCCCATCCTTCTCTTGGGTCTCTACTTTGGCACTCTCAGTGGGCATGGCAGGTGCATTGCTTTCTGCGCCCGCCGCTTTGGCACAAGCTTTTCCAAACAAAGCCATTCGCTTGGTTTGCCCCTTTCCCCCAGGCGGTGCTGTTGACATCGCGTCTCGCGCCATTGCGCAAGAATTGTCCAAAAATTTGGGCCAACCCGTCACGGTTGACAACAAGCCCGGTGCTGGCGGCAACATTGGCGGCGCCGATGTGGCCCGGTCAGCACCAGATGGGTACACCATTTTCATGACCACCAGCGGCATCCAAGCCATCAACCCTGCGTTGTATGCCAAGATGCCCTTTGACCCCAACAAAGACCTGGCACCTGTTTCGGCCCTGGTCTCTCTGAACAATGTCTTGGTATTGCACCCATCGGTGAAAGCCAACTCTGTTGCCGAAGTGATTGCTCTGGCCAAATCTCAACCAGGCGCTATGAATTACGCTTCCAGTGGCTGTGGCACCAGCATTCACATGTCTGGCGAGATGTTCAAATCTTTGACAAATGTCAACATCACACACATTCCCTACAAAGGCAGTGCACCTGCCGTCACCGACCTGCTTGGGGGTCAAGTCATGATGATGTTTGACAATATTCCATCTGCAATTCCTCACATCAAATCTGGCAAGCTCAAAGCTTTGGCAACTACCGGAGCCAAAAGAGATCCTTTGCTACCCGATTTGCCCACCATGGCTGAGGCTGGCGTTGCCGGCTATGAATCTGGCGTCTGGTTTGGCTTGGCAGTGCCAGCCAACACACCTCGTGACGTCGTGATGCGACTCAATGCAGAGGCCATCAAAGGCACCAAGTCACCCGATTTTGTCAAACGCATGACAGAGTTGGGCTACATCATCATGGGCACCAGCCCCGAGACCATGGCCGAGATGAACCGAGCAGAAGTGCAACGTTGGGGCCCCATTGTCAAAGCCTCTGGCGCCAAGGCTGACTGACTTTCAAATCCGCGCGTTCTTGCAGCCAACAGGCTTTGTTTTGAAAAGTTCTTTAAAGCAAGAACGCAGCGAGTTTCTGCTGCGAATCATCGTGATGGGTGTTTCCGGCTCCGGTAAATCTACGCTGGCAGAGGGACTTTCAAAGGCTCTGGGCTTGCCCATGAAAGATGGCGACGAATTACACCTGCCCGAGAGTATCGCCAAAATGAGCGCAGGCATTGCCCTTCAAGATGCCGATCGCTGGCCTTGGCTGGACCGCATTGCCAGCTACCTTGCTGACAATCAACAAGGCCCGCAGGGCAATTCAGGCGCTATCGTGTCTTGTTCTGCGCTCAAGAAAATTTACCGAGACCGAATCAGACAGCAAGCAGGCCCTGTTGTGTTTCTTTTTTTAGATGGCAGCCCAGAGCTGATCAGGCAGCGCATGCAAGAACGCAAGGGCCATTACATGCAAGCCGGGTTGTTAGACAGCCAATTGCAAACCTTGGAAAAACCTGGCGCTGATGAACACGATGTCATCACACTCACCATCGATCAATCAGTCTCAACACTTTTAGCAAACTCCATGGTCAAGTTAGATGCTTACCTCAACCATGTGCGAAGCCATCCTGAGTCTTAGTGCCAACCACCACCCTCCACAAACTTTAGGATTTACATGTTCATTCGATGTGCATTTTTTCAAGGCAAAGTCAAACCCGGCATGGAACAAGCCTTCAACAACTACATTCGCAAAGAGCTTGTCCCTTTGTGGACGCGCTTTCCTGGTGCACAAGAAGTGCGTGTTTTAAGGCAAGTCGAAAGTGATGTGACCGACCCCCACTTCGGCATGGTGCTTTCAGTGCGCTACCCTACGCGCGAATCAATTGAGATTGCTTTGGCCTCAGAAGTGCGTCTCAAAAGTCGCGAAGTATCCAAGGATCTGATTGCCATGTTTGACGGCACTGTGTTTCACACTGTGTTCAGTGCCGATGAGTATGCGCTTCCAACCGATTAATTTTTCAACCACGTTAAAACCACAGGAGACTCCATCATGAAAATTTCTCGCATTCTCGTTGCTTGCCTCATCGCCAGCATGGGCTCCGCAGCCTTTGCTGCCAAGTTCAATCTCAGAATGGGCCACGCGGTCAATACCTCTGACGGCCAGCACGCAGCCGCCATGAAACTGGCAGAGCTGGTCAAACAACGCACCAATGGTGATGTTGAAATTACCATTTTTCCCGCCAACCAATTGGGCAATGACGCGGCCATGATCAATGGTGTGCGGGGCGGCACCATCGACATCGTTTCTAGTGGCGCCTCAAACTTCAACGGCATTGTGCCCAATACGGCTGCCATGGAGTTGCCTTTTGTTTTTCGCAGCGCTCAGCACGCTTACACCGTTTTGGATGGCTCTATTGGCACAGGCGTTTTGAATGAGCTGTCACCACACGGCATGAAAGGTTTGGCCTATTGGGAAAACGGCTGGCGCGCATTCACCAACAACAAGCGCCCAGTGAACAAGCCAGAAGACTTGAGAGGTTTGAAAATTCGCTCTACTCCAAACCCTTATCATATTCAAGCATTCCGATTGTTAGGCATGAACCCCTCACCGATGCCCATCGCCGAGTTATACACCGCTTTAGAAACAGGCACCTTTGATGCGCAAGAACATCCCATCAATGTCACTTGGTCTTCTAAGTTTTACGAAGTTCAAAAGCACTTGACTGTGAGCAACCACGTTTATTCACCCTTGGTTGTGGCCATGAACAAAGGCAAGTTTGATTCGTTGCCAGCCAACTACCAAAGCATTGTGGTGGAAGCAGCCCGCGAAGCTGCCAAGTTTCAGCGAGCCTTGAATGCATCCAATGCAGGCAAAGTGGTTGCAGACTTGAAAAAATCAGGCATGCAAGTCATTGAAAACGTCGACATGGCGCCCTTCCAAAAAATTGTTTCAGCAGAAATTGCCAAAACCTTTGGTGAAAAGAACGGCCCCGCTTTGCTGCAAGCCATCGAAAACACCAAGTAACTTGTACATCCAAAGCCCTCCTCATTGGCGGAGGGCTTTTTAATGTGTGTCTCTATGAAAAAAATCAACGACCTTTTCTTTCGACTCGCCGAATTGACCTTGGTCATCATGTTGTCAGCCATGGTCATCATGGTGTTTGGCAACGTGGTTTTGCGATACGGTTTTAACGATGGCATCATCAGTTCGGAAGAGTTGTCGCGTTTTTTGTTCATTTGGATCACATTTTTGGGCGCGATCGTGACCATGCGCGACAACGCTCACTTAGGGCTTGACTCGGTGGTTCGCAAGCTCAGCTTGAACGGGAAAAAAATTGCCTTTGGCATTTCAAATTTACTGATGCTGATGTGCTGTGTGCTCATGTTTTATGGCACTTTCAAACAACACGGCATCAATGCCACCACAAGATCTGCCGTCACTGAGTTGCCTATGAGTTGGGTCTATGGCGTAGGCTACATCACCAGCATTGCCATGGGGCTCATGATCTTGGGCAAATTGGTGCGCTTGGTTAAAGGTGAATTCAATGAAGCCGACCTCATTCAGGTAACAGATTCTGAAGAAGACGCCAAGCCACACATGCAAGAGGCGTCCAAATGACCGTCCTTGTTTTCATTGGCTCATTGTTGGCTGCCATGGCTTTGGGCATGCCCTTGGCTTTTTCACTCATTGTCTCGGGTGTAGCGCTCATGCTGCATCTAGACAACTTCGACACGCAAATCGTGTCTCAAAATTTAATCAATGGCGCCGACAATTTCCCATTGATGGCGGTGCCATTCTTCATGCTGGCTGGTGAACTCATGAACGCAGGCGGCATGAGTCGCCGCATCGTCAATTCGGCGCTTGTTTGGGTCGGTCACTTTCGAGGTGGCCTGGGTTATGTGGCCGTTTTTGCAGCACTGATCATGGCCAGCCTGTCTGGCTCCGCTGTGGCCGACACCGCTGCATTGGCCGCCGTACTCATGCCCATGATGCGGGATGCTGGCTATCGCATGGACAGGTCTGCGGGTCTGATTGCTGCGGGTGGCATCATTGCGCCCGTGATCCCGCCTTCCATTGGCTTTATATTGTTTGGTGTGATTGGCGGCGTCTCTATTTCCAAACTATTCTTGGCGGGTATTTTTCCCGGGATTCTGATGGGGCTTGCATTGCTGATCACTTGGTGGATTGTGGCGCGCAATGACAATGTGAAAGTTTCACCCCGCGTTCCCATGAAAGAAAAATTAAGGGTTACAGCCGATGCATTTTGGTGCTATCTGTTGGCCATCACCATCATTGGCGGCATGAAGATGGGCATCTTCACGCCCACAGAAGCCGCTGTGGTGGCCGTGGTCTATGCCTTGTTGGTTGGCTTGTTCATCTACAGAGAAATTAAATTCAAAGACCTGTACCGCATCATTTTGGCAGCGGCCAAAATCTCTTCCGTGGTCATGTTCTTGGTGGCTGCCGCCCTGGTCTCAGCTTGGCTCATTACCATTGCCAACATCCCAGCCCAAGTGGTTGAGATGATGCGCCCCTTCATCGACAACCCTATGCTTTTGATGGTCATGTTGATGCTCTTGGTATTGGTGGTGGGCACCGCACTAGACTTTGCGCCCACGGTTCTCATCTTGACACCCGTGCTAATGCCCTTGGTTCGGGAAGCAGGCATCAACCCCGTTTATTTTGGTGTCTTGTTCATCATCAACAATGCCATTGGTTTGCTAACCCCCCCTGTCGGCACTGTGCTCAACGTGGTGTGTGGTGTGGGCCGCATTCCCATGCACGACGTGATTCGAGGCGTCATGCCCTTTTTGTTCTCCCAAGTGGTGGTGATGGGCTTGCT
>SXGQ01055313.1_pt1 | contig 11544 bp, 10 predicted proteins | sample 3178371 | NCBI WGS metagenome assembly SXGQ01 (sample SAMN11356859, study PRJNA531348) | freshwater metagenome | isolation source: freshwater sample F1-20 | place: China: Fuxian Lake, Yuxi | collected 2017-12-25 | reverse complement strand
TGATCAGCAACTCCATCAGGTTGTCGTTGGTCGGGGCGCAGGTTGACTGCACCACGAACACGTCGCGAGCCCTGACGTTTTGCTGGATTTCGACCGTCACCTCGCCGTCGGAAAACCGTCCCACATGGGCCGCGCCCAATGTGGTGCCCAGATCGCTGGCGATTTCTTGTGCCATGATCGGGTTGGCGTTGCCAGTGAAAACGACAAAATCGGATGGCAGATGCATGTCAGGCCGCACAGGGGTAGGAAGGGTTGGCGCTGAATTTTCGACGGTGGCAAGGCAGGGTCGGCGGGTACCCGTAACGGACTGGATCACGACTGATTCGCAGGGTCTGAGCGCTCTTCGAACGCGTCTGCACACCCCCGAACCTCACACTCAAACCTGAAGCATTTGGCAGGGGAGGAAGGACTCGAACCCTCGCATGCCGGAATCAAAATCCGGTGCCTTGACCAACTTGGCGACTCCCCTACACAGGATCTGGGTCTTTTCAGGCCCCAACCCTCTAACCTTTGCCCAGGTGCCAAAAAGGCAAGGCCGGCAGTTTACCAATCGGCCAACGGATGCACCTGCAGCGTGCTGCACACCCGCGCGGTCCAACCGTCAGCAGGCTTGCTCGTGCCCAATTGCGCACCCCCTCCCAACGGAAGAGGTGCAAATATTGCGCTGCCTGAACCGGTCATGCGCCCTTGCAAACCACGCTCAGCCAGCCAGTTCAGGCCGACTCCGATTTGGGCTTGCAGCGCTTGCGCCACCGGCTGCAGGTCATTGCGGCCAAATTCAAAGATTTGTTCCGGCCCGAGAGCAGCAAAGCCCGAAATTGTAGCAGCTTTGGTGTCGCGCTTGAGCGCAGGCGAGGCAAAAATGGCCGGTGTCGACAAGCCTGCGGGCGGCTTGAGCACCAAAAAATGAGCCTTGGGCAACTCGATGGCCTGTAGTCGATCGCCGATTCCCTCAACCCAGGCATGGCGCCCGAGAAGAAAAAATGGCACGTCTGCCCCCAATTGAAGCGCCAATGCCTGTAGGCGATCGGGCGGCGGGCGCAGTTTCCACAGGCGCATCAGCGCCAGCAAGCAGGCCGCCGCGTCCGAAGAGCCGCCTCCCATGCCTGCCTGGGACGGGATGCGCTTGATCAAGTGTATGTGCGCGCCGAGCGTGCAGCCTGCTGCCGCCTGGAGCGCACGGGCGGCGCGCACGCACAGGTCGTCATCGGGCAACTCACCCGGCGCCTCGTCGCTGCGGCTGATCCGCCCGTCCTGGCGAAGCTCCAGGTGCAGGGTGTCAAACCAGTCGATCAGCATGAACACCGACTGCAGCAGGTGATAGCCGTCCGGCCGACGGCCCACCACGTGCAAGAAGCTGTTGAGTTTGGCCGGCGCCAGGATGTCGTAAATCGCTTTCACGGGCGGGCCATGGGCGCTTGGGGTTTACCGGTCCAAAACGATGCGCAATTCCACCGCCGGGCCGGGCTGTCGCCGGCTGGCCTGCAGTCGACCCTGGCTCAGGCTCGACAGGTCGGTCAACCAGCCCTCCACCGGTGTGGGCACGCCCGAGAGCCAGTCAAACAGGGCGGCCAGGGGCAGGGCTGCCCCAGTGGCCTGCACCAGCAATTCTTCCATCGAGCGATACAGCCGTGCATCCGAGCCCGACATCAGAACCGCCTCATCCGGGCTCCATCGGGCCGAAGCCAGCGACGTGCCCAGAGGGGAAATGAGTTGCAGCAGACCCTGTTGGGGGCTGCCGCTGAGTTCAAAGGCCGCAGAAAACGCCTGGGGCGGGTCCGATCGCACCTGCATGCTCAGTCGACCACTCCATGTCTGCGGAGATGTAGCCGGTCGTCGGCTCGCGCATCCCGTCACTGCGAGCACCGCAGCCATGACGAGCGTCCTTCGGTCCAGTGTTGACATCGTCTGAGGTGAAGCGCAAGTCGGGCTCAATTGCGCCCTTCAAGGCTTGACCTGCAAGCGTTTGAGCGTTTCCTGCAGCGTTTCATTGTCCTCGCTCAATTGCAGCCCTTCGCGCCAGATCGCCCGAGCCTTCTCGTTTTGGCCCAGGCTCCAGAGGATTTCGCCATAGTGGGCGGCGATCTCCGCATCGGGTTTGGCTTTGTAGGCGGCTTCAATCACGCGCAGCGCCTCTTGTCTGTTGCCCAGACGGAACTCCACCCAAGCCAGGCTGTCCTGGATGTAGGGGTCGGCCGGAGCGTATTCGATCGCCTTTTGAATCAGCATCTTGGCCTCTTTGAGTCGCAAGCCCCGATCGGCCAGTGAGTAGCCCAGCGCGTTGTAGGCCGGGTGATAGTCGGGCTTGAGCTGCATGACCTGGCGCAGCAGCGCCTCCATCTCATCCATCCGGCCCAGCTTTTCGGCCAACATGGACTTTTCATAGATCAGTTCATGGTCCCTGGGCGCCGTCGCGACGGCCTGACTGATGAGCTCGTAGGCCGCACGGTGCTCTTTGAATTCGCGCAGCAGGTTGACCTCGGCCAGCAGCTTGCGCCGTGCGTCTTCGGCCGTCGGTTCCGGCAGTTGCTGAATCAGGGCCCTGCCTTGTGCCAACTTGCCTTGTCGAGCAAGCAAGGAGGCGCGCCGGCTCTGCGTCTGCACCAGCAGCTCGCGGTCGTTGATCTGCGAAATCCATTTCTCGGCGGCCGCCACATCACCGCGCCGCTCAGCGATTTGGGCCAGCATCAAATGGGCCTGGGACACACCGCGTCGGGCGCGCTGGTCTTGTTCACCGCCTGGATTTGAGTTTTTCACCAAAGCCAGATAGCGCTCCAGACTCTGCTGTGCGGCGCCTGTCTGGGGTTGGTCCATTTGCAGCGAACCCAAGAGCAGCCAGCCATCGGCAAAATCTGGTTGTTCGCGCGTCAGGCGCTGAAGTATCCCAAAACCCTCTGCGTAGCGCTGCACTTGTATCAGGTTGCGCGCATAACCCAAGAGCACATCGGCCGCGGAGCGGGCCGGCGGCGCAGCATCAAGGTATTGCCTGACCAGAGCCTCGGCCTGGGGCTGGCGTGGCTCCATCAAGTCCAGTGCCAGTTCGACTCCAGCCTGACTGCGCGCGCTCGCGCTCAAGGCCCGGCGCGCTGCTTCGAGCGCTGCGGCCGCGTCGCCAGCAGCCAGTCGCAGCCGTCCGATGGCAGCCCAGGCGGCATCGGCAGTCTTGGGATCGGCCTTGGCAGCTGCCAGGGCCTGCTCGCCGACCGCGGCCGCCAATTTTCTGTCGCTGGCCCGGGCATAGAGGGTCGGCACCAGGCTCACCAAGCGAACTCGATCGGCCTCGGCCGTCAGTTCGAGCACCGACCTGAGCACCTCGCCGCTGTCACTGACACGGTTCATCGCCAGCAAAATTTGCAGCACATAGCGGCTCGCTTCGAGCGAACGTGGGATGGCATCGCGCCAGCTGCGCGCCACCTGCAAGGCCGTATCGCCTGCACGCGCGCCCAGGGCCAGATCGGTGGCACGCCGATACAGTGCTTCGTCCTGAGTCTTGCGAGCAGCATCGAGCAGCAAAGAGACGGCTGCACCCGTGTCTCCGTTGGCTGCGTTCATTTCTCCGAGCAGGACCTGATAAAACAGCTGAGCTGCGGAGGCGGTTTGCCGGCGCGCCTCGGTCGATGCGGCGCCCGCCGAGCCCTGGGCGTGCGCTTGGGGCCAGGCCAATGTCAAGCCGAGCAGGGCACAGATCAGCGTTGTTTTCATTGGCTCATGATAATGGAAGCCCAAAGCCACAGCGTCCCGGTCTTTTACGTATGCCAGAACTTCCCGAGGTTGAGGTCACCCGACTGAGTTTCGCCGACCAGATCTCCAAAGCCCGCATCAAGGCTGCCTCTCTTGGCAAGCCCCTGCGCTGGCCTTTGGGCTGTGCCACCGAGTCACTGACCGGGCGCACGGTCACTGGGGTTCGTCGCCGGGGCAAGTACTTGCTGCTCGACCTCCAGCCCCAAGGGCTGCTCCTGATGCACCTGGGGATGTCCGGCAGCGTGATGTTTGATCGCCATCTGCCGCCGCCGGGCAAGCACGACCACTTTGATCTGGTGACCACTCACGGCACGCTGCGGCTGCACGACCCAAGGCGATTTGGAGCCGTGGTGTATTCGACCCGTCAGGACGACGAGCCCGCGCACAAGCTGCTGTCGGGCCTGGGTGTCGAACCGCTGGGCCCGGACTTCGAGCCGGCCGCTTTTCACCGCGCGCTCAAGGGCAAGGCGGCGGCCATCAAGCAGGTCCTGCTGGCCGGCCAGGTGGTCGTTGGTGTGGGCAACATCTACGCCTGCGAGGCGCTTTTCATGGCCGGGATACGACCGACCACCCGGGCCCACAAGATCAGCCGGGCGCGGGCGCACCGCTTGCACGCGGCCATTGTTGAGGTGCTGGCTCGGGCCGTGGCCCAGGGTGGCAGCACCTTGCGCGATTTTTCCAACGCCATGGGCCAGGCGGGCCATTTCCAACTGACAGCGCAGGTCTATGACCGTGCCGGCCTGCCCTGCAAGCAGTGTGGCGCGCCCATTCGGCGCATCGTGCAGCAGCAGCGCTCGACCTACTATTGCCCCGCATGCCAGCGCCCGTGAAGGCCTGCGCCGGGCCATCGGCGGCCGTCGTGCGCCAGTTTGCGACGCGTCTGCTGGCCTGGCAGCAGGTTCACGGCCGCAGCGATCTGCCCTGGCTGGCCATCCGCGATCCCTACCGGGTCTGGCTTTCGGAGATCATGCTGCAGCAAACCCAGGTGGTCACGGTGCTGGCTTACTACGACCGTTTTCTGACGCGATTTCCGACCGTCCACGATCTTGCCGCGGCTTCTCTTGACGAGGTTTTGGGTCTGTGGAGCGGCCTGGGGTATTACAGCCGCGCCCGCAATTTGCATCGCTGTGCGGTGGAGGTGGTCGAGCGTTTTGGCCAGTTTCCGGGCACGGCCGAAGAGCTGCAGAGTCTGCCGGGCATCGGCCCGTCGACCGCCGCTGCCATCGCCTCGTTTTGCTTCAATGAGCGCGCCGCCATTTTGGATGGCAACGTCAAACGGGTGCTGGCTCGGGTCCTGGCTTTTGACGCTGACCTGGCGCAAAGCGCCGCGCATCGCCAACTGCTGCAACATGCCCAGCAACTCTTGCCCAGTGCCCAGCGGATGCCCGCTTACAGCCAGGCCATCATGGACCTCGGTGCCACGGTCTGCCTGCCACGCCAGCCCCGATGCCAGAACTGCCCCGTAAGCGGCCTGTGCCTGGCCAGGCTTGAGGGACAGGTTGAGCGCTATCCGGTCAAATCGCGCAAACCCAAGCGATCGAGTCTGCGTTTGTGGCTGCTCTGGGCGGTCCGCGCCGATGGAGCGGTCTGGCTCGAGCGCCGTGCCGACACCGGCATCTGGGCTGGCTTGCAGTGCCTGCCGGTGTTTGACGACTTCGAGCAACTCGCGCGCAGGCTGCCCGCGAGATCGCGCAGCCGTGTTCAGGAATTGCCAGCTTTTTTGCACCTGCTGACCCACCGGGACTTGCACCTGCACCCGGTGCGGGTGCAGGTCAATGGCCGCTGGGACGGCGTGGGCAGCGGGCAATGGTGGGCGCCTTCGGCGCTGGCCGCGCTGGGCCTGCCCGCGCCGGTGCGCAAACTGCTGACCGACGGGCCGCAGTGACGCGGCTCAGCGGCCGCTGCCGTCGAGTTCTCGGTGGCGTTTGAGCGTGTTCCATGTCTGGCCAAAAGACCGACCCAGGGCCTCGACCAGGTAGACCGACCGGTGTTGCCCGCCGGTGCAACCCAGCGCCACAGTGACGTAGCTGCGGTGATCGCGTGCCAGTGGCTCGAGCCAGCGCTGCAAGAACTGCTCGATGGCTGCGAACATATCGGCCACCTCCTGGCTCTCCCGCAGGTAGGCCGCCACCGGCTCGTCGCGGCCGGTCAGCGCCTTGAGTTCGCTTTCGTAGTGGGGGTTGGGCAGCATGCGCACATCAAACACGTAGTCCGCGTCCAACGGGATGCCCCGCTTGAAGGCAAACGACTCGAAAACCAGGGTCAGCTGGGCGGCCGGTGCCTCGATCAGGTCCTTGATGTAGAGCTGCAGCTGCGCGGAGCGGATCATGCTTGAGTCGATCACGTGGGCATGCTCTCGCAACTGGCCAAGCAGTTCGCGCTCGAGCTCGATGGCCTGTACCAGAGCGCGGCGCTGGTCGCTCAGATCCTGGCGAGATAGCGGATGCAGACGCCGAGTTTCCGAAAAGCGTCTGACCAGCGTATCGGTGCTGGCATCTAGAAAAATGGGCGTGATGGCCAAGCCTTGTGCCCGCAAAACCTGCAATTGCTGGGGCACGATGTGCAGCGATGCGGCACTGCGCACATCCATGGCGATGCCGATTTTGCGTGCGCCGTGTTGGCGCTCGAGCGCCACAAAGCTGTCGAGCAACTCGGGTGGCAGGTTGTCGACACAGTAGTAACCGGCGTCTTCAAGCGCGTGCAGGGCCACCGACTTGCCGGAGCCCGACATGCCGGTGATCAGCACCATGTCCATGGTGTTGGACGGCGGGTTGTTCATGGCCCCAGCATTTCGCGGGCGTGGGCCACCGTGGCTTGCGACAGGCGCTCTCCGCCGAGCATGCGGGCGATTTCGCTGACCCGCGCTTGGCCCTGCACCGGCTGCACCGTGGTGGCGGTGTTCTTGCCCCGGCTTTCCTTGGTCACCACCCAGTGCGAGTCGGCGCAAGCGGCCACTTGCGGCAGGTGGGTCACCGCCAAGACCTGGCGGTCGCGGCCCAGTTGCTTCATCAGACGTCCCACGGTTTCGGCCACCGCGCCGCCCACGCCCGAGTCGACCTCGTCGAAGATCAAGGTCTGCGCCTGCCCGAGTTGACTGGTGGTCACCGCAATGGCCAGCGCGATGCGCGACAGCTCGCCGCCCGAGGCCACCTTGCCCACCGGACGCGGCGTGGCCCCCGGATGGCCGGCCACCAGAAACTGCACCTGCTCGAGCCCGCTTTGCTGTGGCTCGGTCAGCGGCTCGAGCCTTACCTCAAACCGTCCGCCTTGCATGCCCAAGCCTTGCATGGCAGCGGTGATGGCCCGCTGCAGCTCAGGCGCTGCCTTGGCTCGCGCCTTTGACAAGGTCCGGGCCTGCTGCATGTAAGCCTGATGCGCCGCGTTCAGGGCGCTTTCAAGTGCGGCCAAATCGGCTGCGGCGTCGAGCCGTCGCAACTCCTGCTGCCAGCCCTCGAGCAAGGCCGGCAGTTCGGCCGGCGGCCGCTTGTAGCGCCGTGCCAAACCCATCCAGAGTGCCAGCCGCTGGTCCAGATCGGCCAGGGTCTGCGGGTCCAGGTCGGCGTGCCGGGCGTAGCCGCTGAGCGAGTGAGCGGCGTCTTCGGCCTGGGCCAGCGCGCTGGCCAGCACGTCGGCGATGGCCCTGAACCGCGGTTCAATGTGGGCCTGGGCCTCGAGCACTTCACAGGCCCGGCTGAGCAGTCCGTTTGCGCTCGTGTCGGCCTCCTGCAAAACGTCGAGTGCCTCCTGTACGGCCGCTTGCAGGGCCTGTGCGTTGGCCAGGCGGCTGTGCTGAGCGTTGAGCGTCTCCCATTCATCGGGTCCGGGCGCGAGTTTGGCCAGCTCGCCAATCTGCCAGTTCAGCCGCTCTTGCTCGCGGGCCAGCGTGTCCTGAGCCTGGCGCGCTTGATCCAGGGTGCTTTGGGCCGCCCGCCAATCGCGCCAGGACGACTCAACGGCTTCGGTGCAGACCCCCGCGTAGGCATCGAGCAGGCCGCGCACCTCGTCCGGGCGGGTCAGGCTTTGCCAGGCATGCTGACCATGAATGTCGACCAGTCGCTCACCGAGCTCTCGCAGCTGCGCGGCCGTGGCCGGGCTGCCGTTGATCCATGCGCGGCTCTTGCCTTGCGCATCGATCGTGCGTTTGAGCAACAAGTCATCGCTGGCGTCTATGCCAGCATCATCGAGCCGGGCGCGCAAGTCCTGCGGGCAGTCAAAGCAGGCGCTGATCTCGCAGCGCGCAGCCCCCTCGCGCACCACAGAGGCGTCCGCCCGCGCGCCCAGGGCCAGCTGCAGCGCGTCGATCAAGATCGATTTGCCCGCTCCGGTCTGGCCGGTGAGCACTGAAAAGCCATCGGCCAGCTCGATTTCGAGCGCATGGACGATCACGAAGTCGCGTAAAAAAATACTTTTCAGACTCATGGCGGACGGGGCTCGGCGGCTGGGTCGGTGGCACTATCGTACGCGAGCAATAAGAACTTGTTAACCGCCGCCTTCATTCCAGTGCAGTTTTCGGCGCAGGGTGTCAAAGTAGCTCCAGCGCTGAGGGTGCAAAAACCGCACCTGGTGGGGCGAGCGCCGCACCACGATCCGGTCGCCATGGAGCAGTGTGGCCAGCGATTGCATGTCAAAGTTGGCGCTGGCATCGCGCCCGGCCACCAGTTCAATGGCGACCTCGCCCCGATCGGGCAGCACGATCGGTCGGTTGGACAGGGTGTGCGGGGCAATCGGCACCAGCAGCCAACCGGCAATCGAGGGGTGCAGCAGCGCTCCGCCGGCCGACAGGGCGTAGGCGGTTGACCCCGTGGGCGTGGCAATGATCAGACCGTCGGCACGCTGGTTGGCCACAAAGCGGCCATCGACCTCCACGCGAAGCTCCACCATGCCAGTGGTTGCCCCCCGGTTGACCACCACGTCGTTCATGGCCGTGGCGGAGAAAACACAGCGCCCATCGCGGATCACGCTGGCCTGCATCATGGCGCGTGACTCTTCTTCGTATTGGCCCTCGAGTATGGGTCCGAGCACCGCCCGGTAGCCCTCCAGCGGGATGTCGGTGATAAAACCCAGGCGCCCTTGGTTGATGCCGATCAGCGGCACGCCGTGGGGCGCCAGCCGCCGCCCGATGCCCAGCATGGTGCCGTCACCGCCAATCACCAGACCCAGGTCGCACTGCGCGCCGATCTGCTCGACGTCGAGTGCAGGATAGTCGCTCAGTCCCGTGTTGTTGGCTGTTTCTTTTTCGAGCGCCACCTCACAGCCCTGGCGGTGCAGGAACTGGGCGATGTCTTCAAGGGCCGAGCGTGAGCCGGCGGCCTGATACTTGCCCACAAGCACGACATGTCGAAAACGTGAGGTCATGGGTAAATTACATCACAGGGCAAAAGACCTCCCGTCTCCGTAGAATGGGACCATGCTCGATGAACGCGCCAAACTGCTGCTCAAAGCCCTGGTAGAACGCTATATTGCCGACGGCCAGCCTGTGGGCTCGCGTACCCTGAGCCGCGCGTCGGGGCTCGAGCTTTCTCCGGCGACCATACGCAATGTGATGAGCGATTTGGAGGAACTCGGCCTGATCGCCAGCCCACACACCTCGGCCGGGCGTATTCCGACGGCCCGTGGTTACCGCCTGTTTGTCGACACCATGGTTTTGGCCAAGCGCGACCCACGCGTCTTTGAATCCATCGCCCAGCCTTCCCTGGCGCCCGATCAGCCGCAAAAAGTGATCAGCAATGCGGCGCAAATGCTCTCGAGCCTGTCGCACTACGTGGGGGTGGTGATGGCGCCACGCCGCTCGTCGGTGTTCAGACACATCGAATTTTTGCGCCTGTCTGAAAAGCGCCTGCTGGTCATCATCGTTTCGCCCGATGGCGATGTGCAAAACCGTGTGTTGTTCACCGAGGTCGACTACACCCAGACCCAATTGGTGGAGGCGGCCAACTTTCTCAATTCGCACTACGCCGGCTTGGGCCTTGAGGAGGTGCGTGAGCGGCTCAAGAGCGAAGTGGAGGCGCTGCGCAGCGAGATCGCCAGCCTGATGCAGGCGGCGGTGCAGGTGGGATCTGAAGCCATTGAGTCGCGCGATGAGGTGGTCATTGCCGGCGAGCGCAACTTGCTGACCATGACCGACTTTTCAAGCGACATGGGCAGTTTGCGCAAACTGTTTGACCTGTTCGAACAAAAAGCCCAGCTCATGCGTCTGCTCGATGTATCCAGCCGGGCCGAGGGCGTGCGGATTTACATCGGCGGTGAAAGTCAGGTGGTGCCGTTCCAGGAACTGTCGGTGGTCACGGCGCCTTACGAAGTCGATGGCCAGGTGGTGGGCACGCTCGGCGTGATCGGCCCGACCCGCATGCCCTACGACAAGATGATCCAGATCGTAGACATCACGTCCAAATTGGTCAGCTCTGCCTTGAGCCACAGCCGCTAAAGCCCAGGCCGTGCGCGGCGCGCAGGGCCTGCAAGGCATCAGTAGTGCCAGTGTGGCGGCCTGGCCCCGGCAATCGGTGAGCGAAAGCAGGGTAGGTGTCCACCGGTTAAATTGCCTACAAAAACGGTGCGCAGATCGGGCCCGCCGAAAGCCAGGCTGGAGCAATTGAACAGCGCTCTCTGACCACCCGCATCGATGTCTTCACGGGTCAAAAAGCCTTGCGCGTGGTGATCGTCGGCCGTCGCGCTCAGTGCGGGATCGGGATCTTGCATCACCACCTGCGCGCCCACGCCAGGCAACACGCGGACGATGCGGTTGGACACCACGCAAGCCACCCAGATCCCGCCCTGCGCATCAAAGGCCAAGCCATCGGGAAAATCGCCGTCGGTGAATTGATGCACCACTTCTTTGGGGCCCAGGCGGCAAGGGTCCTGTTCAACGATGCGAAAGCGCGAGAGCCGGCGACCGTAGGTTTCATTGACATAGACCCACTGCCCGCTCGGGTCAACCCGGCACTCATTGGTAAATGCGATCCCGTCGGCCACGATGCGCTCGCCATGCCGATCGATCACCGCAATGAATCCGTCGGCGCTGTGCGCGTTGAAGGCCCGCTCTCGCGGCACCAGACGCGTGCTCAGCGACATCCAGATCCGCCCCTGTACGTCGGTGTTGACAAAGTTGGCGTTGCTCAGCGCTTGTCCCTCGACCTCCATCAAGAAGGGGCTGGCGCGATGCTGAGCATCGACGCGCCACACCCCTCCACCGCTGGCAGCGCTCAGGTTGGCCACCAAAAACTCCCGTTCCCGCGTCAGGGCGATCCCGTTGGGCAAAAAACCCTCGGGCATGCCCACCAGAGTCTTTCGCGCTAGACCAACCTGGCGCACGGCGCTGATCTGGTCGGAAACAAAAATCTCGCCTTTGGCGGTGATCACGACGCTTTCTGGTCGCCGCAAGTCTTCACCAAAGTGGCCCAGGGCGGTCAGATCGAGCGTTTCGAAGGTGTTCATGTGGCTTTTCAAAGGAGTGTCCTGATGCGTACGGCATACCAATGACCGCGCAGCGCGTTGCAATCACGCCGGTTAGTAACTATGCCAGCACGGCGCCTGAGTACCCAGCACCGATGGTCACCAAGGTGCCCGCGTCCGGCATCTGGCCCGCGGGGCGAGTGCTTTTGGGGTTTGAAGCAGAGGACTGATAAACACGTCAAGAATTGGGGCTGTCTATAAATACTCAATCGGATCAACGGCTTGCATCACTGCGGGGTTCAAAATTTGCTTGCTCACCGCCTTCACCATTCGCTGAAAATCCAAGCATTTCGGCAGTCAAAAAAGGGCAAAGTACAATCCATCCTGCGGGCCTATAGCTCAGTTGGTTAGAGC
>SXGQ01356722.1_pt1 | contig 11545 bp, 8 predicted proteins | sample 3178371 | NCBI WGS metagenome assembly SXGQ01 (sample SAMN11356859, study PRJNA531348) | freshwater metagenome | isolation source: freshwater sample F1-20 | place: China: Fuxian Lake, Yuxi | collected 2017-12-25 | reverse complement strand
GCCCTCGTCCGCATGGCGCAGCCGTGGAAGATGCGCTACCCGCTCGTCGACGGCCACGGCAACTTCGGCTCGATGGACGACGATCCGCCCGCCGCGATGCGCTATACCGAGGCGCGGCTGTCAGCGCTCGCGAGCGAGCTGATGCGTGACATCGACAAGGACACCGTCAACTGGAAGCCGAACTTCGACGAGAAGGAGGTCGAGCCGACGGTCCTGCCCGCGGGCTTCCTGAACCTGCTCATCAACGGGTCGAGCGGCGTGTCGGCGGGCTTCGCGACCGACATTCCGAGCCACAACCTGACCGAGACGCTGAACGCGACGATCGCGCGGCTCGACGACCCGCAGATACCGCTCGAGCGGCTGATGCGCCTGATGCCCGGCCCCGACTTCCCGACAGGCGGGATCCTGATGGGCGCCGATGGCCTGCGTGAGGCCTACGAGAGTGGTCGCGGCAAGGTGGTGCTCCGGTCGCGCCACACGACCGAGACGCTGAAGGACGGGCGCCAGCTGCTCGTCTTCAACGAAATCCCTTATAACATCGTGAAGTCCGAGCTGGTCCGCCAGGTCGACGAGATGCGCCTCGCCCGCGAGGTCGTCGGCATCAACGACGTCCGTGACGAGAGCGACCGCAACGGGTTGCGCTTCGTCGTCGAGCTCGCCAAGGGCGCCGACGCGGACGGGGTCCTCGCGTATCTCTTCAAGAAGACGGACCTGCAGATCAACTACCACTTCAACATGGTGACGATCGCTCGCAACACCCCGGTCCAGCTCGGGCTCTGCGGCATCCTCGACGCCTTCATCGCCCACCGCCGCCGCGTCATCATGCGCCGTTCGCGCCACGACCTCGCGAAGAAGGGCAAGCGCCTCCACGAGGTCGAGGGCCTCATCCGGGCGGTCGACATCCTCGACGCAGTCATCGCCACCATCCGCGCCTCGAAGGACAAGGCGGACGCGCGCGACAACCTCGTCACGATGGGCTTCTCCGAGGTGCAGGCCGAGGCCATCCTCGAGCTGCGTCTGCACCGCCTGACCAACCTCGAGCTGCGCGATCTGCGCGGCGAGGCGGCCGCGCTCTCCGAGACCATCAAGGCCCTCGAGAAGATCATCGGCGACCCGCGCGAGCTCGATCGCGTGCTGAAGGCCGAGCTCGTGGCCATCCGCGACCGCTTCGGCGACGCGCGGCGCACGACCATCGAGGCCGAGGTCGAGCGCCTCGACGTCGACGTCAAGGTGACCGTCAAGGACCAGGACGTGGTCGTCGGCGTCTCCCGGGGCGGCTGGGTCAAACAGTCCTCGATCGCGTCCTTCCAGGCCTCGGGGGCGAGCCTCAAGTCGGCTGGCGTCCGCCCGGGCGACCGGATGATGACGCTCTTGCATACGCGTACGACCCACCACGTCCTCGCATTTTCACACACAGGTCAGTGTTATCCGATACCGACGCACCAGCTGCCCGAGGCGAAGTGGGGCGAGCCAGGCTCCGCCCTCGTCAACGTCTGCGGCATCACACGCGACGAAGAGCTCGTCGCGGTCCTCGCGCGCGGCGATTTTCCGAGTGACAGATATCTGCTCTTTGTCACGCGCGGCGGCCTCGTCAAGCTGACCTCGCTCGCGGAGTTCGAGAGCTCGCGGACCGCTGGCCTCGTGGCCATCAAGGTGCCCGAGGGCGACGCCCTCGCCGCGGTCCTCGAGACCGACGGTCAGGGTGAGCTCTTCCTGCTGTCGCGTGACGGCCTCGGTATCCGCTTCGACCTGCCCGAGGTGTCGGTCCAGGGCCGCGCCGCGAAGGGCGTCACGGGGCTGCGTCTCGAGGGCGACGACCAGGTGATCGACGCCGTCATCCGGCCTCCCGCCGAGGCCACCGAGCCCGAGCCCGAAGTGGTCGTCGTGACCCGCACCGGACGCGCCAAGCGGACCGCGCTCGAGCAGTTCCCGGCCCAGAAGCGCGCGGGCAAGGGTGTCCGCTACATCGTCCAGCGCCTGCAGAACCGCCACGCCTGCCTCGGGATGTTCCTCGCCCCCCGAGGCGCCCAGCTCGAGCTCATCGACAGCCTCGGGGCGACCCATGCGGTCCCGGTCGGCGACCTCTATGCAGGACGCCGTGACGGTAACGCCATGCCGGCCTTCGACGGCGCCGAGGGCCTGCAGTTCGTCTCGGCCGAGCTGACGCCGCTGGCGCGCCCGGCCTGACGCGCAAGACGCCCACACGGTTTCGCAGAAAAGGGCAGAAAAGGGTCCTCGCGTTCGCCCGGACCCGGAAAAGCGGCTAGGCTTCGCATCCCCCTTGCCCCACGGAGCCTGCATGTCATCCGAGACCACTCAGGAACTCCGCCCGACCGCGACCCAGACCAGCCCTGCGCCTTCCCGCGAGGCACCGACCTCGGGGGGCGCGGTCCAGCGCAAGCGTTCACTCGCCGGCCTCGATTTCGCAGCCCAGGAGCGGGCCCTCGCCCCCGAGGCACCCGTCCAGCGCCGGGCGACGGCGCCGGGCTCCGTGGTCCAGCGGGAGGATGATGACGGCAAGGAAGATGAGGTGAACCCGGGCGTCACAACGCCCGAGGCCTCGGCCACGCCGACCCCCACTCCTGCGGCCCCGACCGAGTTTGCCGAGTGGGCGGACTGCTACGCCGCGATGAGCGTCCCGGCCAAGACCGGCTACGACCAGTTCACGACCCTCTTCGGTGAGGCCCGCGCTCAGCAGGTGACCCAGGGCGGCGCCAAGAGCGCCGACAAGTCGAAGTTCGTGGTGTCGCGGGCGACGACGCTCTGGGCTGGCAAGGTCATGACGCAACAGCAGTTCGACGCCAAGGTCGCGGAGAAGAACGTCGCCGACGCGAAGTCGGTCGACGCGCTGCTCGTCAAGGTCAAGAAGGTGTGTGACGAGACTGACGGTACAAACCGCCCGGGATCCGTCGGCGACGGGACGAGCGAGTGGGCGCTGTGCTGGGAAGCCGAACACGGCGAGCCCTTCCGCAGCCCGGCAGGCCACGGCTACAAGCTGCGCGACTACTGCAAGGTCATCAAGGAGGGCGTCGCCGAGATCAAGGCGAAGAAGGGCGCCATCCGGGACGCTGGCAAGCTCGCCGAGATCGCGGCCCTCGAGACACGCGCGATCGACCGCTACGAGAAGATGAAGGCGGCGCTCGTGGTCTGGAACGGTCGCGTCGCCGCCTACCCCGACAAGTGGAACGCCAACGGGACGAGCGCGGTGGCCCCGCCTGGCGTCGACCCGCTCGCACGCAACCAATTGCAGGCCGGCTGGCCGAGCGACGCCACCCTCGCGATCGCCTGATCCTCTGACCCCCAGGAGAGAGCGCCCCATGTGGTCCACGACGGAAGAAATCGAGGCCAACCTGAGCTCGGGTGATGCGGACCGCGTGGCGGAGGGCCTCGCGTCGCTTGCCTTCCACCACGAGACCCTCGAGCCAGTCACCGTGCGAGCGCCGACACCCGAGGACCTCGCCTGTTTCGGCGACGTGCTGCCCGACGAGGTCGTGGGGCATCTCGTCGCGCTGCTCGGCACCTACCCGCACTTTGACCCGCCGCTCGACCCGGCGCAGGCCGCCGAGACGCTTGCGCGCATGGCGGTTCGTTTCGGACCGAGCGGCCTCGCCCTCGAGGCCTCGCTCGCGGTCAAGGCCTGCGAGGCCCCGGGAGCCGTGACCCGCGCCGCGCTCGCGGCCGTCGCGGCCGATGACGCTGTTCGGGTCGCCGAACACGCCGGCCATTACCTGAGCTACCTGCTCGCGGGGGAACCCGAGGTTCGCGCGGCCGTCGTCGCGGCGCTCGCTGGCTGGTCGAGCAACCCCGGCCTGCGTGCTGTGCGCGAGCGCGTGGCTGGCGAGCTCGATGATGACGAGCGGGGTCGGGTGATGGGGTGAGTGAGCTACCCGCGGGCGCTTGGCCCGTGGTTTGGTCGCCCGAGGCGGGCTGGTCGCGACGAGGGAGAGCGCGTGGACACGCTGAAACGCCGCATGCTGACGATTCCCCTGGTCCTCGCGGTGGCCGGGCTCATGTTCGGGCTGCTCCCGCTGCTGCTGCTCGCGTCCCTCGCGGTCGACCTCGCCCGCGGGTGGCGAGCCCGGTCCCAGGCGGTCACGCGGCTCGTGCTGTTCGGTGCGGGATACCTTGTCGGACAGGTCCTCGGGCTCGTCGCGCTCTTCCTTGCGTGGGTCGTCGCAGGATTTGGTAGCGCACAAAGCCAGTTATTGACCTCGACCTACGCCATCCAGCGGGCATGGGTTGCCTGGAACTTCGGTGCGGTGCGCCGCCTCTTTCGGCTGTCCTTCGACTTCGACGGCGAGGAGACGGTCGCGCTGGCACCGCCTGGCCCGCTCGTCGTCTTCATGCAGCACACGAGCCTCGTCGACACGCTGCTGCCGACGACGTTCCTGACGGCCCGCCACGGGCTCCGTCTGCGCTGGGTCCTCAAGCGCGAGCTGCTCGTCGACCCGTGCCTCGATGTCGCCGGGCACCGCCTGCCGAACGCCTTCGTCGCCCGCGGCGGAGCCGACACGGAGCGGGCGGTCGCCGCTGTCAAGGCCCTCGCGCGCGACCTCGGGCCCGCCGACGGCGTCCTCATCTACCCCGAGGGGACCCGCTTCACGCCGGCCCGCCGTGAGGCTGCCCTCGCCAAGCTGGCGTCAGAGCCCGCGCGTCTCGCCCGCGCGTCTCGCCTGCGCCACGTCCTGCCGCCGCGCCCGGGCGGGCCGCTGGCACTGCTCGAGGCCGCACCGGAGGCCGACATCCTCTTTCTGGCCCACGTCGGCTTCGAGGGTCTGGCGAGTGTGGCGGCCATCCTGTCGGGCGATCTCGTGGGCCGCACCGTCCGCCTCCGCGCCTGGCGCGTCGCGCGCGCCGAGGTTCCACACGACACCTCCGAGCGGCGGCGATGGCTCGAAGCCCGTTGGGAGGCGCTCGACGCGTGGGTTCACGCGGCTTCCGGGCATGACGATGGAGGACGCACCGCATGCTGACGACGCTGTTGACCAACCTCGGACTCACCCTTGGCCTCATGACGCTGCTCTGGCTGCTGTCCCTGAAACTGCGCGACGCGAGCATCGTCGACATCTTCTGGGGCTGCGGATTCATCGCCGTCGCGTGGTCCACTGCGCTGCAGACGGGCGTGCCAGACCTCCCGCAGCTGCTCCTGCCGCTGGCCGCGACCCTCTGGGGCCTCCGGCTCGCGGTCTATCTGGCCTCGCGCAACCTCGGCCACGGTGAGGACAAGCGCTATGCCGCCATGCGCGCCGCCCGCCCGGACACCTTCTGGCGCTGGTCGCTGTTTGCCATCTTCTGGTTTCAGGCCCTCCTGTGCTGGTTCATCGCGCTGCCGCTGCAGGTCGGCCTGTTGGCCCCGCGCTCGGCCGACCTGCTGGGGACCGACGTGGCTGGGCTCGCGCTCTTCATCGTCGGCTTCGCGTGGGAGGCCATCGCCGACGGGCAGCTGGCCCGCTTCAAGCGTGACCCGGCCAACCGCGGTGCGGTCATGGACCGAGGCCTGTGGCGCTTCTCGCGCCACCCGAACTACTTCGGCGAGGCGGTCCTCTGGTGGGGAATTTGGCTCATGGCCGCTGGCGCTCCCGAGGCCCGCTGGACGGCTGTCGGCCCGGCGCTTCTGACGTTTCTCCTGCTGCGCGTCTCGGGGGTGACGCTGCTCGAGCGCACCATCGTCGAGCGACGCCCCGCCTACGCCGAGTATATCCGTCGCACGCCCGCATTCCTGCCCGGTCCGCGGCGCCCCTGAGGCGCTCGCTGACGGACGGGCCCGACATCCGAAGATTTCCGGAAAAATGCGACTCGGGCACTGGCGCACCGCGATCTTTTGGCGTAGTGCTCCGCGCGCGCCGGGTGCCGGCGCAACTCCCCCACCATGCCACGCAGCATGCCGCTTGCCGACGCGGGGGAGGACCTGCTGAAGCAATCGTCGCCGCTCGCGACGAGACCCCGTGTTCGAGGAGTATACCATGAAGAAGATCGCGATTGTGATGGGTGCCCTGTTCGTGATGTCCGGCTGCGGCAAGAAGGAAGAGGCCAAGCCGGCCGAGGGCGCCAAGGCCGAGGGTGAGAAGGCCGCCGAGGGTGGCACGGGGGCTGCGAGCTGCGACGCCTACATCAAGGGCATGGAAGCCTGCATCGCCAAGATGCCCGAGGCCGCCCAGGCCGCCAGCAAGGACGGCATGAAGCAGGCCCAGGATGCCTGGAAGTCGATCACCGACAAGGCCGCCCTCGAGACCGCCTGCAAGACGGCCCTCGACGCCGCCAAGCAGGCCGCTGGCGCGATGTGCCCCGACGTCAAGTGGGAATAATCCCCTTCGCGTCTCGCGCCTGATTCACTCGGGCGCGCTCGAGAGCCCCGCGCTTCGACCGAAGCCGGGGCTTTCGTCGTTTCAGGCGCTCGTCACGAGCTGCACGAGAGCGCCGAGCAGCCCGGCCGGTTCCGCGCCCACTCTGGCCGGCGACCCGCGTGCAGCGTCCCCTCGGCAGCGTCATCGTAGGGCGCCGCGACCGCCGTGAGGAGCGCCTGCAGCGGCCCGAGGTCCCCGCGTTCGGCCGCGTCGATGGCCTGCTGCGCGAGCCAGTTGCGCGGGATGACGACCGGGTTGACGTCCCCCATCCGCGCCCGCCGCGTTGCGTCGTCACAACCAGGCTCGTCGACGATCCTGTCGCGATAGCGCGCAATCCATCCCGTCCAGTCAGCCCCGACCCGGGAGGCGGCCTCGGCGTCGTAGAAGGCCTCGCCGAGCGCTCTGAGCGGGTCGGCGGCGAGCGCTGCCACGGGGCGCATCAGGGCCCGGAAGGTCAGCGTGTGGTCGGTCTCGACAGCCTGCATCAGCGTCAGGAGGTCCTGCACCAGCGCGCGGTCCTCGGGGCGGGCCGAGAGCCCGAGCTTGGCGGCCATCATCGCGTCATGCCCGGCGAGAAAACGCTGCCGGTAGGCCCCGAGCGCGGCCTCGAGCGGGGCGGCGTCACCGACGAGCGGATAGATGGCGTTGCCGAGCTGGGCGAGGTTCCAGAGCGCCACCGATGGTTGCTGTTCAAAGCGATAACGCCGCGTCGACGCGTCGGTCGTGTTCGGGGTCCAGCCCGGCTCGTAGGCGTCGAGCCAGCCATACGGGCCGTAGTCGACCGTCAGCCCGAGGATTGACAGGTTGTCGGTGTTCATGACGCCATGCACGAAGCCGACCCGCGTCCAGTGGACCATCAGATCGGCCGTCCGAAGACAGACCTCGAGGAACCAGGCCGCGAAGGTCTCCGCGTCTGGCTCCGAGGCCCGAGGGAGCTCGGGGAAGTGCGCTCGCACGACCCACGCCGCGAGCGCCCGAAGCGTCGCGAGGTCCTCGAGCGCGGCGGGCAACTCGAAATGACCGAAGCGGACAAAGCTCGGCGCGACGCGACATACGACCGCACCCGGCTCGGGGCGGGCTCGCCCGTCGTAGAACATGTCGCGCACGACCCGAGCGCCCCTCGTGACGAGGCTCAGCGCGCGCGTGGTCGGCACGCCGAGCGCCGCCATCGCCTCGCTGCAGACGTACTCCCGCAGCGAGCTCCGGAGCACCGCCCGCCCATCGGCGGTCCGCGAGTACGGCGTCGGCCCCGCGCCCTTCAGCTGCAGCTCGCGCGAGACGCCGTCCGGGCCCCGCAGGCTGCCGAGCACGATGGCCCGCCCGTCCCCGAGCTGGCCCGCCCAGTGCCCGAACTGATGCCCGCCGTAGCAGGTCGCGATGGGCCGCATGCCCGCTGCCACCCGGTTACCCGCCATGCAGGTCGTGAAGTCTTCGGTCCCAAGCAGCACGGGCGCGATGCCAAGAGACGCCGCGACCGCCTCGGAGGCGGCGAGCAGCGCCGGAGACGCGACTGGCGTCGGCCGCACGTCGCTCCAGCAGGCGCCGAAGACCTGTCGGCGCACGTTTCGCGTGTCCCGGTCGCCCGGTGTCCCGTCGCGAAACGGCGCCTCGAAGGGCAGCGCGTCGAGCGGAAGGGCGGCGTCCGAAGCCACAACCTCGAGACCGCCGCCGCTCATGCGCGCCTCCGTACGCTCAACCCCGGCTCAGTCAAGCTCGGGCCGCTCCGACGCGAGCTTCCAGCGCTTGGGCGAGCGCCAGAGGGACGCGAGCAGCAGCTCGCGCATATGCGAGAACTCGGTCGGGAGCTTGTCCCAGAGCCGCTCGAACAGCTCGCCGTGGCTCAGGATTTCCTTCTTCCAGACCTCGCGATCGACCGTCATGAGCTCGGTGAACCGCTCCTTCGGGAAGTCGCAGCCCTCCCAGTGCATGTCCTCGTAGCGCGGCATCCAGCCGAGCGGGCTCTCGGTCGCGGGCCCGCGGCCATGGACGCGGTCGACCACCCACTTGAGGACGCGCATGTTCTCGCTGAAGCCCGGCCACAGGAACTTGCCGTCGTCATCCTTGCGGAACCAGTTGACGCAGAAGATGCGCGGCGGCGCCGACAGCGTCCGCCCGACCTGCAGCCAGTGGTTGAAGTATTCGCCCATGTGATAGCCGCAGAAGGGCAGCATCGCGAAGGGGTCGCGCCGCACCTCACCCGTCGCGCCGACAGCCGCCGCGGTCGTCTCCGACCCGATGGTCGCCGCCTGGTAGACACCGAAGGCCCAGTTGAAGGCCTGCGTCACGAGCGGCACGGCCGTCGCGCGGCGCCCGCCGACCATGAACGCGTCGATGGCCACGCCCGCCGGGTTCTCCCAGTCGGGGTCGATCACGGGGCACTGGCTCGCGGGCGCCGTGAAGCGCGAGTTCGGGTGCGCCGCCTTGCGACCGCAGCCCGGCGTCCACGGCTTGCCCTGCCAGTCGGTGAGTTCGGCTGGCGGAGTGTCCGTCATCTCCTCCCACCAGACGTCGCCGTCGGGGGTCAGCGCGACGTTCGTGAAGATGCAGTTCGCGTCGAGGCTGCGCATCGCGTTCGGGTTCGTCTTCATCGACGTGCCTGGCGCCACGCCGAAGAAGCCGGCCTCGGGGTTGATGGCGTGCAGTCGGCCGTCGTCGCCCGGCTTGATCCACGCGATGTCGTCGCCGATGGTCGTGACCTTCCAGCCCTCGAATCCCTTCGGCGGCACGAGCATCGCGAAGTTCGTCTTACCGCAGGCGCTCGGGAAGGCCGCAGCGACATAAGACTTTTCACCCGTCGGCGACTCGACGCCGAGGATGAGCATGTGCTCGGCGAGCCAGCCCTCGTCACGCGCCATCGTCGAGGCGATGCGCAGCGCAAAGCACTTCTTGCCGAGCAGCGCGTTGCCACCGTAGCCGCTGCCGTAGCTGTAGATCTGGCGGCGCTCGGGGAAGTGGACGATGTACTTCACGTCCTTGTTGCACGGCCACGGCACGTCGGCCTGTCCCGCCTCGAGCGGCGCGCCGATGGAGTGCGTGCACTGGACGTAGTCACCGTCGCCGAGGGTCTCCCAGACGGCCTGGCCCATGCGCGTCATGATGCGCATGTTGACGGCCACGTAGGCCGAGTCCGACAGCTCGATGCCGATCTGCGAGATGGGGGACCCGATGGGGCCCATCGAGAACGGCACGACATACATCGTGCGGCCGCGCATGCAGCCCTTGAACAGGTCGCGCAGCGTGTTCTTCATCTCGCGCGGGTCGCGCCAGTTGTTCGTGGGTCCCGCGTCCTGGCGACGGTGGCTGCAGATGAAGGTGCGGTCCTCGACGCGGGCGACGTCGGAGGGGTCGGACCACGCGAGGTAGCTGTTCGGGCGCTTCGCCGGGTTCAGGCGCTGGAAGGTGCCAGCCTGAACGAGCGCGTCGCAGAGCGCGTCGTATTCCTCCTGGCTACCGTCGCAGAAGTGGACGGCGTCGGGCTCGCAGTGCTCCACGGTGGCGCGGATCCACTCCTTGGCGCGCTCGTTGCGGACCCAGACAGGAAACTGGACTTCGGTCACGTTCGACGCGGACGGCTGGTAAAGCATGACGAACCTCGGCGGGACGGGGTCTGCTCGGCATGCGCACGGGCCTCGACCCCGAGCGCGCTGGCGCTATACCGCACCTCCGAATCGGACGCGACTGAAAGCGGCGTGGCGGGCGTCCTGAAGCCGACATTCGCGCGACGTCGCGGGCGACGGGGCCCGGGCTCTTTCGCACACCGGCGGCAGCCTACGGTCGGAAGCTGTCGTAGACGAAGGCGTCGGTCCCGTCCGTGATGGTCGCGATGACGACGGTATCGGCCCGGATATCGGCCGGGAGCGCGTTCCAGGCGGCCTCGAGCGTGGCGGCGTGGTCGGGCCCGTACGCGAGGACGTGCAGGATCTGCTTCACCCAGCGCTGGGACGCGCTGACGTTGGCCGTACTGACCTGGATGTCGGCGAGCTTGCCCCGCAGCAGCTCGTCCGCGGCCGTGGCAGACCAGGGCTCGTCGCGCGGCCAGCCGACGGCGCGGGTGACGCTGACGCCGACCCGCTGCCCGTCAATCTCGACGAGAATATCCGTACGCTTGGTGTTGCTGACCGTGTAGGTGATTTCGGTCTCCGTCGCGAGGAGGTGCCCGCCCTCACAGCGGACGAAGTACTCCATGGACAGAATCTCACTCAGAATTGACGAACCGCCAGCGTTGCCAGCCGCCATCATCGTCTGCCCGTCCTCGGTCAGGCGGGTGAGGTCTGCGGGGTGGTCGTAGGGGTCGGCGCCGAAATCGAAGGTGTTCGTAACGAAGCTCGGGGCCGCATCGCCGAGCTCGGTGTCGAGGAAGCCACATGGCCCGGTGATGGCACCGAAGCCCGCTAGCGGCAGCGTCGGGGCCGCCGTGTCCGTCTCGGGCGCCGTGTCTGTCTCGGGCGCCGTGTCTGTCTCGGGCGCCGTGTCAGGTCCGCGCGCCGCGTCGACAGGCGGGGCTGCGCTGTCGTCGGGCGCTGGCGTCCCATCGCCCGCCAGAACGTCTGCGGCCGTCGTCACGTCCACGGGTGCGGCTGGCGCGGGAGCCGGGTCGGCACCGCAGGCGACGAGGACCGAGGCGGAAGCGGCCGAGAGCAGGAGGCGCGGCAGGAAGGCGTGCATGGGACCGGGATAGCGCACCGACTCGGGCGCGGCAACGCAAATTGGGCTCGCCTCGACCCGCGAGCCTGTATCAAGATGCGGCCCATGAACGACGCACGACGCTACCCGGAGTCCCCCGTCTTCTATCGCACCCTCGACCGCGAGCTGCCGCGCATCGTGCGTGGCGAAGGCGTCTGGCTCGAGGACGACGCGGGGCGACGCTACCTCGACGCGTGCGGCGGCGCCTACGTGGCGAACCTCGGGCACGGGGTCGGAACGCTCGCCGCGGAGGTCGGACGCCAAATCGCGCAGGTCGCCTACGTCAACGGGACGGCCTTCTCGAACGCGCCGGTCGAGGCGCTCGCGGCCGAGCTGCGCGAGCTCTGCCCCGGGGATCTCGACTACAGCTGGTTTCTGTCGTCGGGCTCGGAGGCCGTCGAGGCCGCGCTCAAGCTCGCGCGCCAGTACCACGTCGAGCGCGGCAACACGACGAAACACAAGATCATCTCGCGAACCCCAGGCTATCACGGCAACACGCTGCTCGCGCTCTCGGCCTC
>SXGQ01405543.1_pt1 | contig 11546 bp, 12 predicted proteins | sample 3178371 | NCBI WGS metagenome assembly SXGQ01 (sample SAMN11356859, study PRJNA531348) | freshwater metagenome | isolation source: freshwater sample F1-20 | place: China: Fuxian Lake, Yuxi | collected 2017-12-25 | reverse complement strand
GTGCGCGCGAACATCGCCTCCTGGTAGTCCTCGGCGCTCCACGCCGCAGCCATTTCCACCTGCCGTAACAGCGAGGGCGTCATGCGTTCGCCGTGCTCGCGGATCAGCATCAAGAATCGCGCGCGCCAGCTGGCGTGGTTGATCACCTTCCATACCGGCTCCATCGGTGGCAGCGCCTCGGTGTGCTCGATCAGCTCGGCGCCGAGTGACTCGAAGCGCGCCAGGGCCGCCTCGAAGGCCGTACGCACGTCCGAGGACACGCGCGAGTTGCCGAGCGTGAGGCGGTGCAGGATGCGCATGCCCTTCAACTTTCCGGGGCGGGCCGCGGAGACCCAGTCCTGCGGCGCGACGCCGATCGACCAGGGATCGCTCGGGTGCGGGCCGGCCATGGCGGCGAGCTGCAGCGCGGTGTCCATGACGTTCCGCGACAGGGGCGTGACGTAGGTGTACATGCCGAAGGCGTCCCGCACCTGACTGTGCGGTACGGTGCCGAGCGTCTGCTTCATTCCCACCAACCCGCAGCACGCCGCCGGAATGCGCGTCGACCCGCCGCCGTCGGTGGCAATGCCGAGCGGTCCCATGCCGGCGGCGAGCGCCGCCGCCGCCCCGCCGCTGGAGCCCCCGCAGGTGCGCCGGCGGTCCCAAGGATTGCAGCTGCGGCCAAACAGTGGCGCGTCAGTGAGCGACTTGTGGCCAAACTCGGGCGTGGTGGTCTTGCCGACGAGGATCGCGCCTGCGCCCTTCATGCGCGCGGCGGCCACCGCGTCGGCCTGCGGCACGTGCGACTCGTAGACGCGCGAGCCGTAGGTGGTGCGCACCCCGTCGGTGTCGACGAGATCCTTCGCCGCGTACGGCACGCCGTGCAGCGCGCCGAGCGCCTCGCCGCGCATCACGGCGGCCTCCGCCGCCTTCGCGGCGGCCAGTGCCTCGTCGGCACACACCGTGATGAAGGCATTCAGCACTGGTTGCGAGGCCTCGATTCTCGCCAGCACCGCGCGCACCACCTCTACCGGGGAAACCTCCTTGGCGGCGATCCGCGCGCGCAGCGCGTGGGCGGGCAGCGTGCAGAGCGTGTCGTTTATCACGAGAACCGCTGCGCCCGGAAGGGCCGGATGTCAATCTGCGGCGTCTCGCCTGCAACCAGCTCGGCGATGGTGCGCGCGGTTCCCGCGGCGCTGCACATGCCGATATGGCCATGGCCAAAGGCGTAGAACACGTTCTTCGCGCGGGGCGAAGCGCCGATGACCGGCAGGCTGTCTGGGAGGCACGGGCGGTGGCCCATCCAGCGCGACACGCTCGAAGTATTCATGTCGGGGAACATCTGCTTGCCCAGCTGCAGCAGCCGGTCGGCTCGCTCCCAGCTGGGCGCGGCCTTGCGGCCGGCGATCTCCACCGTGCCTGCGAAGCGCAGGCCCGGTTCCATGGGCGTCGAGAACAAGCGGCGGCGGACCCAGTTGACGATCCGCGTAGTGTGCACCCCGGAATTCGCTACAGTGACGTGGTATCCGCGCTGCGATTCCAGCGGCACACGATCGCCGACCGAGGCCGCGAGCGGGCCCGACCACACGCCGGCGGCGACCACCACCGCGTCCGCCACGATCTCGTCGGCCTGGCCTTCGCGCGTGAGGCGCAGGCGCACGGTTCCGTTGAGCGGCTCGATCCTTCCGACCTCGGCCTTGACCAACTTGCCGCCATCGTGCACGACATGCTCGGCCAGCGAACGCGTCAGCTTGTGCGGATTAATGGTGTAACCGTTCTCTGGCCCGTAGGTGCCCCAGCGGAATGCCGGTGAGAGGCCCGGCGCGAGGCGCTGCATGTCGGCGGCGGTCACGTCCTCCAGCACAGCCCCCAGCTTGCGGCGCACGTCCTCGGCCGGACTCGAGGCCCGGAACTCCGCCTCCGAGTCATAAGCGTAGAGGACGCCTTCGCGGCGGATCAGCCCCTGCACCTGCGCGTTCGCGACGATCGGCTCGTAGCACTCGAACACCGGCGCCAGCAGCGGCCGCAGCGCCTGGGAGCAGCGCCACAGGTCGTCGCGGTTGGCATGGGCGAGGAAGCGGATCAGCCAGGGCAGCGCAAAGGGCAGGTACCAAGCCTTCACCGTCAGCGGCCCCAGCGGATCGGTGAGCCAGCCGGAAATCTGCCGCAGCATGCCGGGCATCGCCACCGGGGTCAGCGCGGTGGGCGACATGGACCCCGCGTTGCCGAACGAGGTTGCTTCGCCCGGCGCGTCGCGCTCGATGAGCGTCACCGCAAGGCCCTTGCGCTGCAGCCAGGCGGCACAGGAGGCGCCGACGATGCCGGCGCCGATGACGGCGACGTGGCGGGCGGGAGCGGTCATCGGCGCGATTATGGTGGAGAATCGAAGCCCCCGCGCCCCCACATGCTGAAACAACGTCTCCCCGGCCGCTGGCGCCTGGTGTCCTACGAGGCTCGAAACGCGCAAGGCGTGGGGCGCCACCTTGATGGGGCCGGACGCCTTGGGCGTCCTGCAGTACTCCGCTGAGGGCAAGGTGTCGGTCCACATCATGACGCGCGCCGCCGACGGCTACTTCGCCTACTACGGCGACTACGAAGTCGACGAGGCGCACAGCGCGGTCACGCACCTGATCGAGCTGTCGTCGGACCCCGGTTTCCTCGGCGCGCGCAACCTGCGCCTTGCAGCGCTGGAGGGGGAGGGAATTGGCGCTCGACTCGTGCTCTCCGGACCGATGGTTCGACGGCGAATCGCACACCATCCGGGTGCTGTGGGTGCGCGAAGTGGACTGAATGTGCGCGATCGTACACATTTGGCGCGCCGCCGGGGCGCGCAGGCTGGGCAAGTAAAATCCAGCCCATGACGTGGAAACGAACCGAACTGGCGAAACTCGAAGCCGTCAGCACCATCGACGGGCTGCGCAAGACGCGGCACCCGAACCGCTACGGTAAGGACGCGGCACTCGCCGGCTGGTTGCGGCGCTTCGGCGTGGACGAGAAGGCGGTCGCCGCCCTGGTGGCGGCGCGCGAAGCGGCGTGGAACAGCGGCGATGTCGCCGCCTACCGCGAGCTGCTCACCGAGGACGCCGACATCGTCAGCGCTACCGGCCGCGCGGCGCGCGGGCGGGACGCGTTGCTGAAGCTGTATGCCGAGCAGCACGCCGGCGCGCTCGCCGGCGCGGTCACCCATACCAAGGTCACCCATGTGCGCATGCTGAGCGACGATGTCGCGCTGGCGGACGTGGAGTACCGGATGACGGGCAGCAGGGCATCCAGCGTGGGGGCCATCCGCCACGGCCTGATGGCTTTCGTCCTGCGCCGGGAGAACGGCCGCTGGCGCATCGCGGCCATCCGAAGCATTCCGGCGCTGCCAGGGAAGAAACCGAAGGCATCGAAGGCATCGAAGAAGGCGGTGAGGAAATGACCGACCAGTCGCAGGTCATGCGGTTCGAAATCGACCAACATCTCGCCTGATCACCGGGTTAGAGTCCACGGCACCAAGACGAAAAGGGAGAGACCGGATGGTAGGGCTTTACTTCGAGATACTCACCATCGAGATGGAGATCCACCACTCGCTCACGCGCGCGGTGACAGAGATGGACCACATCCCGTTCTGCGCCATGACGCACAATCTGACCTGACCGATTTTTGTACCAGAGCCATTGTTAGCCTACTGGACCATCATCGATTACGCGAGGATCAGGGGCCGAGGGCTACAGGCGGCCGGGCTGAGGCGCGGCTGGACGTATTCGCGCGCCGAGAACGTGCCCGACGTGCACGCCATCGCGGTGCCGCTTCGGATCGCGGGCGAGCCCTACGGCCTGGCGGTCCCGGTACCCGAGCACCGCATGGCGTCGAACCTGGCGCGGCATGCGAAGCGCCTGCTGCAGTCAGGGCGGCGGATTGCCGGGGATGTGGGTAATGTGACGGCAGGCTGAGCGCGGAAGCCTTTAAGCCTCGCGCGGTGCGCTCCCATCTTCAGCACAGGCAATTCGCTGGTTGACAGGGCCCAGCCCCGCTGACGACCCCCCGTCGTCGATCACGAGGCGTTTCGCGCCCCAGATGCAGCGCACCGATCCGTTCACCAAAGCCGACGGCACGCTCGGGGCCGGGGCCGCATGGTCCCTCGACCGCGCCGCTGCCTGAGTCGCCGACAAACGCATACCATTGTCGTTGATTTTCGTGCCTACACCCTCAAGGTCGGATCGGTGGCGGCCTTCCTGGAGTTGTTCCAGAAAGAGGGGCTGGAGCCGCAGCAGCGCATCCTGATCAATTTCATGGGCCTGTACCGCACCGAATTCGGCGATGTCAACCAGATCATCATGATTCGGTTATGACGATGCGGGCGAGCACCAGAGCGCCGCGCCGCGCTGTACAAGGATCCCGCCTTCGCCGCCTATCTGGTGAAAGCGCGGGCATTCATCGACAAGGAGGAAGTTCGGCTGCTCGTCCCCGCGGCCTGCAATCCGCGCATCGAGGGTGTGTCCCTCTGATCTTGCGCGGGTGATCGTCAGGGAACCAGGACGATCGCCCCGGTTGTGCCGCCGCTCTCCAGCCTCCGGTGCGCCTCGGGCGCCTGATCGAGCGACAGGCAGCGCGGGGCGACGGGCCTGATGAGGCCGCGGCCGAGAGCGTCGAATAACTCCTGGGCGGAGGCCTGCAGGTCGGCGGGCGTGTCGGTGAAATCGCTGAAGCGGATCCAAGATACCGTGAGGCTGCCGCGGTCGCGCAACTCATTGACGGAGAACGGCGGCACCAGGCCGGAGGAATTGCCGTAGCAGATGAGGTGGCCGCGCGGCGCGAGGCAGTCTAGGGAACCCTTCCAGGTGTCGCGACCGACCGGATCGTAGACGACCGGCACGCCGCCGCCCGCTAGTTCGCGCACGCGGGCCGGCCAATCGCTCCTGCCGCGCACGAACACCGCCTCGTATCCGGCGGCGCGCGCCGCCGCCTCCTTGTCGGTAGAACCGACGATGCCGATGGCGCGCGCGCCGAGCGCGCGCAGCCATTGGCCAGCGAGCGTGCCAACGCCGCCGGCCGCGGAATGGACCACGATCCACTCGCCCGCTTGCACGCGATGCACGCGGCGTAGCAGTACCTGCAGTGTCATGCCCTTAAGCAGCGTCGCCGCGACCACGGCATCCTCGAGTCCGTCGGGAACCTGCACGCAGCGCGCGGCGGGGAAATTGCGGATGTCGCAATACGCCCCCATCGGTTGGGAGGCATAGGCGACTCGGTCGCCGGTCTTGAAGCCGTCGACGCCGGCGCCGACCGCTTCCACCGTGCCGACCGCTTCCAGGCCGGGAACAAGAGGCTTGGGCAGAGCGTGCAGGTTGGCGTAATCGCCACGCCGGCCGTGGACGTCGGTGAAATTGACGCCGACGGCGGTGTGGCGAAGGCGCAGTTCGCCCGGCCCTGGCGCGACGTCGGGGACGGTGATCGTCTCCAGCACCTCAGGTCCGCCGAAGCGGACAAACGCGACCTGGCGGGCCATCAGGGCTTGACCTGGCGCAGCGCGCGCGTGAGCGGCGCGAGATCCGCGGCGTTCTCTAGGCCCTGCGCGGCCTCGGCCACCGCCTCGATCGCCGCGGGCGCGAGCGTGCGCGCGGCATTGGCGCGGAACTTCGCCAGCACGCGTTCTGGCGAGGGCGGCCGCGTGTGGTTGCCGTCCACGTCGTCGATACGCACGGTATGGGTTTTCCCGGAGGCGAGCTCGCAGACGATCGCTCCCTCGAAGCGCTCCGGAAAGCGGGCGTTGGCCAGTGGTACCCAGCTGACCTTCCTGGCCAGTGCGTGCACGGCTGGCGGCGCGGTGTTCTCGAAGGTGGCGAGGTCAAGCTTGCCCTCGACCAGCCGAGCGGCCACGGTGATCGGCAGGCTCCATCGCGCCGCGTGCCCGTCGGCGGGATTGAGTGCGCGCTCCCAGGGTTCGCAGATCACGGGGGCCGCGCCGGCGGGCACTTCGCACACGATGCGCTTCACGTCCTCGGCCCGAACGCCGCGGTCCGCAAGGATTCCTGCCGCCTCGAGAAAGGGGTGCAGGTAGTGGCAGCAGGGATAGAACTTGAAGGCGGCCTCCGGCAGGTGCCAGCGCTTGCCGAGTTCGCCAAGCAGAATACGGAATTTCTCCGGTGCGCCTTCATCGCCCGCGAACTGGCGGAACAGGCCCCAGCGGCCCTCCAGCGAGGTTTCCGGTCCGGTCATGCCGGCGCGCGCAAGCAGCGCCGCGAGCACGCCGCCGTGGGCGGCCCAGCCCGAATGCAGCGATTTCACAGTGGAGCCGTTGCTGAGGAACTCCATGACGCCGCTTGCCTGGCTGAGCGAGATGCCAAGCGCGGCGACAGTTTGGTCTTCCGACAGGGCACCGAGTTCGGCGGCGACCAGCGCTGCCGCCGGCGCGCCGGCCACCGACGTGGCCTGGAAGCCTTCGGCATGGAATCGCCCGGGCGCCGCGAGACCGAACAGCGCGAGCGCTTCCCAGCCGCGCGCATAGGCACCGAGCAGCGCGGCGCCGGAGGCCGATTGCGCCTCGGCCGCCGCGAGCGCGGCGGCGGCGATCACAGAGCTGCCGTGCATGATGGAGCCGGTGTGTGTGTCGTCGAATTCCAGGCTGTGCATCAGGCCGCCGTTGATCAGCGAGGCATCGGCCGCGGCAGCGCCCGTCGCCATGCCGAACACGCTGGACGGGCCGCCCCTGGCCAACTGCCGGCCGGCGTCGCGGTATGGCGCGCCGACCGGGGACCCCGCCGCGGCGAGGCCAACGCCCAGCGCGTCGACGAAATGCAGGGACGCGGCACGCGCCACGGTCGCCGGCAACGGCTGCGAGGCCGAGGCGCGCAGCGCCCTGGCGAACTCGCGCGCCAGCGTCATGACTTCAAGCCTTGCGTTATCGCCGCGACGGTCTCTCGCCATCCCAGCGCAAGAGCGGTCTCTTCACCGGCGATGATGGTCGCGAGCAGTTTGGGGGCGGCCGGGAAGACCGCGCCGGTGTTCTCGGTCAGCTTGGACAGCAGCGTCAGCTCGTCGAAGGGCTGATCGGCGCCGCCGCGGGGATTCTCGACCACGGCCGACATTTCGCCACCGTCCTTGAACTTCCAGGTGACGCGGGCCGGCCGGTCGCGCGGGGGCGGGCCGACATCGGCGAAGGCGGCGAGCTTCACGCGCCGCCGCAACCCGGCAATGGTGGTGTCGCCAAGGGTGTCGTACATAAACGCCGGCGCGCCGCCCGTGCCCAGTGCCGCGGTGGCGGCTACCGCGTGCGGGATCGAGAACTTGGCGGCGAGCACGGTCTCGGGCTCGACGGTGGTGAGCGCCATGCCTCCAGGGCCGGCCTCGACGACGATTTCCTCGATGTCGCTGACCTTGCGCTGCGCCAGGCGGCTGCGCAGGTCGAGCGTTGCCTCGACGGCCGCATGCGCGTAGTTACAGCAGGCGAACATTTTGTGGTAGCCGTTGCTGACCGACCAGGCGCTGCCGAGGCCCTCGGAGAGCGCTTCTGCGACCACGCGCGTGCGCAAGTTGGTGGCGAAGACGTCGTAGGGCGTGTCGATGCCGCCCGCGATGCCCGCTTCGGCCCAGTCCGCCGCCCGCATGCCGACCCAGGCGCCTGCGGCCGTCCAGCAGTTGCGCACGAGCGAGCCCTCGACGGCGGTGTCGAATGGGCCGGCGAAGGTCATCGAGGCGGCGCCGGTGATGGTGTCCTGAAGCAGCCTGGCGTCATGCCCGCGCACCAGCGACACCGCGGCGGCGGCACCGATCGTCGCGAAGGCGGCGTGCGGATGGACGTAGAAGCCGGGAAACGGGTAGGCGAGCGCGAACCGCGTCGTCACCTCATAGGCAACGGCAAGGGCGCGCACCATCTGCGCCACGGTGAGGCCGCGCGCCTCGGCTTCGGCAAGCAGCGCGGGCAGGGTGTAGGCGCCAGCGTGGCAGGAGGCGTTACGAAAGCCCTCGTCCAACTCACACCAGGTGATCGCCATGCCGTTCGAACAGGCGGCCGAGGCGCGGTCCAGGCGCGCCGCGCCCTTGGCAAATACGGTGGCCTCGGCCGCGCCGGAAGCCGACTTCAGGAACCCCTCCCGGGCGCGGGCGACCTGGGGCTCGAGCGAGCCCGCGACGATAGCGCCGATGTCATCGACGATGATCGTTGCGGCGCGTCGGCGTACCGGTTCGGGCAGCGGTTGAGTGCAGGCCGTCGCAGCCCAAGCATAAAGCTTGCGACAATGTTCCGCGGCAGCGGAGCGGGCGGGATTCTTGGTCATGATGGTCCTTGGGGGGGGCGGAACGACGTCCGATTGATGGTACGGCGGGCGAACCCCCGGCTCAAGCGGCGATTTGCTTGCCCGGCGTCTGCGGTTGCCATACATTAAGCGACTGACATCGGTCCGATATCGGCCGGTATCCATCTTGTCGATTTTTCCTATTAATCTTGTGGAGGACGTTTCATGACGCAGATTTCTTCTCGCCGCACCTTGCTTCGCGGCCTCACCGCGGTCGCCGTTGCGGCGTCCTTCGGCGCCGCTGCTCCGGTGGCTGCACAGCAAACACTCAAGTTCGGCCTGGCGATGCCGTTGACCGGATCGCAGTCCTCCTTCGGCAAGGACCAGATCAAGGCTACGGAATGGGCGGTGGCGGACATCAACGCCAAGGGCGGCGTGGCCGGCAAGAAGCTCGAGGTGGTCGTCCTCGATACCCAGGCCGACCCGACCATCGGCATCAATGCGGTTAACCGGCTGATCAACGTCGACAAGGTGCCGGTGTTCGTTACCGCCTGGAGCGCAGTGGTGAAGGCGGTCGCGCCGATCGCCAACCGCGAAAAGGTGCTCGAGCTCTCGATCGGCGCCAATGCGCCGGAGATCGCCAAGCTCGGCGACTATGTGTACACCGCGTTCCCGCTGGCGGATGTGGACGTCTCGGCGCTGGCAAGCTATACGTTCAACACGCTCAAGCACCGGCGCGTCGCCGTGCTCTACGCGAACAACGATTCCGGCGTCGAGGCCGCGAGGGTCTACAAGACGATCTTCGAAAAGGCCGGCGGCCAGATCGTGGCCTACGAGACCTACGACCCGAAGGCGACCGACTTCACCGGCATGCTGCTGAAGGTGCGCTCGGTCAACCCCGATTTCATCCACCTCCACGGCCTGGTCGCCGAGATGCCGATCGTCATCGCGCAGATGCGCCAGCTCGGCATCAACCAGCGCGTCTCCACCTACGCCGGCGGCTACAACCCGCAGATGATCGAGAAGGCGGGCAAGGGGGCTGAAGGCCTGATCGTCACCTCGCTCGCGCCGAACGAGCAGCAGAACAAGAACGTCGGCCCCTATATCGAGCGCTGGAAGAAGGCCGAGGGCCGCGTTCCGAACGGTCTGCCGTACACGCAGTACCTGTATGACGCGGCCTATCTGGTGGCCGCGCTGTACGAGTACGTCGAGAAGAACAAGTTGCCGGCGACGGGCGAGAACATGCGCAAGGCCCTGCTGGCGGTGAGGACCTTCGAGCTGCCGACCACAGGCAGACTGGTCATCAACGATGACCACACGGTGAGAAAGCCGGTCAACCTTTTGACGGTGCAGAACGGGATGTTCGTCCCGCTCGCGACGGTCGAGTAAGGCACCGCATTCCCACCATGATCGCGGCCGCCGGAGCCCATCCGGGTTCCGGCGGGTCGCTGCGCCATGTTTGACCTGCCCATCCTGCTTCAGATCGCTTGGACGAGCATCGCGACGTCCACGTACTACGTTCTGTTCGCGATCGCGTTCGCGTTGACGCTGAAGGTCGCGCAGGTATGGAACTTCGTGCAGGCAGGCACCATGGGGGTCGCCTTCTACGCGATGTTCGCGGCGATGCTCGGCTGGGGATGGCCGCATCCGGCCGGATTCGCCTTCGGCCTGGCGATCGCGGTCTCGGTCTCGGTGGCGGCCGAGTTCTGGGGCTACCGCGTGCTGAGGCGTCGACGGTCCTCCCCGCTGCTGCTGTTCATCTTCGCCATCGTGGTCGCCGAGTTCATCGCCTACCTGCTCAGCCTGGTCTTCGGCACCGAGCCGCAGTCGCTCACGAAGTCGCTCACCTCCGGCATCAACCTGGTCGGCGGCGTGGCCATCTCCGACTGGGACCTGAAGGCGCTCGGGATCACCATCGTCGCCTGTGCGGTGCTGTTCGCCTTCCTGCGCTACACCCGGCAGGGGCAGTTCCTCTACGCAGTCGCCGACAACGGCGAGCTGGCCGAGCTCTACGGCATTAGCGCTAACCGCGCCTACCTGATCGCGATGGTGATCGCCGCGACGCTGGTGAGCATCGGCGTCTACCTCTACGGCACCCGCGCCTCGATGATCCCGAATGCGCCGCTCGAACTGATGGTACTGGCGGTCATCGCCACCATCCTTGGCGGCATCGGCTCGCTCGTCGGCGCGGGACTGGCGGCGATTTTCCTGTCGGTGCTGCAGAGCGCCAGCATCCTGGTGATTCCGTCCCAGTGGCAGAGTTCGCTCACCTATCTCGTGCTGTTCGTGGTCATCATTTTCTTCCCGACCGGATTCCGCATGCCGGCCTGGCTGTCGTTGGGTCGATCCCGCCGCTAGCGACGCCATGGAATACCTCTACTCCATCGTGATCCTGATCGGCCTCAACATGATCATGGCCGCCAGCTTCAACCTGATCATCGGTTTCGGCGGCCTGATCAGCGTCGCGCACCCGATCTTCTTCGCGCTCGCGGGCTACGCGACGGCGCTCGTGAACCTGCACCTTGGCGTGCCGATTCCGCTGGCGATCCTCCTGGGCACGCTGTTCGCCGTGCTGATGTCGGTGGCGCTCTCCCTGCCCAGCCTGCGGGTGTCCGGCGACTATCTTCTGATCGCGAGCATCGGCTTCCAGCTCGGTTTCGTGGAAGTGATCAAGAACATCGAGTTCGCCGGCGCCGCGAGCGGCCTGACGGGCATCAACTCGCTTTACTCGGGACCCTACCGCAGCCTCGCGTTCGCGGTCACGGTGCTGGTGGCCGCCGCGTTCGTGGTCTGGCTGGTGCACCGGATCACGCACGGCGAATACGGCCGCGCCATTCAGGCCATGCGCGACGACGAGGAATGCTTCGCCTCGCTCGGGCGCAACGCGATGGCGATCAAGATCACGATCTTCGCCGTCGGCTCGGGCCTCGCGGGCCTGGCCGGCGCGCTGTATGCGCATTACTTCCAGTTCCTCACCCCCGAGCAGTTCGGCATCGTGCAGTCTTCGCTCATCCTGACGATGGTGGTGGTGGGCGGCATGGGCACGACCTTCGGGCCGGTGGTCGGAGCGGTGCTGCTCACCGCGCTGCCGCAGGGAATCACCTTCCTCAACCTGCCGGCGTCGGTGATGGCGCCGATCCAGGGCATGCTCTACACCGGGCTTGTGCTGGTCTTCCTTTTCGTGCGGCCTGCAGGACTGGTCGGGAAGAAGGTGCGCCAGTGAGCGGGGGCGCGATCCGCGTGGTCGGCGTGCGCAAGCATTTCGGCGGCATTTCCGTGGCCGAGGACATCAACCTGGAGATCCACGCCGGCGAGATTCTTGGCCTGATCGGCCCTAACGGCGCCGGCAAG
>SXGQ01187011.1_pt1 | contig 11546 bp, 7 predicted proteins | sample 3178371 | NCBI WGS metagenome assembly SXGQ01 (sample SAMN11356859, study PRJNA531348) | freshwater metagenome | isolation source: freshwater sample F1-20 | place: China: Fuxian Lake, Yuxi | collected 2017-12-25 | reverse complement strand
TCGGTTCGTCGCCACGTCGCCGGGTTCGGCCTTGCGCTTGCCCTTCTTCGCCATCCCTCCAGCCTATGCGGGTCGCGTAGGGTCGGGCGCGATGCGGGTCGCGTTCTTCCATCTGCCCGTGCCCGGGCACGTGAACCCGACCCTGCCGGTCATGGCCGAGCTGCGGCGCCGCGGGGCCGAGGTGCGGGCCTTCGCCACGCCGTCGATCGCTGACCCGATCGCCGCCAGCGGCGCCACGGTGGTCCTGTACCCGCCGGGCCTGGAGGAGCGCGCGGACCCGCCGCCGCCGGGTGTGCCGGCGGTCGCCGCGCTGCTGGCCGAGCTCTGCGAGCAGCTCGTGCCCTTCGCGCTCGAGCACCTGCGCAGCGAGCCCGCCGACGTCATCGTCTGCGACTCCATGGCGCCGTGGGGGCGCCTGACCGCCGAGGTCCTCGGCGTCCCGTGCGTGACCTCGAGCGCCATCTTCACGGTGCACGCGGCCATGGACCGCTCGCCGCAGGCCGCGCTCGAGATCGTCCGCGACACCGCCACCGGGCTGGGCGCCCTGCGACGGCTGCAGCGTGCGCGTCGTCGCGTCCGCCGGGCACACGGCGTCGACCCCGGCGATCCCCTGCGGGTCATGTCCAACCGCGCCGACCGCACCATCGTCTTCACCTCACGCGCGTTCCAGCCGGGCGCCGACCGCTTCGGCGACGACGTCCGCTTCGTGGGCGCGCCCCTGCGCGACCCCGGCCCGCCGGACCCGCTGATGGACGACCTCGGCGACGGGCCGCTGACCTACGTCTCGCTCGGCACGCTGTTCAACGAGCGCGCGCCGTTCCTGCGCGCGTGCCTGGAGGCGTTCGCCGACGAGCCCGGCCGGGTCCTGCTCTCGATCGGCACCCGGGTGGACCCCGCGACCCTCGGGCCGCTGCCCGCCAACGCGGTCGTCCGCGCGGCCGTCCCCCAGCTCCAGGTCCTGCAACGCACCCGCCTGTTCATCACCCACGGCGGGATCAACAGCGTCAGCGAGGCGCTGACCTACGGCGTCCCGATGGTGCTGTTCCCCCAGACCGCCGACCAGCCGCTCATCGCTCGGCGGGTCGCGGCGCTCGGGGCGGGTCGCCTCCTGCGGGGCCGCGACCCGAGCCCGGCACACATCGCGGACACCGCACGAGCGGTGCTCGCAGGAGACGCAGCGGCGCGGGCCGCGGCGCTCGGAGCCTCGCTGCGCGACGGCGGCGGGGCGCCGGCGGCCGCCGAGACGATCCTCGAAGCGGCAGCGTCCTAGCCGAGCGACCGCGATACTGCGGCCATGCCCGCCGTCGCGCCGCCCGCGTCCGTCCTCGACGCGCTGATCGCCCGCGAGACCGACCGCTTCGAGCGCGAGCACCCGCTGTCGGTCGCCCACGCCGCTCGCGCCCGCGAGTCGCTCCTGGGCGGGGTGCCGATGAGCTGGATGCTGCGCTGGGCCTCCCCGGTCCCGCTGGTGCTGCAGGAGGCGCGCGGGGCGACGGTCACCGACATCGACGGCCACGCCTACGCCGACCTCTGCCTGGGTGACACCGGGGCGATGACCGGCCACGCGCCGCCCGCCGTCGCGGCGGCGATCGCCGACCGCGCCGCGCGCGGGATGACGGCGATGCTCCCGACCGAGGACGCCGCGTGGGTCGGCTCGGAGCTCACGCGCCGCTTCGGCGTCGATCGCTGGCAGTTCACCGTCAGCGCCACGGACGCCAACCGCTTCGCCCTGCGGATGGCCCGCGCGATCACCGGCCGGCCGAAGGTCCTCGTGTTCAGCTACTGCTACCACGGGACGGTCGACGAGGCCTTCATCACACTCGAGGACGGACGACCGACCGTCCGTGAGGGCAACGTGGGGCCGGCGTTCGACGTGCGCGACACCACGCGGGTCGTCGAGTTCAACGACCTCGACGCGCTGCAGCGCGAGCTGGCCCACGAGGACGTCGCGGTCGTGCTGACCGAGCCGGCCCTGACGAACATCGGCATCGTGCTGCCCGATCCCGGCTTCCACGACGAGCTGCGGCGGCTCTGCACCGCGACCGGCACGCTGCTGCTGATCGACGAGACGCACACGCTGAGCGCCGGCGCGGGCGGGTGCACCCGCGCATGGGGGCTCGACCCCGACATCGTCGTGCTGGGCAAGGCGATCGCGGGCGGTGTCCCGACGGGGGCGTTCGGTATGCGCGCCGACCTTGCCGAGCGCATGCTGGCCGACCGCGACGCGGACATCGAGGATGTCGGAGGCGTCGGAGGAACGCTCGCCGGCAACGCGCTCTCCATGGCCGCGGCGCGGGCCGTCCTGCGGGAGGTCCTCACCGAGGATGCCTTCGAGCACACGACGGCGCTGGCGGAGCGATTCGCCGATGGCGTGCGCGACGCGCTGACCCGCCACGGCGTCCCCTGGCACGTGACCCGGTTGGGTGCACGCGCCGAGTACCGCTTCGCCCCCGAGCCGCCCCGTGACGGCGGGAGCTCGGCGGCCATCGCGCATGACGGCCTCGAGCGTTTCCTCCACCTCCACGCCCTGAACCGCGGCGTGCTCATCACGCCGTTTCACAACATGGCCCTGATGAGCCCGGCGACGTCCGAAGCGGACGTCGACCACCACTCCGCCGCCTTCGACGAGGCCCTCGGCGAGCTCGCCCAGCACCTCGCCTGAACGCCCGGCGGGGCACTACGTCCCGGAAACCGGGGTCCCGACAAATCGGCTTTCCGGTGCGTATTGCACAGGTTTCGCCCCAAAGGTGACAAAAAGCGAAACGGCCGCTTGCAGACCGGCTGGGTACGTCTACGTTCCCGCTGGACGTGTTGTCAGCTCTCCGCATCCGGCCGTTCGGTCGCCTTCTGGCGACATACACGCTTGACGAAGCGGCGGACTGGCTCGTGGGCATCGCGCTGGCGGTGTTCGTGTACGAGCGGACGGGGAGCGCGCTCGCCGTCGCGGCGCTCCTCATGGCGACCCGCTTCGGCCCGTCGCTCGTCATCGCGCCCCTTGCCGGCCAGTTGGGGACCCAACGGCTCGGCGCGGCACTGGGCGGGCTGTACCTCAGCGCTGCGGTCATCGCTGGCATCCTGGCGTTCGTCACAAGCGCGCCGCTCGTGGTGCTGTACGCGCTGACCTTCGTGGCGTCGACCCTCGCCGCCACCGGTCGGGTGCTCACCCGCACAGCGGGCTGCAATGCGCTGGACGCGCACGGCAAGCTGCGTGAGGGCGCGGCCGCGCTGAACGTGAGTTCGGGATCTATCAACATGCTGGGTCCAGCGATCGCCGGAGCTGTGACCGTCCTCGTCGGGACCCAAGCCGGCGTGCTGGCGGCGGCGGCGATCTTCGCCTGCCTTGCGGCCGCCACATGGCGACTGGGCGGCACCGCGGCTGGCAGTGGCGATACCCAGGAGCCAACGCCTGCCGTCGGCTTCCGCGAAGCGCTCCGCTTGATCTCCATGAGCCCGGGGGTCGCCGCAATCCTCGTCGCGTCGGGATCACTCCTCGTCCTGCTGTTCATGGACGAGCCGATCATCATTCCGTACATCGAGGAGTCCCTCGGGGGGAGCACCGCGAACTACGCGGCCCTGCTCACCGTCTGGGGCGTCGGACTGCTTCTCGGCGGACTCACGTTCGCCCTCCTGCGGCGCTGGTCCATGCTCGGCACCTTCCTCCTCGCAGGAACCCTGTTCGCTGGCTCCTACGTCGTCTTCGCCGTCGCGGACAGCCTCGCTGTCGCGTACGCCGCCGCTGTGTTCGGGGGGATGGGCAACGGCCTCTTCTGGGCGTCGCTTACGGTGGTGACGCTCGAGGCGGTCCCGCCTGCGGTTCGAACGCAGACCGCCGGCGTGACCGAGAGCCTCGCGATGGCGGCACCGGGCATCGGCTATCTGATCGGCGGCGGGCTCAGCGAGGTGCTCACGCCGGCACAGGTCTACCTGCTGGCCGGCAGCCTCGGACTCGGCGTCGTCGCGTGCCTCGGTCTAGCCCTCTGGCGCCCCGCGGTCACGCCCGCTCCCTCTCCCACCACGGCAGGGATGACATGAGATCCCAGCCACCAGTCGTCGGACCCGTGACGGTCCCGATCCCCAGATCACCTGCGCCGCAGTCGGATGCTGCGGTCCGCACGGCCCGTCACGCCCCTGTTCACCTGATCGGAGGATCCCCATGCCCGGCCGCCGCTAAGTGATCTGATGAACCGTCCGCATGCGTCTCGTGGCCCTAGGCCGCGAGACGCAGATGCGGAACCGTAGCGTCCGCACGCCGCGCCACCACGCGGATGAGCGCCTCGACCACCTGGGTGTCGAACTGCTCGCCCGCGCACCGCCTGAGCTCGGCCAGAGCCTCCGCTCTCGGCATAGCGGGCCGATACGACCGATTCGTCGTCATCGCGCTATACGCATCGCATGCGCAGATGATCCGCGCCTCCAATGGGATCTGCTCGCCCTTCAGACCGTCGGGATACCCACCGCCGTCGACGCGCTCATGGTGAGCGCGCACGATCTCCCCGACCCGCTCCAGTGCGCCGCCGACTCGCGAGAGCATCTCCTGGCCATCCACGGGATGGCGACGGATGATCTGCCACTCGGCCTCAGAGAGCTTGCCGGGCTTGTTGATGATCTCTTTGCTCACGCGCAGCTTGCCGATGTCGTGCAGCAGCGATCCGAACTCCAGGTCCCGTAGCGCCGGAGCGGGAAGCTCGAGCTCACGACCCACCTCCAGGCTGAGCGCGACGACTCCGTGGGTGTGCTCACCGCCCGTGTACGCATCGTCAGCCTCGAGAACGTCTCCAAGGAGGATCGCTGTTCCCCGATACGCGCTGGAAAGCTGCAGCGCTTGGCGTATGCGCGCATCGCGCTCGCGGGCGAACACCGAGAACAATCCAAGGAGCGGGAAGAGGCAGAGGGCTGCCAGGGGCGTCTGGGTCATCGCGACTGCGGCCAGCAGTCCGACCGGGGCGAGCGCGAGATCCACGGCGTAGATCCACGCGGTGAGGCGTACGTGCAGATCTGGCGTGATGCCTAGATCCGCCCATCCGCGGGCGGTGAGCGTCGCAAAATCGACAACGACCTGTGCCCCCAGCGCTGCGGCGATCACCGGCCAGTCAGCGAAGGACGGCTCGGTGATCCCGGAGAGTCCAATGACGAGCGCCGGCCCGACCGCGTGCCACGCGTCGGGGATGGTGCTCAGCACCCGTAGCGGATGTCGAGCGCGCTTGGTCGCCACGATCGTGAGGAGCTGCTCCAGCAGCAGTCCTGCGGCCACGACCACCGGCAGGAACGCGGGCGGCACCGCGAACCACATCGGGATGAAGACCAGCTGGACCGGAGACGTGAACCCCAGACCGATGTCGAAGCGGACGAGTGCGGCGAGCGCATAGGCGACGACGAGGCCGACCACCACGACCGGCGGTGCGAAGGCGCCGCCAGGGAAGAGCGTGAACATCGCCAGGACCGCGAGCGCGAGAGCAGCGGTCGCGGTCAGCTCGACGGCGACCGTCCGCAGCGGCGGGGCCGACGCCTCACGGGCGCCCTGCTCTTCGAACAGCTCTTCGATATCGGGGTCCAGGGTGGACACGTCTGCCCCTGGTTCGGCAGCCGATCCCCGCGCGTTGACGAACTGACCGAGCGTCCAGACGTATTTCCTACCGAGTTACACCCCGATTCCTCCCTGGGCCCTCACCCCACAGCGAGGCGCAGGTGGGGTTCCTGGGTCTCCGGCCGCCGCGCGACGACCCGGATGAGCGCCTCCACCACGCGTTCGTCGAACTGCTCGCCTGCGCACCGGCGGAGTTCTGCGAATGCCTCCTCGCGGCGCATCGCGGACCGGTACGACCGCGTCGTCGTCATGGCGCTGAACGAGTCGCAGACGCAGATGATCCGGGACTCCATGGGGATCTCGTCACCCTGAAGCCCGTCGGGATAGCCGCCGCCGTCGACGCGCTCGTGGTGCGCGCGGACGATCTCGCCGACCTTCTCCAGCGCACCCCCGACGCGGGCCAGCATCTCCTCGCCGTGGATCGGGTGGCGGCGGATGATCTCCCATTCGGCTTCGGTCAGCTTGCCGGGCTTGTTGATGATCTCGTTGCTGACCCGGAGCTTGCCGATGTCGTGCAACAGCGAGCCGAACTCGAGATCGCGCAGCGCCTGCGCATCGAGGCCGAGCTCACGTCCTACAGCCAAGCCGAGTTCCACCACGCCCTGCGTGTGCTCCCCGCCCGTGTAGGCATCGTCGGCTTCGAGCACGTCGCCGAGCAGGATCGCCGTCCCGCGGTAGGCACCCGAGAGCTGGAGTGCCTGGCGGATGCGCTCGTCGCGTTCTCGCGCGAAGCCCGCGAGGAGGGCGAGGAGCGGGAGCACACACAGCAGCGCCGCCGGTGCGGAGGCCATCACGACGGCGGCCAGCAACCCGATCGGCGCCAGAGCGATGTCGACGAGCCAGACCCAGCCCATAACCTTGAGGTGCAGGTCCGGGGCGCCGAGTTCCGCCCAGCCCCGCGCCGTGCTCACGGCGGCGTCCACAACGATCTGCGCCAGCAGTGCGGCCGCATAGATGGGCCAGTCCGCGAGGGAGGGCTCAACGGCGCCCGCGGCTCCGAGGACGAGCGCGGGCCCGACGGCGTGCCACGCGTCGGGCACCGCCATCGCCACGCCGGCCGCATGACTGCGACCGCGCTGAAGGACGAGTTCTCCGGCCTTCTGCGTGACGAGTCCAGCAGCGATCAACACCGGGAGGTAGGCGGGCGGCACCGCGAACCACATCGGAATCGCGACGAGCTGGACCGGCGACGTGTAGCCGAGTCCAACATCGAACCGCACCGATGCGGCAAGCGCGTAGGCCACGACCAGCGCAAGAAGCACCGCGGGTCGAGCGGCGTCGCCGCCCGGAAACAGCGTCAGCATCGCCAGGACCGCCAGCGCGAGCGCGACCGTGGCAATCACTTCGACGACCACGGCACGCAGCGGCGGACGTGACTCCTCGCGCTGCGACTGCTCTTTGAACAGCGCCTCGATCTCCGGGCTGAGTGTGGACATCCAAAGCCAGAAATCGACAACAGGCGTCCAGCTCCTGAACCCGAAGCGCGCCCTCAGACGGATTTCCTACTTACCACCTTCTGGTGACCCACAGGCGTGCGGTCACGTGCCTCGCACTCACCACTTGGAGCCACCAGATGACACGGATGTCACACCTTCTCACCGCCTCGGCGATCGCCCTCGCCGGCTTCGGCCTCGGCGCCGCCCCGGCCAGCGCCTCGAAGAGCCTCCTCGGCTCGCTCCCGGGCGCGCTCGGGTCCACCCTGAAGTCGACCACCGACGCCGTCGGCCAGGCCGTCCCGTCGGCCACGGACGCGCTGGCCAAGGGCGACCTGGAGGGCACGCTGAAGGCCGTCGAGGACACCGTGGCCGCGGTCACACCCGGCGGCGACTGCAACCAGGTGCTGTCCAAGCCCTTCGCGCGCTGGGGCGACCACGCGAACTACACGCTCGTCCCGGGCGGCGACTTCGAGGGCACGCTCGACGGCTGGAGCATCTCCGGCGGCGCCTCGATCGTCGAGGACAACGAGCCGTGGAAGGTCACCGCGGCGACCGACCACCGCGCGCTGTACCTGCCGAAGGGCTCCTCCGTCGTCACCCCGCCCCTGTGCGGTGGCCTCACCCACCCGACGGCCCGGCTCTTCACCAAGGGCGGCAGGCTGCCGTTTCTCGCCGGCGCGCGCGTCGACATCCTGTACCCGAACCAGGACGGGATCCTCGCCGGCACGACGCTCGGCGTCGTCATGCCCAACCGCGACTGGAAGCCAACGCATCAGATCCTGACGCTGTCGGGCCTCCCGCTGCTGACCGGCGGCACGCTCGCGCTGCGCATCACCGCGCAGGGAGCACCGATCACGATCGACGACGTCTACGTCGATCCGTTCCGCCGCCGCTAGGTCGCCGCTCACCCGCAGGCAGCAGGTCGACGCGCCCGCGCGGCGCGTCGACCCGATCGACCACGACGCGCACGTCGTCGCCCAGCCGGATCCGGCGACCGCTGTCGGCCGCGTACAGGATCGTCCCCTCCTCGTTGAGGTCCCACCAGCCGTCGCCCAGCCGGCGCACCGGGATCAGGCCCTCGTGGCCGCCGCCGAAGCGCACGAACGCGCCCGCGCCGATCACCCCCGTGACCTCGCCCTCGAACGGCCCGGCGTCCTTGAGCAGCTGGCGTTCGAGCAGGAAGCAGCGCGCGACCCGGTCGGCGTCGCGCTCGATCGTCATCGCGTCGCGCTCGCGGGTGCTCGTCCACTCCGCGGCCTCGTCCATGGTGTCGGCACGGGGCGCCTCCTCGCCGGCCCCGATCGCCGCGAGCAGGGCGCGGTGGCAGATGAGGTCGGGGTACCGGCGGATCGGCGACGTGAAGTGGCAGTAGTGCTCGAGCCCGAGGCCGGCGTGTCCGAGGTTGCGCGGGTGGTACCGGGCCTGCTTGAGCGCACGCAGGACGAGGAAGGTCAGGCCGACCCGGCCGTGGCCCGTCTCGCGGACGAACGTGTCCACCGTGCGTGAGCACTCGGCGACGAGCTCCGCCGCGTCGGCGCGGGACAGGCCGGACGGGACCTCCGGGGCTGGGACGCCGAGGGATTCCAGCTGCGCGACGAGCTTGCGCACCGCCTCGCCCTCCGGCCGCTCGTGCACGCGGTACAGCGTCGGGATCCCGCGTCCGGACAGCAGCGACGCGACCTGCTCGTTCGTCGCGATCATGAGGTGCTCGATGACGCGGTGGGACTCCGTCTGCTGGCTCTCGGTCTGCCCGCGGATGTGACCCGACGCCTCGAAGACGAACTCCGGCTCGGCCGTGCTGAGCTCCAACGCGCTGCCGCGCAGCCGGACCTCGTGCAGGGCCGCCGCAGCCTCGCGCGCGGCGGCAAGCGGTTCGGCCCAGGGGTCACGGGCGGGCTCGGACCCCGCGAAGATCCGGTCCACGCGGTCGTAGTCCAGCCGCTCGTCGCTGCGGATCACCGACCGGAAGAACGCAGCGCGCACGCAGGCGCCGTCACGCAGGTCGAGCTCCGCGGTAACTGCCAGGCGGTCCTGCCCGGGGACGAGCGAGCACGCGTCGTTCGACAGCGCCTCGGGCAGCATCGGCTCGACCCGGCCGGGCACGTAGACGCTCGTGCTGCGGCGCATCGCCTCACGGTCGACCGGCGACCGCGGCTCGACGAACGCGCTGACATCGGCGATGTGGACCCAGACGCGGATGACCCCGTCCTCCCGGCGCTCGGCGCTGATCGCGTCGTCGAAGTCCTTCGCGGTCGCCGGGTCGATCGTGAACGTCGGCAGGTCGCGCAGGTCCCGACGCGCCACCTCATGGCGGTGGCCGCCGGCGTCCCGCGACTCCGCGGCCCGCCGGTCGATCAGCGGATCGAACCGCCGCCGCAGGCCGCGGTCGAGCATGAGCGCCTCGAGCACCACCGACGCGTTGTCGGGCTTGCCCAGGCGCTTGACCACCCGGGCGCGCTTGCCGCCCCGGCCCGGGCCCACCACGACGACATCGCCCAGCGCGTAGCGCTTGTCGCGCTCGACCGTGACGGGGCGCCCGCGCTCGAACAGCGGTTCGACGACCATGAAGCGCCCCTTCGAGCGCAGGACGCCGACGGTCTGCGGCCGGTTCACAGCTCCGAGCGGAGCTCGCGCACGGCGCGATCCAGCGCCTCGTCGCGCTCGGTGTCGGCGTCGTCCTTGGCCTGGACGTCCGGCTGCAGGCCGGATCCGCGGGACGTGCCCCTGCCGCCGAGATTGCGTCCGCTCGGCGTGAAGTACTGGCCGACCGTGATGTCGAGCGCCCCGCCGTTGCGCAGCGGGGTGATCTCCTGGAAGACGCCCTTGCCGTACGTGCGCTCGCCGACGAGCTCCGCCCGGTCGCGGTCCTGCAGCGCGCCCGCGACGATCTCCGCCGCCGAGGCGCTGCCCTTGTCGACGAGCACCACGACCGGGATGTCCGGCGCCACCGGATCGCCCGTGGCGTTCAGGGTCCGCGTCGGGACGTTGCGCCCGCGCGTCGTGACGATCTCGCCGTCCTCGAGGAACGCGCTGGCGACCAGTCGTGCCTCGCTCACCAGGCCGCCGGGGTTGCCCCGCAGGTCGAAGACGATGCCCTTCGCCCCGTCCTGCTCGGCCTTCCTGATCGCCGCGTACAGCTCTCCGTGCGCGCCGCTGGAGAACGACGCCAGGCGGATCACAGCGACGTCCCCGTCGGCGGTCTCGACGGTCTCGCTCGTCACTGCGGGGACCGTGATCCGCGCCCGGCGCATCGTGCGCTCGAACTCGCGCTTGCCGCGCCGCACGGTCAGCGTGACCTCGGTGTCCTCGGGACCCTTGATGAGCGACGTCGATGCGCTCTCGGACTTGCCCCGCAGCGACGTGCCGTCGGCGGCGACGATGATGTCGCCGATCTTCAGCCCCGCCTTCTCGGCGGGGGAATCCTCGTAGACGGTCGCGATGCGCAGCCCGGCCTCGTTGCCCTGCACGCCGAGGCCGACACCGCTGAACTGGCTGTCCCGCGCATCGGCGTACTGCGTGTAGTCCTTCGGATCGAGGTAGGCGCTGAAGCGGTCCTTCAGCGACGAGACGATCCCGCCCACCGCCGCGTCGGCGATGTCCTCGTCGGAGACCTTGCGGTAATAGTCGTCGCCGACCCTGTCCATCGCCTCCGCGACCACGGACACCTGGTCGTCGACGAGCACGTCACGGACCGGGCCGGGCAGCACCGTCGGATGACCGCCCAGCCAGATGCCCCCGACGAACACGACGGGCAGGAGCAGGACGAGGAGCAGCGTGGACCAGCGGCGCATGAGCTTCGAGGCTAGGAGGGCTTCCTAAAGGACAGCCCTCCGTCGCCTGAACGAACCTAAACCCGGAGGAAGCGGCGCAGCGACAGTCCCGAACCGAGTGCGGCGACGCCGACGCTCGCCCCCAGGATGATCGCGATGAGCAGCGGGAAGTTGATGGTCTCGGGCGAGCTCAGCAGCGCGAAGTCCGCAGCCAGCGGGTCGAGCAGCGCGACCTTGCCCACCCCGAGCAGCAGCACGGCGAGCACGCCGACGGTCAGCTTCACGACGCGCGTGGCCGACAGGATCTTGTCGGTCTCCTCGCGGCGGTTGCGGACCTCGCCGATCGCGGGGTCGGTGGTCGTGCGCGAGCCGCTCGCGGTCATGGGCGCGAGCGCGTCGCGCAGCGCCTGCACGTTCTCCGGCTTGTCCGGCGTCACGCGGAACGTGTCCGGCAGCGGGTTGGAGCCCAGCAGCTCATAGGCCTCGGGGTTGCGCTTCTTCTCCTCGGCGTACGCGTCGGCCTTGCTGATGAAGGTCACGTTGCCGACGTGCGGCGTGTCGCTGGCCAGCACCTGGCGGACGCGCTCGACGTCGGCGTCCTTGGCGTTCGTCTTGAGGTAGACGTCGACGAGCACCTTGCTGCGGACGTCGTTGGCGGCGCCGGTGGTCGCCTGGATGATCGGGATGAAGACCCCGAGGACGAGCATCGTGACGACGACCGAGGCCATCGCGGCGAAGGACGGAACGGCGTTGCGC
>SXGQ01188661.1_pt1 | contig 11548 bp, 11 predicted proteins | sample 3178371 | NCBI WGS metagenome assembly SXGQ01 (sample SAMN11356859, study PRJNA531348) | freshwater metagenome | isolation source: freshwater sample F1-20 | place: China: Fuxian Lake, Yuxi | collected 2017-12-25 | reverse complement strand
GAGGTTAGTTTAGAAGAGGCTTATTTTGGAAAAAAACAAACTATCAATTTATCATCGAACGAAAAATGTGAAAAATGTTCTGGAAGTGGAGCTGAACCTGGCTCAAAACCAAAAAAATGTTCAACGTGTGATGGCTATGGAAAAGTTAGAACGCAACAAGGTTTTTTTACACTTCAACAAACTTGTCCCGACTGCGGTGGGGATGGAGAAATGTTATCAAATCCTTGTAAAGATTGCAGAGGTTCTGGCGCTGTTAAAACTAAAAAAAATCTATCCATTCAAATTCCAAAGGGAGTTGATGATGGAACGCAAATGAGGTTATCTGGCAAAGGTGACGCTGGTTATAGAGGAGGATCTAATGGAGATCTTTATGTTTTAATTAATGTTGAAAAACATAAAATTTTTCAAAGATCTGAGGAAAATTTATACTATAAATTACCCATCTCTATGACCGACGCTGCTCTTGGTACTGAAATTGAAGTTCCAACCATCGATGGTGGAAAATCAAAGGTTAAAATACCAGAAGGAACACAATCTGGAAAACAGTTTAGGTTAAAGGGTAAAGGAATGCCAATTTTAAGAGAAAATGATTTTGGTGATCTTTATCTCGAAATAAATGTTATTATTCCTGAGTCACTGTCTAAAGAGCAAAGAAGCCTACTTGAAAAATTTAAATTACTAGAAAATGACAATAATAACACTGAAATTAAAAATTTTATAAATAAAGCTAAAAAGTTTTGGTCAAATCTTAGCTAAATATTTAATATACTATAACAGTAAATGTTAAAAATTATTTTAAATGAATAATTTATATAACAAAGCAATTTCTTTACATAGATCAAAAAATTTTCTTGAAGCAGAAAAAATTTACCAAACAATTCTAGATAACGATCCAAAAAATTCAGAAATATTTTATCTCTTAGGTGTATTAAAATTTCAATTAGAAGACTTTACTAAAGCTGAAAATTTTTTTGAAAAATCAATAAGTCTAAATGCTCTAAACCCTGCAGCATTTAATAATCTAGGCATGCTTTTTAAGCAACAAGGAAAGCTCAGAAAAGCAATTGCAAATATAAGTAAAGCCATTAAATTAAAACCAAATTTTTCAGGTTATTATAATAATCTTGCCTTGTGCTACAAAGATTTAAAAAAATTTAAAAATGCAATAAGTAATTTTAATCTAGCACTTCAATATGATCATAATGATTCAAATGTTTATAATAATTTAGGATTATTATTCCTTGATATAAAAAATTACGACGAAGCCATTAAAAATTTTTTAGTATCAATAAAAAATAATAAAAATAACGCTCAAGCATATAGTAATTTAGGTGCAATTTATTTTCAAAAAAAGGAATATTCATTAGCAATTACTAACATCAAAATTGCAATTGAAATTGATCCTAATTTAAATGATGGTTTATTAGTATTCGCTAAGTTAAAAATTTGTGATTGGGATAATTTAACTTATGAAATAAACAATTTAAAAAATTCTGTTAATCAATTTAAAATATATATAAAACCTTTCATTTTTTTAAATATTTCAGATAGCCCTGAACAACAAAAAAAAATTTCGATTAAATTTTCAAAAAAAAATATCTTACCAGAAAAACTTAATATTAATTTGATAAATAAAAAAAAATTTAAAATAGCTTATATTTCCGGAGATTTTTATGATCATCCGATTGTACATTTACTTAAGGATGTTTTTGAAAACCATAACAAAAATAAATTTGAATTTCATGGTTTTAATTTAAATGCCTTTTCAGATAAGTATACTGACAATATTAAAAAAAATTTAAATTTAATTAATATCTCAAAATTATCTATTGATAAAATTGTAAAAAAATTGAGAGATTTTAATATTGATATTGCTGTAGATCTAAGTGGCTATACATCCAGAGGTATTCACGAATTATTTATTCAAAGAATTGCGCCTATTCAAATAAATTATTTAGGATATGCAGGAACTTTTGGTCATAAAAATATGGATTACATCATTGCAGATAAGTTTATTATACCTGAAAAACAATTTATTAATTATAGCGAAAAAATAATATTTTTACCCAATACTTTTTTACCACACAACAGATTATTAAAAATAAATCCACAAAAATATTCTAGATCAGAATTTGGTCTTCCAAATAATAAGTTTATCTTTTGTTGTTTCAATAATTCACAAAAAATTAACCCGCTTATTATGGATTTATGGTGTGAAATACTCAAAAATACTGAAAACACTATTTTGTGGATAAAAGACCATAATTCTTTCTTTAAAAATAATTTTAAAAAAGAAATAGTAAAAAGAAACATAGATTTAGAAAGGATATTTTTTTCAGAAAAAACCTCATACGAAAGACATATTGCAAAATATTATTTAGCTGATTTATTTTTAGATACTTATCCATTCGGTGGCCATACTACTGCTAATGAGTGTTTACAAAGTGGACTACCACTCTTAACCTTAATAGGCGAAAGCTTTGCTAGCAAAGTTGCGGGCAGTTTATTATCTGTTTTAAAACTTGATGATTTAATTACACGAACATCAGAAGAATACATAAAAAAAGCTATAATGATTTCAAAAAATAATAATTATCATCAGAATATAATTCTTAAGCTAAAATCTAATGTAAAAATACTATGTGATGCGAAGTCCTATGCGCAAAATCTTGAAAAAGCTTATAAAAAATCTATAGAAAATTATATGAATAATTTACCTTATGAAAATATTTACATCGACTAAGTCATTGATTACTTCTTAAGATAAATGAGTGATAAGAATTTAGAAGTTGCTTTAAATTTTCATAAAAATAATGAACTAAAAAAAGCAGAGGAAATCTACTTACAAATTTTAAAAAAAAATAAAAACGATTTTAATGCATTATATTTGCTTGGTACTTTAAAAAGTCAACTTAATGAATATGAGCAAGGCATAACTCTGATACAAAAATCCTTACTAATTAATGATAATAATTTTCTAGCTTATTCTAATCTAGGTCTTTGCTATTACAATTTAAATAAATTAGATGAGGCAATTTTATTTTTAAATAAATCGATATTACAGAATAATAATTATCACGAAAGTTATAATAATTTAGGATCAGTTTATTTAAAAAAAAAAAAATATTTAAAGGCTTTTCAAAATTATAAAAAATCTGTTTTGATAAATAATAAATTTCATGAAGGATACTTAAATATTGTAAAATTATTAATTGAAGTTCAAAAATATAAATATGCTGACAAATATATTAATAAACTATTAAATATTGATCCTGATAATTATGAATATTATTACTTAAAAGGCTTAATATATAAAAGGCTTAATATTTATAATATTTCTTTAGAAAATTATTTATTAGCAATACAAAAAAATCCAAAGCACTACCTATCATATAACGAAATTGGTTTTTTATTTTGGCTTAAAAAAGATTACAAAAATGCATTAACCTACTTCGATAAATCTCTATCAATTAATAAAGATTTTAAAGGAGCTTTAATAAATAAAGGTATGACCAATTTATTACTGAATAGATTTAATGAAGGATGGGAAGATTATTACAATGGTAGATCAGAATTCATTATCAAGGCAAAAAGCCATTTATGGTATGGAGAAATGAATCTAAAAAATAAAAGTATATTTATTTATGCAGAGCAAGGGTTGGGCGATGTTATACAGTTTACAAGGTATATTTTTTTAATCATTAATAATTTTAAAAAAATCTACTTCAAAATACCCAAATCATTAAACTATTTATTTTCGAAAATTAGTGAAAAAATTGAACTAGTTAACGACTTTGAAAAAATTAATCTTTGCAATTATTATTCTCCACTTTTTCAATTACCCTTAATATTTAAAACTATACCAAAAGAAATAAATTATTTAAATATCAATAAAAAATTAGTAAATGATCATATAAAAAATTTTCCTTCTAAAGGATATAATATTGGTGTTTGTTGGAGATCAGGAAATAAAAAAGATATATTATACAGTGAATATTCAAAATCTCGATCTTTCGAAATAGATAAATTAAATAAAATATCAGAAATAAAAAAAGTTAATTTAATTAGTCTACAAAAAGAGCCTTTTGAGGACAAAGATAATATTTTTTATAAAAAACTAATAACGTTTGAAAATCTGGATAACAAAAATCCATTTGAAGATACTGTTGCAATAATTGAAAATTGTGAGCTGATTATTAGCTGTGATACCTCTATAGCTCATTTAGCTGGAACCATGGGCAAAAGGACATTTTTAATGTTAAATTATAATAATGATTGGAGATGGGGCTTAGACAAAGATCACTGCCAATGGTACAAAAATATGAAAATATATAGGCAGCTTATTCCAAATTCATGGGACCAACCATTTCAAAAATGCTATGAAGATGTTTTAAAAATATTATCTGAATATGAAAAAAATTAAAATTACTATCACAGGTGCTCTTGGTAAAATGGGACAAATACTTATAAAACAAATATTTAAAAATAAAAATTTTCAAATAATAAGTTTAACTGATCTTAAAGTTGGAAAAAAAATTAAAGGAATAAAAATTCAAAAGAATAACTTAGAAGCTTTTAAAAAGTCGGAAATTATAATCGATTTTTCTAGACCCAAATCTTCTATTGAAATTCTAAATTTTGCAAAAAAATTAAATAAAAAAGTAATAATTGGCACAACAGGTTTTACAAAAAAACAAGAATATTTAATAAAAAAATATTCAAAAAAGATTGCAATCTTTAAATCTGGCAATATGAGTCTAGGTGTAAATTTACTAGAATATATAACTAAAATTTTATCTGAAAAAATACCAAATAATTACCAAGTTGGAATTTTAGACAATCACCATAAAGCAAAAATAGATTTTCCCTCCGGCACTGCGCTTATGCTCGCAAATGCAGTTGCGAAGGGCAAGAATAAAAGACTGGAGAATTTAAAAGGCAAAGTATTTTTAAATAAAATTGGTAATCTTCAGAATAATAAAATTAATTTCCATATTACAAGAAAAGGGGAAACCGTTGGAAAACACTCAGTAATTTATAACAATAAGAGTGAAAATATTGAGCTAAAGCACACGGCTTTTTCAAGAAAATTATTTGCTGATGGAGCATTAAATGCAGCAATTTGGATAAGAAAAAAGAATAAAGGTCTATTTAATATGCAAGATATGCTTAATCTCAAATAAGCAGATTATTAGACTTCATAATGCCTTTAAATAAATTAAATACCTCTAAACTTATTCAATTATTAAATCGATCAATAAAAAAACCTGAAACGTCACTTAAATATAGAAATCAATTTACACTTTTAACCTCCGTTGTTCTTTCCGCGCAATGCACAGATGTAAATGTAAATAATGTAACAAAAAATATTTATAAAAAATATTATAGACCAAAACACTTTGTCGATCTTGGCATTATAAAAATAAAAAAAATGATTAAAAGTATTGGACTTTTTAATATGAAGGCTAAAAATTTATTTAATCTTTCAAAAATTTTAGTTGAAAAATATAAAAGTAAAGTACCAAATAATTTTGAGGATTTAATTAAACTTCCTGGAGTTGGCAGAAAAACTGCAAATGTTGTATTAAATGCTGCTTTTAATAAACCCACTATAGCAGTGGATACCCATGTATTTAGGGTAAGCAATAGGACCGGTTTAACGCAAGGAAAGAATCCAGATCAAGTAGAAAAACAACTTTTAGAAATTTTACCGACAAAGTATTTAAAAAAAGCTCATCACTTAATATTGTTGCATGGAAGATATATTTGTAAATCTAGAAATCCACTTTGCTCAAAGTGTATAATTAATAGAATTTGTCTATATAAAGATAAAAATGTCTAAAAAAATTCTTGGCATAGGTAACGCAATTGTTGATGTATTTGTAAAAGTTGATGATAGTTTTTTAATAAAAAACAAACTGATTAAAGGCTCAATGAAACTTATTGAAAAAGACGAATTTAATAGATTAAGAAATGTAATTAAGATCGAGAAAATTGAAGCTGGAGGTTCTGTCGCTAACACTATGGCAGGAATTGCCTTTCTTAAAGGTAACTCATCATTTATAGGAAAAATTAATTCTGATGAATTTGGAAAAATTTATAAAAATAGCCTTAAAAAAATTAATGTTAATTTTTCCTATACGATGAAAAAGGAAAATTTATCAACAGGTACGTCCATTATTTTTATAAGTCCTGACTCTGAGAGAACTATGTGCACCTACCTTGGGATCTCATCTAAGCTTTCAAAGGATGATATCGACGAAAATATTATTAAGAACCATAAGCTTATTTTATTAGAAGGATATCTTTGGGATAAGGGAATAAGTGAAGAAATGTTTAAGCACGTTATTAATTTAGCAAAAAAAAATAATATTGAGATCGCAATGAGTCTTTCAGATATTTTTTGCGTTTCAAGACATAGAGAAGATTTTATTAATTTACTAATGAATGACTTAAATATTTTAATTGGAAATGAAAATGAAATAAACGAACTGATGCAAAAAAGTAATCTATCGGACAGTATTAAAGAAATTAAAAAAATTAATAAGCTTGTTATAGTGACAAGAAGCGAAAAAGGTAGTTTAGCTATCCAAAATGAAAAAATAATTAATTGTGAAAGCACAAAAGTAAAAAAAATATTAGATTTAACAGGGGCTGGTGACTTATTTGCATCAGGGTTTTTAAAAGAATACTTAGATAGTTCAAATATCAAAAAATGCCTACAAACTGGCTCGAAACTTGCAGGAAAAATAATTCAGAAAATTGGAGCAAGAATTATTTAATTTTTTAAATAGTATAAAGATTTTTTTTCAGTTATAAAATTTTTATCTTTAAAGCTATTGTATATCTTTTTTCTTAAACGATGAAGATGAGTTTCGAAAGCGTGGGTGTCCAAATCAAGGGTATGCTTCCAAACATCTTTTAGCAAAAAAGATTTATTTAAACCATTGTTATTATTTAGAGTTAAAATTAATTCTAATTCTTTTTCTGTTAATTTAACTATAATATTATTTTTTTTAATAGTTCGTTGATTAGAGTCAACTTCATAATCATTTATAAAAACTTTGGAATTTTGCAAAAAATTATACTTAATGCACAATATATTTAAGATTTCTTTAAAAGAAAAAATGTCAACAGGTAATTGTAAAACAACATGAAAATCTAATAAAATTAGATTATTCTTTTTTAAATATTCTTTATTATTTAAAAATAAAATAATTGGACTATTTACGAGTAAATATTCTTTAACGTTATTAATTTTAATATTTTCTGGAAACAATATCTTAACTTCATAATTTTTTTTATTATTTAAAACTGATGTTTTAAAATTTATTTCGTTAGTAAAATTAATCTCCTTCAATAAATCAGAGAATGCACTTGATCCTAAAATATTTAAGTGAATATTATTCATAAAAAAATATAATATACATAATTATGATTATTATAAATAAAACCGGCTATTTAAAATATAAAAATCTAAAATTTAGGTGCTCATTAGGAAAAGGTGGTGTGGGGAAAAAAGAGTTGGAAGGAGATAATATTACGCCAATTGGAAGCTATAAATTAGTTAATTTTTTTTTTAGGAAGGACAGAATAGATAAAATTAATTCTAAAATAAAATTTAGGGAAATTAAAAAAAATATGGGATGGTGTGATGACCCGAAAAGTAAAAAATATAATCAATTAATAAAGTTACCAAGTAAACTTTCCTATGAAAAACTTTTTAGAAAAGATCATCTGTATGATCTATTGATTGTACTTGATTATAATATGAATCCCGTGATCAAAAATAGGGGAAGCGCTATCTTTATTCACCTTGCAACAAAATATTATAATTCAACTAAAGGCTGCATCGGCTTAAAAAAAATTGATATGATTGAACTAATAAAAAAAATAAAAAAAACGGAGTTGATAAAAATATCATAACTCAATTATAAATACTTGATCCGATTCTAACAAAAGTTGCCCCACATAAAATAGCCTCTTTATAGTCCTGGCTCATACCCATGCTTACTTGTAAAAAATTATAATAATCAGCTAACTGTTTAATTTCTTTAAAATATCTGGCAGGCTGATCATCTTTGGGAGGAATACACATTAATCCTATAATTTCTAATTTTGTATTATTTTTACAAAAACTTATCAAAGAATGAAGTTCAGATTTTAAGATGCCACTTTTTTGGGTTTCCTCGCCGATGTTTACTTGAATAAAATATTTAACTTTTTTACCAGAGACTATTTCCTCCTTATGAAGTGAAGCTGCAAGTTTTTCTGAATCTAAAGAATGGATGTAATTAAACAAACTAATTGCTTGTTTGGCTTTATTTGTCTGCAACTTACCTATAAGATGTAAATTAATTTTATCATTTTCTTTCAAATAACTACTCCACTTTATAAAAGACTCTTGAACTCTATTTTCACCAAAATGAAGATGTCCCTCATCAATAATTGGCTTTATACTTTTAAAATCTTGATTCTTTGTGACAACAATTAGATTAACTTTATTAGCTAGATTATTAATTTCAGTTTTAATTTTACTAAAATTATTTAAAAAACTCATATATGAATATTACTACATTAGAAAAATTTATTTTTATCACAGATTTTAACGTTATAATTAAAAATAAAATTAGAAGACTAAAAAATCTTAACCTAATTTACCTGCATGATTATTATGATAATAGTAAAATTAAAATACTCCTTGATATAAAACAATTCACAAAAAAACAAAAAATTCCTCTATATATTGCAGATAATTATAAACTAGCTATACAATATAAAATTCAAGGAATATTCATATCAAGTTATAATAGAAGTAACTTACCTACTTGTATAAAAAATAAGCTTAAAATAATTGGCTCTGCTCATAATCAACTGGAATATTATTTTAAAAAAAGACAAGAATGTGAAGTAATAACTTTATCGCCGTTATTTTATAATGAGAAATATTCACAAAACAAAATTCTAAACATACCAAGATATAATTTGATTAGTTTATTTTGGCAGGAAAAAATTTGCCCATTAGGTGGTATTTTATCCACTAATCTAAAAAAAATTAAACTTACAAAGGCAAAATGCGTAGGTCTAAAAAGTTTTATTCTTAAATAAAAAAAACCGCTTGCAAACTTAATTACAAGCGGTTTTTTTAAAAAGCTTTATATAAAAGCTATATAATTAAAATGCTCCAATTAGTCTTACGAAACCAATTTTGTCAGCATCTTGGGTAATAGCTGTTCCACCAAGAACGTTTTCAGCTTTTGCAACACCTGCTGTTAAAGCAACTGGGCCTAAATTGTAACCAAGTTGTAGAGCTGTTACTTTAGCGTCTTGAGTTGTTCCACCACCATCAGCTTTGAAGTAGTTAGCACCAACTGTTAAAGTAGGAGTTACAGCATAAGCTACACCGTAATGATTCTCTTTAACTTCTTGAGTTTTTGATAATGCACCAGAACCAGTATGCTCTTTTCTAGTGTAACCTACAGAAGCTTGTCCCATAGTATATTTGATACCATAGTTTTCACCTTCTCTTTTTTTAGTTTCACCCATTCTTTTCTTTTCTTCATGTTTAAAGGCATAAATATCTAATCCTTTAACACCAAGGTCACCAGTAAAGCCTACTTCGTAAGCACTTTCAGCTTCTCCATTTGCTGTAAAAGTTGCTTCTGAAGCACCAGCTTGTGCAGTTTCAGGAACGTAGTTCACTGATACTCTACCAAAGCCTGGAAGTGTTTGAACTACTCCTAGACCATAAGATTGTGATGGTGCAGCACCAATATTTTGTTGAAATAGAATTGATGAGTCATTTGCTAAAGTATTCATACCATCAAGTACATCTCTTGGATCGTAACCAAATAAAACACCATTACTTCTAGCAGAGTCAGATCTTTGAATGTGATCTCTACCAATTGTAATCATTGTGTTTCCGTTAATGAAATCAAAATATGCATTTTCATTATACAGAGTTCCAGTTTGAGTAGTTGACTCTCCATCATTCTCTAAAGAAAAACCAGCTGCATAATCCCAGCCGATATTTGTTTTTCCTTTAGTCTGAATGTTGATTTGTTGCTCAGCACCAAAGCCTCGGTTTGAGTTGTAAGGCGCATCATTAGAAATGGCTTTGTAACCAACTCTAAGCTCACCTGTGATTGTTGTTTGTGCAATTGCACTTCCACCAATCATAGCTCCTGCAAGAGCAGAAGTTATTAGTAGTTTTTTCATTATTTACCTTTTTGTTTTGTTATTAGTTTAATTTAATAAACTAACGAAAATTATCATTTTTCATGTTATTTTTTATAAATTTTCATTTAATATAAAAAAAAAATCAAAAATGTTGTATTTTTGCAACAAATTTAAAAAGACAAAATATGAATTTAAATCTATATTAAAATTAAAGTTAAAAAATGAATAATTTTATAAAATATATCACTTTATTGAGCTTTTTAGCTATTTTTTCCAGTTGCTCTAAGGTTGACCCAGTAAGTAATGACAAAGTCGTCGAAATCGACCCGGTTAAAAGGGCCAGAGAAAATGCTGCCTCCGGAGGAGGTATTTTTGGAGATATTGGTAAACAAAAATCTTCAACTAATTTCGAGTTTGCAAGTTCAAATATTTTATGGAGAGCAACTCTTAAATCACTGGATTTCTTGCCATTACTTAACGCCGATTACAGCGGGGGTATAATTATCTATGATTGGTACTCACAATCCAATAATCCCAAAGAGCAAATAAAAATTTCAGTTCAATTTTTAAATAACGAATTAAGATCAGATTCGATTAAAATAACAGCTCATAAAAAAATCTGCGAAACTTTAGAACGTTGTTCCAACTCTACCCTTGATCAAAGTTTTGCAAACTCTATAAAGGAAAGCATTATTACCTCTGCTCGTGCTTTAAAGATTGAAGAAGCTAAAAAAGAAAAAAAGTAGTTTTTAAAGGATGGAAAATTATAATCCTTTAGTCATTGAAAATAAGTGGCAATCATTTTTTGAAAAAAATCAAGTATTTAAAACTAAAAAAAATTTAGATAAAAAATTTTATTGCCTTGAAATGTTTCCTTATCCATCAGGTAACATTCATATGGGACATGTTCGAAATTATACCTTAGGTGATGTGATTGCTAATTACAAAAGACTAAAGGGTTATAATGTTCTTCATCCAATGGGTTGGGATGCTTTTGGTCTTCCTGCGGAAAATGCCGCCATTCAAAATAAATTACATCCTGATATTTGGACTAAAAAAAATATTGCAGTAATGAAAAGTCAATTACAACGTCTTGGTCTTTCTATTGACTGGAATAAGGAAGTCTCAACTTGTGATGAAAATTATTACAAACAACAACAAACTCTATTTTCTTTCTTTTTTAAAAAGAGTTTAGTTTATAAAAAAGAAAGCTATGTGAACTGGGATCCCATCGATCAAACTGTGCTTGCAAATGAACAAGTGATTGATGGTAAAGGCTGGAGATCTGGAGCAATCGTTGAGAAAAAAAAATTAAGTCAGTGGTTTTTAAATATTACAAAATACTCAGATGAACTTTTAGAATCTCTTG
>SXGQ01146852.1_pt1 | contig 11549 bp, 6 predicted proteins | sample 3178371 | NCBI WGS metagenome assembly SXGQ01 (sample SAMN11356859, study PRJNA531348) | freshwater metagenome | isolation source: freshwater sample F1-20 | place: China: Fuxian Lake, Yuxi | collected 2017-12-25 | reverse complement strand
GGCGACCGGGCGGCCGGCTTCGTAGCGCACGGCGACCTGCGACTTGCAGTCAGGGCGAATCCACTCGGTACCCTTGGCGCCCGACTTGCGGAGGCGGGCCAGCTCGCGGTTGAGGCGGTGGGCGAACATCACCGGGGCTGGCATGAGCTCAGGGGTCTCATCAGTGGCGTAACCGAACATGATGCCTTGGTCGCCGGCGCCCATCTGGGCGTGCTTCTTGCCTTCAGCCTTACGCTCGTCGACGCCCTGGGCGATGTCAGGGGACTGCTTCGTGAGCAGGTTCGTGATGAAGACCTTGTCGGCGTGGAACACGTCGTCGTCGTTCACGTAGCCGATTTCGCGGATGGCGGCGCGGACGACTTCCTCGAAATTAACCTTCGCCTTCGTGGTGAGTTCGCCGGCGATGACGACGTGGTCGCTCTTGACCAGGGTCTCGCAGGCGACGCGGGAGAAACGGTCTTGGGCGAAGCAGGCATCGAGGACGGAATCCGAGATGCTGTCGGCAACCTTATCGGGGTGCCCCTCGCCGACGGATTCGGACGAGAAGATGTAGGAGGCGTGAGATGCCATAAGGTCAGGGAAACAAAAGGGTAACCGGCCGGATGGCAAGTTAGTATCCAAGTATCCGAATAGGAGGATATGTCATTGGGGCCGGCGAAAAGCCGGCCGCTACGGGTGGAAGCGGTTAGCGGTTAGGGGGCACGCGAGAGGCCCAGAGACCAAACGTCCCAAGGGGAAACCGGAGACCGGGAGGGATGCCGCGGGGGATACATTTTCAGGTCCCAGGTCTCGGCCGTCGGGTATCAGGTTCCCCTTTGAGTTCATGAATCTTGGTAGGGCCAAGCATCCCTGCTTGGCCGCGGCCGACCAAGGATGGTCGGCCCTACCCGATACAAGCGGATGCGATGTCATCGCATCCCTACCCAAACAAAAGAGGGCGCCCGTAGGCGCCCTCTTCACTTTGCTTCGCAGCCTGCCAGCATGCCAGCAGACCCCCACGCGGGCTCCGCCCGCGTTAGCCCCCGATCGACTTAAGGGTGACCATATACTCGATCAAGGCGGTGAACTCCTCGACGGTGAGACCAGCGGCGAGGCCGGCGGGCATCATGGACTGCGGGAGATGCTTCTCGGACTTCACGTCGTCGCGCTTGAGCTTGAAGACCTGGCCGGCGATATTGCGGAGGGTGACGACACCATCGGCTTCAGCGGTGACGAAGCCCATCTGGTCGGGCCCGTTCTTCATCGTGAACACGACGGTCTGGAAGCCTTGGGCGACGACCTTGTTCGGATCGAGGATGGAATCGATCAGGTACTCGCGCGGGAACTTCGCGCCGGAGGCGCCGAGGTACGGGCCCTTCTGTTCGGCGGCGAGGTCGATGGCGTGACAGGCGACGCAACCCTGCTGCGTGAACAGACGCTGGCCGTTCTTCACGTTGCCGCGGCCCTTGAGGGCGGCGTTCGCGACGACCTTGGCGTCGAGCTGGGCGATCTTCTTACCCTTGCTGGCAGCGGCGAGCTTGCCGGCGGCGAGCGCTTCCTGGGCGGCCTTGATCTGGATGACGTTATCGCCCTTCATGCCTTCCTGCAGCTGCTTATCGAAACCCGTCAGGCCGAGGTCGGTGATGGCGTGGAAGAAACCGATGTCGCGCGGGTTCTTGTCGACGTGACCGCGGACGGCCTTCTTCTGCTGCTCCTTGGTGAGCGGGCTGCTGAGCACGTTGAGCAAGGCCTTCCAGAGGATCGTCGAGGAGGCGTCATCGGCCTTGTTGGCCATCGTGCGGAGCTTGTTCACCTGGTTGCCGCGTTCGGCTTCGTAGATGAAATCGCTGATGGCCTGGGTCGCGGAGGCGGGCGCCTGCTTGTCCTGGGACCAGCCGGCGAGGATCTTCACGCGAGGCTCGAGGCCGGCATCGCCTTCGACCTTGAGCAAGGCCCGGTAGCAATCGATGCGCTCTTCCCATTTGCGGCTGGCCTGGAGAGCGGCGGCGACGAGCAGGGCTTGGTCGGCCGGACGCAGGGTCTGCGTGGCCATGGCGAGACGGAGCGGGTCAAGGCCTTCGAGCTTCAGGTCGGTGATCGCGATGCGGTTCTTGGCGAGGATCTCGAGCGAAGCCATACGCAGGTTGCCCGGCAGCTTGGCGTAGGCGGCTTCGATGCCCTTATGGATGCGCGGCGTGGCGGCCCAGGCGTCGGGTCCGAAGTAGGGACCGCGGTCGTCGGGGCGGGTGCTCCACCAATCCTTATAATTCCAAGGCTTCTCGACATGGTAGAGACGGGCGAGCGCCGAGACGGCGCCGAAGCGCACGGCATCGTCGCCGCTCAAGCTGAGCGCGAGGAGGCCATCGACAGCTTCGTCGGAGTGGATGCCTTGGATGGCGCGGAAGGCGATGTTGCGCTGGGCCGGATCGGCGAGCGCGGCGAGGCAGGCCTTGGCGTTGCCGAGACGCTGGAGCGCGGCGATGACGGTGTGCGGGAGTCGGTAATGTTCGCCTTCGCCGAGCTTAGACTCGTCGGACGGCCACTGGGCGGCGGCGGCGAGCATGGCCGGAGCGGCGTCCTTCGCGCCGAGGCGCTGGAGGCCGATGACGGCTTGGAGACGGACGCGCGGATCGGCGTCGTTCAAGGCGTCGACGAAGAGCTGCACGGGCACGCCTTCGAGCTGCGTGGTGCGGTCGGCAAGCGCGCGCAGGGCGAACTCACGGACGCCGGCATCCTTGGCGAGCGCGACGAGCGCGGCGTTAGCCTTGGCGCCGAGGAGCTGCTTGTAGGTGAAGAGCGCGGCGACACGGGCGTAGAGATGCTCCGAGCCGGACTGCGCGATCGCGAGGACCGGCTCGGCGAGCCCGGACTTGTTACGCTCGATGATCTGGCGCTGCGTCTCGAGGCGCTGGACGGCGGACTTCGAGGAGAGCTGCTTCACCAGGTCGGCGTCGGAAAGCTTCGTGACATCGACGTAGACGTTGGGCTTCACGTCCTTGGCGGTGATGATCTGGACCGTGCCGTTCGGATAGTAGATGGGTTCTTCGACTTCCTTACCGCCCTTCATGACCTTCTTGGTCTTCGGCTTATTGTTACCGAGGTAGCTGAAACCACCGCCACGCCAGTCGGTGAGGAAGAGGCGGGAGTTGCCGTCGACATCGAAGTCGGTGGCCTTGGAGACCTTCTCGAAGGTCTCAGACTGGGCGACGAAGGTGGCTTCGAAGCGCTTGATCGGATGGCGATACACCGCGTTGGTCGTCCAGTCGCAAGTGAAGAGGGATTCACCGAAGTCGCCGGGGAAGCCGGGCTCGCTCAGATAGAGGCCGCCGGTGCCGGAACCACCGCCGTAATCGGCGAGGGGATGGGCGATTTCGTCGGCGAAGTTCTTATACAGGCGCGGGTAACCGGCGTCGGCCAGCGAAGTGAAGTGGTGGAAGCGGGTGTTCCAGCCTTTGCCGTCGTTGGTGTTATCGCGGGAGAAGAGGTCGAGGGTCGGGGAGATGGCGACGTCGCAGATGTTGCGGGTCATCACGGTGTAGTTCTCGAGCTCGGTGCCGTCCGGGCGCACACGCATGACGCCGCCGCCATAGAGCGTCACGCGCTTCTTGTCGCCGAGGCCGATGGCGCCGTCGTTGTCGCGAATGATGCCCGCGCCGAAGTCGCCGACGGCGATGTAGAGCCAGCCGTCGATGCCCATGCGGGCGCCGTTGGTGGTATGGTCGGCGCCGCGCGGGTGCTCGATGCCGCCACCGAGTCCGTCGACGAGGAGCGTACGCTCGGTATCATAGTCGGCCTTGCCGTCGCCGTTCTTGTCCTGGAACTTGGAGAGGAAGGGCGGGTGGACGAGATAGAGGATACCGCCGATGAAGTGGCCGCCGCGCGGGCTCTCCACCTTGGTGTATTCGATCACCTGGTCGGCCACGCCGGCACCCTTGGTGTCGCGGGCGATGAGGATGCGACCCATGCCCGGGGTATGGCCGAGGGAGCCGTTCTTGTCCGAGGACACGTAGACGTCGCCATTGGCGGCGGCCGTCACGGCAGTCGGATAGATTTCGGGGTCCTGGGCGTTGCCGAGGAACTCGCGGATGACGAAACCTTCCGGCACGGCCTGAGCGGCAGCAGCGAAGAGGAAGAGCACAAGGGATGAGCGAGGCATGGGATGCGGGGTAAGGGCATAAGATGTAGGCGAGGCGGGCTTTGTTCCAAGCGGGAAGTCCATCTTAGCGTCTTGCCCGTCGGCCCGCGGGGACTAACCCTCCTGCCATGGCCCTTCCGGTGCTCACGCTCTTCCCCCGCCCGAGGGAACTGACCCTGCGCGGGGGCTGGCTCAAGGTGCCCCCCCTCCCCCACCCGACCGCCTCCTTTATAGAGAGCCTCCCTACGACCATGGAAGAAGCCCGGGCGGCGCTGGCCGGAGCGGCCGACGGCGCCTGCCGGATCGTCCACCAGCCCGCGCAAGGCGCCGAGGGCTATCACATCGAGATCCTCTCCAGCGGCATTCGCCTCAACGCCGGTGACGCGCAGGGCGTGCTCTACGGCGCCCAGACCCTCCGCCAGATCGCCGCACAGTATCCCGACGAGCTCCCGCAGCTCGCGATCGCTGATTCGCCGGATCTGCCGGTCCGCGGCTTCATGCTCGACTGTTCCCGCACGCGCGTGCCCACGCAAGCCGAGCTACTCGTCCTCGTCCGCGCGTTGGGTCGACTGCGTGCGAACCAGCTGCAGCTCTACGTCGAACACACCTTCGCCTTCCGCGGCCATGAAGAGGCTTGGCAAGACGCCTCGCCGCTGACGCCCGCCGAAATCCGCGAACTCGACGGCGCGTGCGCGGCGGTCGGCATCGAGCTCGTCCCCAACCTCAATACCTTCGGCCACATGGAGCGTTGGCTCCGTCATCCGCGCTACCGCGCGATGGCCGAATGCCCTGAAGGATGGATTCACCCGCTCACCGGACAATTCAAGGAGTTCCCCGGTACGTTGCGGCCCGACCAAGCGTCGGTCGATTTCGCGGGAGCGCTGCTCGACGACTATCTGCCGAATTTCCGGAGCCGCCAGGTGAACATCGGCGGAGATGAACCGTGGGAGCTCGGCCAAGGCTTCAGCAAGCAGGCCGTCGCCGAACGCGGCAAACACCGCGTCTACCTCGATCATCTCAAGAAGCTATGCGCCCTCGGTCGCGACCGCGGCCGCACCGTGCAGTTCTGGGGCGACATCCTCCTGGAAGACCTCGCGCTCGCCCAGGATGCGCCCGTCGACACCGTGCCGGTCGTCTGGGGTTATGACGCCGGCCATCCCTTCAAGGAACAGTGCGGGCGTCTGCGCGAACTCGGACGCGCCTATCTCGTCGCGCCGGGCACGAGCGCCTGGCAGAGCTTCACGGGACGCCTCGATAACGCGCTGATCAATCAAGCCGAAGCCGTCGGCGCCGCCGTACGTCACGAGGCGCGCGGCATCCTGCTCACCACGTGGGGCGACAACGGCCATCATCAGCCGTGGCCGACCGCCTGGCTGCCCATGGCCGCCGGACTCGCGCAGGCCTGGGGCTTCGCGGCCAACGCCAAGACCGGCTTCGCCGCCGGCTGCGCCATCCTTGGCAGCCTCTCCCTGGCAGAGGGGCAGGTCATCGCCGCGGCGCTCACGCAGCTCGGCACGCTGGATGGCCGGATCGCCAAGGCGAACCGTAACAAGAGCCTCACCTGGGATTTCCTCACCGCCAAGCCCGACGCGCTCGCGAAGTTTACGGACGGCGTTTCAGCGGCGGAGATCGCCGCCTCGCAGTCGCACCTCAGCGAAGCCGAGGTGCTGATCGCCAAGATCGCCGATGTGACCATCCGCGAAGAGCTGTCGCTCGGCGCCCGGCTCGCCGGGGCCGGCCTGCGACGCGCCGCCGGCCAAGCCATCGCTGCCGAAGAACAGGCACGTCTTAAGCAGGAATATGAATCTGTCTGGCTGCGGCGTTCGCGCCCGGGCGGATTGAGCGAGAGCGTGGCAGGGTTGTTTAGGTAGGGCCGCGCGAGAGTATGGAGTATCGGGTATAGAGTATCGAATGAGTGTTGGCCGCAGGTAGCCGGTCAGCCGTTCGCCGCAGGGCGAACAAAGGTAGGGGCACGATTCATCGTGCACTCCTGATTAAGGTTTAAGCAGTAAGCGGCTCGCGGATAGGCGCACAGAGGGCGCGGCGAAGCCACGCCCCTACCTTCGGCCGCCCTGCGGCGGCCGCTAGGGTAGCACGCGGCACTACCCCGATACTCGATACTCCATACTCGATACTCTCATATTTACCCTATCCTCATCCTTATTGCCTCTCGCCTTCAGCGCTGACATCTTTTCGCCACCCCACCGACTTTGGCAAGCCACCGCCCATTCTTCCGTCATGCTGCGCTTCTCGTCGGCGGAGCGATGATTCTTTCCGCCCAGACGCTGCCGCCGCTGATCGCCCCCAAGCCGGCAGCCGTCAACACCTCGCCGGACGCCCTCTTCGCCGGCTTCATCCCGAAACTGGAGCTGACCATCTCCCAGGAGAACATCGATAAGCTCGCGAAGAACCCGCGGGACTACGTCACCCTTACGATCGACGAACCCGGTGGCGTTAAGCTCGAGAAGTGCTCGATCAAGCTCAAGGGCTCCGCCGGCAGCTTCCGCCAGATCACCGAAGACCGACCCGGCTTCTCGCTCCGCACCGCGAAGACCAAGAAGGGCCAGGAGTATCGCGGCCTGACCAAGTTCCAGCTGAACAACTGCGCGCAGGACGGAACGATGCTACTCGAGATGGCCGCGGGCGAGATGGCCCGCCGCGCCGGCGTCCCGGCCTCGCGCTGCACGCACGCCTTTGTCGTCCTCAACGGCAAGCGCCTCGGCACCTACGTACTCAAGGAAGGCTTCAACACCGAGTTCCTCTCCTATTTCTTCAAGGACACCAAGGGCCACCTTTACGACGGCGCCTTCTGCAATGAGATCGATGGCCCGATCGAGGTCGATCAAGGCGATCCGGACGACAAGGTCCGCCTGACGGAGCTGATCGGCGCCACGAAGGAGGCGAGCCCGGCATTACGCCTGGCCCGCATGGAGCGCATCCTGGATGTCGACGCCTACTTCCGGCACCTCGCCCTCGAGCAGATCCTCTGCCACTGGGACGGCTATTCCTTCAACCGTAATAACTATCGGTTCTACGAGGACCCCTCATCCGGCAAGTTCCACTTCATGCTCCACGGCATGGACCAGGTCTTCGGCGATGACCGCTGGTATGTCTTTCGTCAGCCCGGAGCGCTCGTGCCTAACGCCTTACTCTGGGATCGGACGATGCGTGAACGCTACCGGACCCAGTTCTTCGCCGTCTACGAGAAGAACTTCCAGACGTACGACTGGCCGAAGCGGATTTTAGAACTGGCCGCCAACTCCAAGGCCAAGCTCAACCAGTTCGACCCCCAAGAGGCGAAGCGATTCGACCAGCGAGGCATAGAGGCCGCCAGCAGGGTGAAGAATCGCCTCGCCGCCATCCGCACCCAACTCGAGGAGTCCGCGCAGCTTCGCTCTATCGGCGGCAAGGCGACGCTCGGGAAATACGCCTGGGAGCGCCACGCCGACGAGAAGGAGGCAGACGAACGCGACTTCGAGGGGCGCCATTGTTTCTACGTGAAGGCCGGCCTGAAGAAAGGCGGCGACTTCCGACTACCGCTCGCGACCGGCCCCGGCCGCTATCGCCTGACCGGTATGGTCAAGACCGCGGGCATCATCGCGGGCAAGGATGAGCCGGAAAAAGGCGCGCGCCTCCGCATCTCCGGCCTCAACGGCGTGCCTGCGCTCACGGGTACCGGCAGCTGGCGCACGATCTCCGTCGAGTTCTCCGTCGCCGAAACCGACCCGGTACTCGTCCTCGAACTGCGCGCCCAATCCGGCCAAGCCTGGTTCGATCGCAATTCACTGACGCTCACGCGCATCCCCTGACCATGGAGATCGCGGCGCGCTTCGAACTGAAATATATCCTTTCGCACGCGGAGCGGGACACCTTGCTCGGCAGCTTCCCTGGACGTGTCCTGCCTGACATGCTCGGCGGACCGACCGGACACTATCCGGTCGTGAGCCTCTATTGCGACTCCGCCGACCGGAGATGCTACTGGGAAAATTGGCGGGGCGTGCCCTCCCGGCGCAAGCTACGCCTCCGCCTCTACGGAACAAAAGATGGCGCAATCCCGGCGGCTACGTTCCTCGAGATCAAGCATCGCGACGGTGGCGCAGGTGCCAAGCGGCGCGTCCAGCTGCCGCTCGAACAAGCCATCGCTTTCGCGAACGGAGCGGAAGCGCTGGAAACTGCACCCGCGGACGCGCGCATCCTCGCCGAGGCCCGTCAGCTCATCTCCGTGGAAGGCTTCCGGCCGGCGTGCGTCATCCGCTATGACCGCCACGCCTACCGGCTGGTGGATGAAGCCGGGCATGAGCAACTTCGGCTCACCTTCGACCAAGGCATCCGCTGCCGCTTCGACGACCTGACGCCGCGAACCGAAGACGACGGCTGTACGCTGCCCGTCCTCCATGCCGGCCAGTGCCTGATGGAAGTCAAAGGCGCGACCGCGGCCCCGTTCGATTTTGCGAGTACCCTCTCAGCGCTTGGAATCTTTCCTCGCCCCTTCAGCAAATATTCCGAAAGTGTTCGCTTGTACGGCGCCACCCCCGCCCTTTCCGCCTCATGAACCTCCTGCCCTCTTTTTTCCTCGCCGCCAACTCCGTGCCGGCCGACGCCGATGCGATGACCCGCTTGGTCACCGACCACGCCGACAAGCCGGGCGTGAAAGAGATTCTCTTCGCGATCCTCTTCAGCTTCGCGCTCAACGCCTTGGTCGCTTGGACGTATAAGCGCACCTACCGTGGCACGCGCTACTCGCAGGACTACGTCCACACCCTGCTCATCCTCGGCACGGTCGTCACGCTCGTGATCCTTGTGGTCGTGGGCAACCTGGCGGCCGCGTTCGGCATGTTCGCCGCGTTCTCGATCATCCGCTTCCGCCGCAACGTCGGCCAGTCGCGCGATATCGGTTTCATCTTCCTCGCCATGGGCACCGGTCTCGCCGTCGGGGCCCGCCAGTATGAGCTCGCCGCCGTCACCGTCCCGCTCGTGTGCGCGATCATCTTCGCCCTTTCGCGGGCGAATCTCTTCTCCTCGTTCAAAGGCTCGCACCTCCTGCGGATTCGCGTGGGCACCGATGTCGACCACGACCAGGCCTTCGCCGGGCCGTTCGCGCAGCACCTGGCGCAGCAGTCGCTCAAGTCCGTCGAGACGGTGCAGGCTGGCCTGATGACCGAGCTGCGCTACGAGGTCACGCTGAAGGATGGAGCTGGCATCGGTGAATTCGTGCGCGCCCTCCAAGCCGCCAACGGCAACAACCGCGTGTTGCTTACCTGCGTCGGCGAACAGAGCGTCGTCGAGGCGGAGTAGCGCGTAGTTAGAGTATCGAGTATGGAGTATCGGGGGAGTGGCGGCTTGGTAGGGCTGGCCATCCTTGGCCGGCCGCGGCCGACCAAGGATGGTCGGCCCAACCCGATGCAGCCATGTCGTGAGACAGGCGGAGGCGATGTCATCGCATCCTAACCCAACAAGGAGGGCGCCTGAAGGCGCCCTCTTGCTTTCCACTTGTCACCGTGCCCCCTTGCCCGCGTGACCCTCGCGGCGCGCGGCGCCGCGCTCAGTCTCCGCCCTTGGAAGGCTTGCCGGTGGAGGAGAAGAACTCCTTCACGCGGGCGCGGAGGTAGTCGCGGTTGAGCTTGGCGATGACGTCGAGCGTGATGCTCTTCGGGCAATGCGCCTGGCACTCACCGTAGTTGGTGCAGTTGCCGAAACCGGCTTCGTCCATGGTCTTCACCATCGAGAGCGTGCGGCGGTCGCGCTCGGCCTGGCCTTGCGGCAGGATGTTGAGGTGGTTGATCTTGGCGCCGACGAAGAGCATCGCGGAGCCGTTCTTGCAGGAGGCGACGCAGGCGCCGCAACCGATGCATTCCGCGGCGTCCATGGCCTCATCCGCGATGGGCTTGGGTACCGGGATATTATTGGCCTCCGGGGCGGAACCGGTGCGGACGGTGATGAAGCCGCCGGACTGGATGACCTTATCGAAGCCGGAGCGATCGACGGCGAGATCCTTCAGCACCGGGAAGGCGCGGGCGCGCCACGGCTCGACGGTGATCGTCTCGCCATCGCGGAAGTTGCGCATGTGCAGCTGGCAGGTCGTCACGCCGGGAATCGGGCCGTGAGGCATGCCGTTGATCGTCATCGAACACATGCCGCAGATACCTTCACGGCAATCATGGTCGAAAGCGAAGGTGTCCTTGCCCGCTTTGATGAGCTGCTCGTTGAGCATGTCCATCATCTCGAGGAAGGAGGCCGAGGTCGGCACGGCGGCGAGGGAATGCTCCTCGAAGGCGCCGGGCTGGCCGCGGCGCTGACGCCAGACGCGCAGCTTGAGCGCGAGGGTTGGTTCTTTTCCGTTGTCCTGGACCATGGTGATTACTTGTAAGAGCGGGTGGAGAGTTGGGTCTCCTCGTAAACGAGGGGCTCGACGTGGCGAGCGGGAAGCTGGCCTTCGCCGGTCCATTGCCAGACGGCGGCGTGGGCGTACTGGGCATCGTCGCGCTTGGCTTCACCGGCGTCCTGGAATTCGGTGCGGAAGTGGCCGCCGCAGGATTCTTCGCGGGTGAGCGCGTCGAGGCACATCATGATGCCGAAATCGAGGAAGTCGGCCACGCGGCCGGCGCGTTCGAGCTCGGGAGCGAGGGCGTCGCCGGAGCCGACGACCTTCACGTTCTCCCAGAAATCCTTGCGGAGCGCCTGGAGGTCGCGGATCGCGCCTTCGAGGCCGGCCTTATCGCGGGCCATGCCGCACTGCTCCCAGGTGATCTTGCCGAGGGCCTTGTGGTAATAGCGCGGAGACTTCGTGCCGTTGATCGAGAGGAGCTTCGCGACGCGGTCGTTGACGTCCTTGACGACGGCCTTGAATTCCGGGGCGTCGTTCGACGGACGGCTGCCGGACTTCTCGCCCGCGAGGTAATCGGTGACCGTGTAAGGCAGGACGAAGTAGCCGTCGGCAAGGCCCTGCATGAGGGCGGAAGCGCCGAGGCGGTTGGCGCCGTGGTCGGAGAAGTTGGCTTCGCCGCCGACGAACAGGCCGGGGATATTGGACTGCAGGTTATAATCCACCCAGAGGCCGCCCATCGTGTAGTGCACGGCGGGGAAGATGCGCATCGGCTGCTTGTACGCATTCTCTCCGGTGATGTTCTGATACATGTCGAACAGGTTACCGTAGCGGGCGCGGACCTCGGCTTCGCCGAGGCGTTTGATCGCGGCGGAGAAGTCGAGGTAGACGCCCAGACGCTTGCCGTCGACCACCTGGCCGACGCCGCGGCCTTCGTCGCAGACTTCCTTCGCGGCGCGGGAGGCGATGTCGCGCGGGGCGAGGTTGCCGTAGCTCGGGTACTTACGTTCGAGGAAATAATCGCGCGCATCCTCGGGGATTTCGGAGGCGGGCTTGGTGCAATCGGCCTTGTTCTTCGGCACCCAGACGCGGCCGTCGTTACGGAGCGACTCC
>SXGQ01838337.1_pt1 | contig 11550 bp, 4 predicted proteins | sample 3178371 | NCBI WGS metagenome assembly SXGQ01 (sample SAMN11356859, study PRJNA531348) | freshwater metagenome | isolation source: freshwater sample F1-20 | place: China: Fuxian Lake, Yuxi | collected 2017-12-25 | reverse complement strand
GGCGGGAACCTTTTTTACTCTCACCTACGGCGGTGATCAAACTGCGGCGCTAGCGAGCACCGCCACGACCGCTGAGATCCAAACAGCGCTGAACGCTCTTCCGAGTGTTCAAGCGACCGGACCCGGGAATACTGGGACGGTTACGCTGAGCGGGGTCGATCCAGTTGTCGACGTTACTTTCAACATTGTCGGTGATCAGCCCACGCTTATATCCGGCGAAGTTGATGCCCAGGAAACTGCACCGCTGCCATTGGGGGCCACCCCGGCGCAGGTTCAGACAGAACTGAACCTCCTTCCTTTCGTTACAGCAGCAGGTGGAGTTGTGGTTACCGCATCGCTGCCTAGTGGATACCAGATAACGTTTAACAATCCCGGAAATCAGTCCCAGATTGTGGGTCAGGAAGTTTTCGACGTGGCTGCATCTGACCTCCAGATCGGCATCGGTCTGACGCCGTTGACCGTTACGGAAGTCACGACTCCTCCAGGAAATGAAACCCATACTTTCCGTCCGATTGCGCCATTCAAATTCAGCATCACATACACGGAAGGCGTTGAAGTTCACACGACGGCTCAGATTTCAGCGACAGCGACAGCGTCTGAAGTCCAGGCGGCTCTCGAGGCGCTGCCAACGATTGATCCCGGCGATATTACCGTCACGAAACGTGTTTCTCCGACCAGCCCGGATGGAACCTTCGACGTGAAGTTTAACGACCTCATCAATCACCCGACGCTTGCGGTCACGATGTTCGCGGATGAACTCACCGTCAACGAGGCATTCCCCGGCGCATTTGAAAACATCTCCCGCGAGACGCAAATCATTCGTGTCGATCCGATGGGTGACGGGCAAATCACTTTTGCGTTCGGTGTGGATAGCTTCGCATTCAACCTGCCGAGCGCTTTTACCGCGGCGCAGTTGCAAAATCAGTTCAACCTCCAGCCGAGCATCATCGCTCAGGGCGGCGTAACGGTCACGCTGCTCGCTGCAAACACCTATAAGGTGGTGTTCGGGAAATCCGGCGACCAGCCGAGCATCAACGTTCAGGAGGATTCGTTCCCTCTCGGATACGCCGATGTCGTTACAAATGGCGGAGGGACCTCCGAAGTTGTGCGGTTTACGCACATACCAGGGTCTCCAGTCCGTTTTGGATACAACGGAAAAATGTCTGCAATGATCACGCCTGTGGGTGCTGGTGGAGCGCTTACGAGTGCGCAGATTAAGTCTGCACTCGAGTCGATTCCTGATATCGGTGTGGGCGGAATTTCAGGGGTGCCTACTGCGCAACCCGACAACACTTGGCGCATCACATTTGCGGGCAACACGGACCGGACGACCCTTAACGTTGGCCAACGGACGACCATCAATGGTGACCTCCAGTATCGTGGTGTATCGACTACGCTGATCGCGGGAACGATTGGACCGGATGTGAATGAGCGTCAATTGATCCGCGCTGACTCGACCGGTTTCTTTTCTCTCTCATTCGCAGGCCTGACGTCGGGCTATTTGCCGAACGATGCGACGGTAACGCAGGTGCAGACTGCGGTTGATTCCTTGATCGGTCCGGGTGGACTTACCGCAACAGTCAGCGCGGGAGCCTTGCCAAATTCGTTCGTTGTCGATTTCACTGCCCCAGGACCGGTGGCACAGTTCCAAGTTGAGGGTCTGAACATCGTGCAGAATGTCGGCGAAACCATCAAGGGGGCGGAAACACTTGAACAGCGTGAAGTGCAGGTGGTTGAGTTTGACGGGCTCGGCGAGTTCGCCTTCCACGCTCCTATCGCCCTGACCGCCGAAGAATTCCAAAAAGGCGGCGAGTTTACGAAAGAGAAACAGGTCCTTGGCATGGCTTCGGTGCAGGCCCTGGCTGGTTCCGACTTCACTCTCACATTCCAAGGACAGACCACGCCAGTCTTGCCGTCCAACGCTACGGCCGCGCAAATCCAGACGGCACTCAATGCGCTGCCGAGCATTACTGCCGCAGGGAATGTCACTGTGGTTGCTCAGAGCGGCGGACTGCTTGAAATTTCGTTTAATACGTTCGGGGACAAAACTGGTGTCATCAGCGGCACTGTTCGCGGTGGAGCATCGACTCCGCTACTGCCCGGTACGGCCAGCACGACGGATATTGCAAACGCTCTGAACGCACTTGCACCGATTGTGGCAGTCGGCGGAGTAACAGTTGAGAATCCGACGCCGGGAGAATTCAACGTGATTTTCAACCAGCCTGGCCAGATGCCAACAATTCAGGCGTTTTATCAGGTCCGTGAGACTCAGGAGATTGACTTCTATTCCGCTGGAGAGTTCACCATCTCATTTGGAGTTAATCCCGGCGATGTAACGCTGCCAATTCCTGCCGGTGCTTCGCCGGCGGCCGTGCAGTCGGCGCTCAATGCTTTGCCCGGGATTCAAAGTGTTGGCGGCGTCACTGTCGCGGATGGCGTAAACAGCCACTACACCGTCACATTTAACAGCGCAGGTGACGTGGCTGCGCTCGCAGGAAAACAGACGATCCCGCTCACTAATTCGACGGTCACCGAGGGAACCGCGGTGCTCGCTGAGATTCAGAAAATTGTGAAGCCCCGGCACTTTGTTTTCGATCCGACGGAGATCACCAATGGTAACTACGTTGGTGCGTTCTCTGACTCCACTGAAATCAATGCCCGTGTCTTCAAATGGATTGATGCGAATTCGAACGGCCTGTATGAAATTAACGAGGTTCCGATCGATGGTCTTGTAGCGGCGAAGGTCTACAATCAAGCCACGGTGAATTTCACCGGCGAGGCGCGGATTGTAGGGGGTGAATTTAGCTTCGTGGAAAGCATCAAGGGCAGCGCGACCGATCAGGAAGTTCAGCTTTTGACGATCAAAGCAGACAAATACACGCTCTCGTTCGGCGGTCTCCAGACAGCTCCGCTGTCCGGGCGTGCGACCATTCTCGCGATCCAAAATGCACTGAACGCACTGCCGACTATTCAGGCCACGGGCCCCGGTGGCTCAAACGGTTCTGTGACGGTTACGCCGGACGTTCTGCCAAATACGTTCGCCGTCACTTTCAATACACCGGGAGACCGGGCTCCAATCACGGCGCCGTTCTTCTACGACTACAACAATATCTTTTAACCCAGTCCCAATGATCATGAAAAAGTCCAACCTCCGGAAGAGCCATATCGAAGCACTCGAAGCGCGAATTGCGCCTGCTGCGCTCGGTTCATACGCAAAGGTCGCCGACTCTGAGTGGCTTCCACTTTCGCTTGGAAGTCCGATCCAGCTCTTTGCAGGACAGGGACTCAGCACCCTTGGAGATAAGCGCGGCAGTTACCTCATGTTTGTCGAACAGGGGAGTGCGCTCGTCTTTACCCAGGACTACAATGGCAATGATCGATTCGACGCAAACGAGATCACCGGCATCGCTGCTGGTGACGGGCTGCGCCTGATTTCGTTCGTTGATATCCACGGCGACATCGTCACCAATCTCAAACGCACCGAGTTCGTCGAGGACCGGGGAGGTGTTTTGGTAACGAATGTATCGCTCTCACTCAGTGACTCTGACAACAATCCCGCGAACGACACGCAGGGTCTCAAAGGCGATGGTCGCGTTCTGCTAAACAATACGATCGACAAGATCGAATTGCGGCCATTGACGCTCGCTGATTTGAGTACGGCGGATGCGGATGGCGATGGCAAACCGGACGGTGATCAGAATGGCGATGGGCTCGTGGACACTTCGGATGTGACGCTCCGGCAGCCCCCGAAATCCACTTTCTCGATCTACGGCTCCATTTACGCAGGCCGCGGCTTCGGTGCGGATGACGGTGGGTTGATTATTGATCCCACCGCTGACGGAAGAGCAGTTGCGACAGATTATGTGCCGATGGTGCATTCCATCCGCGTTGGAACAGCGGTTAGCGGACAGTATTACTCATTTGGGGTATCTGGCGAGTACCGCATTTCGAACCTTTTGCTCGGTGACGACCTGAGTGGTCTCATGGCACCCTTTACGCCGGCGGTTGGTGCGGCGGGTGGGAGTATCAATACCGTAAAATCCATCACGGCCGGTGCGGCCGTGTCGACAACGCCGTTCACAATCGGCACGTTGATGGCTGGAAACGGAGGCGCGGGAGGGGCTGGCGGAAATGTCATGAATGTCGCGATGGTATCCGACGATACGTCAGGCTACAGCGTGTACGCAGGAAACGGGGGCACGGGGCGCACGGGCGGCGATGGCGGTGCGATTATCAATTTCTCCGATTCGGGATCGTTTACCGGTTTGGTCATTCTCAGTGGCGGTGATGGTGGACAGGGAACAATTGGAAGCGGTGGAAATGCCGGCGACAGTTCTTTCACCACATTGAATCTGAAGGGGAACATTCACATCGACATGGGTGATGGTGGTAACGGATTCGTGAACGGAGGAAAAGGCTCCAGCCTCGCGAAGGGTATCTTTACCGAGCCCGGCACACCTCGGACCAAAGTGCTGAACGGATGGGGAACGACCCATCTCGCGGATGGAAGCGCGCAGACTTATGAGCCTAGACTCGGTGTGACGAAGGGGCTTGATTTCAACGGTGACGGTGAAGGTGACCTTGTTTATTCCACCAGTGACGCATCGCTGTTGATGGTGATGATTTCCGACCCCCGCCCGGATATCGATCCGGAGGATACTGGGTGGTTGAGTTTCCCGGCGCCGGATGGTTTCGCGCTTCCTGGTATCTACTTGGATGGTCCACGGAATGCGAAGGCGCTGTCCGCGGGCGACGTAAATGGCGATGGACACCCGGACATCGTCGCCGCGTCACGCGATTTTGGAGGCACGGGTGATCTCGTTGTTTTCCTGGCGAAGTTCGAGGATCTCAACAACGATGGTATTCTTACGAGTGACGAAGACCTTGATGCGGATGGTGTTGATGATTTCATCGGGTTCTACGAGGGCCGTCATAGCACTATTCCGGTCCTCGGTTCCGAGTCATTTGGAACAAATGACCTCGCAATCGGCGACTTTGATGGCGACGGACGTGCGGAAATCGTGGTCGGTTCTCATGAATATGCGATATTCATGACTGCAGACCTTGAACTCAATCCTGCCACTGGCGTCATGGAATACACCGGACAGTTCTATTATGATTACGGCCGCAAGGCTGTGACGGTGGACGGTGTGACTTTCCCGGCGGCGCGACTGACTTCGAGTTTCCTGGTCACTTCACTAAACGCCGGACCGGGAACATCTACCCCGCACATCCCGATCATCCTCGAGGCGACAACGCTTCACAATGCGGGGGATAGCTACGATGTCGTCATCGCTTCGGCTTGGAGTTATCGCTTGGCGGTTACCCTCGATTGGTCGGTTCGCATTCCCAACTCGCTCTTTGACGCGCCAGCCCCAGTCGGTGTTTTCGATTTCGGAATCGTGGACTTGGACCGCGGGCCCGGATTCAGCCCTGATAGTTTCCGTGCATACGACCTTACCACCGTCGACTTCGACGGAGATGGTAACACGGATGTTGCTGGTATTTCGCTTGATCAAGGCGAGCACCAAGGCTTCATGAACGGCTCGATTGGGACTGGCTTAGGTGGCGGCGTCCCGGGAAGCGGTGGTGGAAATCAAGCGGGCAACTACTTCGAACTGCCTCCCGGATCACGGAGCCTTTATACAATCCGTGCTGGTGATGCCGACGGCGACGGCTTGGATGACCTAATCCTTAGCCACGAGATCGGTGCGCTTTTTGTGGAATGGGCGCCTGGACCTGACGCATCCAACATTGTCGGTGGAATCGCCACCAACCCGATTCCTAACGGCGGTGACAATGGTGAGAACGAAACGAATCACTCCTTTGCAGACGCGGTATGGTTCGACGTGAACGCCCCAGCTCCCTCGACAGTTTTTGTCACCGGCTGGGTTGATTACGGAATCATTCTTCCGGGGAGCATTGTGGTCTCTCCTCTTGTGTATAATGCACTGATTCCGACGTTCGGAATCATCGAGAACAGCCTTGCAATAACAGCAGGAAACGGTGGCAGCGGTCTTGTGGGTCGCGGCGGCGCTGGTGGCTTCCTTGGCGGTAGCAGTACTCTCACCGACGTCGTCGATCCGCTAACCGGAGCGCCAACCGTAGACCCAGATACTGGGTTGCCTGTGGTTTCGCTCAATGGTGCAATTCAGATTAGTCCGACGGTGACTGTGCAGTTGCAGGCGGGCACCGGTGGCGATGGCTTTTCGCACGGCGGAAATGGTGGTTCCATTAGTGGAACTGCAATTTTCGGCGTCGGTTCCTTTACGTTGAACCACAGTCTCCGAGCCGGTGATGGTGGTCGCGGCGTGTTTGGAACTGGTGGTGCGGGTGGAAACTTGATTTCAAATTCGATCTTCAATGGTGTTGAGCTCATCGCGGGAAATGGTGGGGTGGGTAAAATTGGAGGTCCCGGTGGCTCCATCGTCGGAAGCGGGGCATCTTACGACGTATTCAACTCCAGCGTTGCTGTAGTCGCTGGCAATGGTGGTCTCGGCACCACCACTGGAGGGAAAGGAGGAAGTATTAGCAACTTCCACCCTCGTCTTCCACAGCCTGCGACTGACCAACCGACATATATTCCGCCGCAGGCAGCTCCGGCGAATTTCCTCTATTATCAGGCTGGTGATGGTGGTTCTGCTGTCACCGGTCGCGGTGGTGATGGAGGTAGTATTGTAAACAGCAGTCCGGTTGTAGGCATCCGCCTCACTGGTGAAATAATCGCTCACGCTGGCGACGGTGGTATTGGTAATTCAGGTGGAAGCGGTGGTTCGATCACGGATTTTTCCATCCGCCCTGACGGAAGTAGTAACAATTTCTTCCCGAAACTTGTCACGTTGCTCGCTGGTAACGGTGGTGACGCTTTCACTGGCAAGGGGGGCAATGGAGGCAATCTCAGCAACTTGAACGTCGTCTCGAAAGCCAGCGGCAATGCCGGCCTTGCATTTGAACCCAGTCCGATTTCAACACCCTATCGAGACCTTCAGGATGCGTCCCGATTCCGTTTCAGCCGGCTGATCGCTGGTGAAGCTGGTTCGAGTGCTGGCAACGATGGTGGGGTGGGTGGTTCCATTGACAACGTGACGGCCTTCTCTCCCCTTGGGTCTTACGCCATCGTTAGTGGTGCCGGCGGAGACGGGTTCCGTAAGGGTGGAAACGGTGGAAATACAACCAACATTCGAATTGATTTTGGCGGCTCCGCCTCATCGAAAGCTCTCATAGCATCCGGAGAAGGTGGTGATGCTTCTTCATTCATTGTCAACCCGATCGACGGCACGGCAAATCAGGGGCAAAACGCTTATGGCGGTCGTGTTGGAAAAGGTGGTAATGGTGGAAACGTGATTGGCGTGACGCAAAAAGGAGCGCTCGATCCACGTATGGACATCGTTGCGGGCGACGGAGGTAGCACGATTCATTATGGAACGGTGCTCGACAAGAAGGGCTTCGTTGGAGTTGGTGGTTCGGTACGGGAAATTCGGCTTGCGTGCAGTTTGGGGAACTCTTCTCCGGCTGTCGCTCTGAAAAACTACAATGACGTTAACGCAAATGAGTCATTTGGCGACTTCGTAAGAACTGACCTTTACAGCGAAGAGTTGCCTGTTGGTGTGCCGCCGGGAACCCAGGTGTTCTTGGATGATGTAGTCGGCAATGTCGGTGTTGTAGTGGGCAGCGCGGGGCGTAACAAATCGTACGTCCTCGACCCCGAAAACAATCCGACGCTCTGGCAGTCGGTCCCGTCAAAGACTGGTATCAACGGTTCCCTGGTCAACGTCTTTGCGCGCAACTTGGTATCAGCTGTGGCTGGAAGTGTGGATCGCATCGCATCGATTCAGACTTATCAATCCGTGACCATCGTCAACGAAGTTGGTGGCGATAAGAATGGAAGGTTCATCACGGCTCCAGGGGGGCTGCCAAACTTCGTTGAGTTCTTCGCCGATAAGAATGGACTGCCGACAACATCCAACGAGCCTGTACTCGAAGGCTATATGGTCGATGGCGCGGTCGTGGCGAAGAAGTTCCTCAACGGCAAGGGACAAAAAGTTCCGCCGCCGCTGAACGGCTTCATCCGCTAGTCAGGATCTAGACGCGTGTTTGACATCATCACCCGCATTCCGAAAAGTCTGCGGATTCGATGAATACAGTCACACCACGGATTTTTGTCGCAGCAACACAGCAGAACGACGGGAAAACCACGGTGTCGCTGGGGCTCTTCGGCGCGCTGCGTAAGACCCGCGGTCGCATTGGATTCATAAAGCCGGTAGGCCAGCGGTTTGTCGAAATCGATGGAGAATTGGTCGACGAGGACACTGTGCTCATCGACCAGACCTACGGCATCTTTGCTCCGCTGGCGGACATCAGCCCGATTGCCGTCGAGCCGGACTTCACCCGCAAATTCATCCAGCAGGCCAATACCGACATCCTTGTCCGCCGCATACGGAACTCGTTTGATCGTGCGGCTTGGGAGAAGGACTTTGTTATCATTGAAGGAACCGGTCATGCCGGTGTGGGCAGTGTGTTCGACCTGTCGAACGCACGTGTCGCAAAGCTGCTGGAATCGAAAGCAATTCTCGTCACTCAGGGCGGCATCGGCCGGCCGATTGACGAGATTTCGCTCAACCGGGTGCTCTTTGAAAAAGAGGGTGTCGAGGTCGTCGGCGTGGTGCTTAACAAAGTCCACCCGGATAAATACGAACAGGTAGTCGAGTTTGCGGGGAAGGGGTTTGCGCGGCTTGGAATCGAGCTTCTCGGCGCGATTCCCGCCGACCCGGTTCTCGCGCATCCAACGCTTGGGCAGGTAAACAAAGCCGTGCGCGGCGAGTTCATAAACGCTCGCACAAGTTCGCGGCGTCTTGTCCGGGAGTCGCTCATCGGCGATATGGAAGCCGGTCATTTGGTCAGTCGCTTCAAAGCGGGAATGCTCGTCATCACGCCCGGTGATCGGGAGGATGTGTTGCTTTCCGCGATTTCGTTCGTTGGTCAGCATTCACGGGGACTTTGTGGCATCGTCCTATGCAACGGACTCCGGCCCCATGAAAGTGTCCTCCGTGCGCTGCACGAAAGCGAACTCCCGGCGATTGTTTCGCCGATGGACAGCTTCACCATAGCGAGTCGCATTCACTCGATGACCGTGAAGACGCTGCCCGGCGACGAGGAGAAAATCGGTCGCATCCGTGAATTGACGGAGAAATACGTGAACGTCTCGCGAATCGCCGGGCTCGCCTGACGCTTTGCCGGTTCCAATATATCGGAAGAAAGTATTTCCGCCTTGCCGCAGAGGCGAATCCGGAAAGGATGCTCCGCTTCTCATGAAATACCGCACGTATCTGCTACTCGGCGCGCCCGGAAGTGGTAAAGGAACACAGGGCAAAATCATCGGTGCCATCCCGCGATTCTTCCACCTCGCGATGGGCGATGTTTTCCGCGCGCTCGATACCCGTACAGCCATCGGTCAGAAGTTCGTTGATTACTCGTCGCGCGGGCAGTTGGTCCCGGACGAGGTGACGATGGAACTGCTCCGTGCGCATATCAGCCACCTCGTCGGCTTGCACACTTTCAAACCCGATATCGACGCGCTCGTCCTCGACGGCGTGCCGCGCAATATTGTTCAGGCAAAAATCATGGGCGACATGATCGATGTGCGGCGGGTTTTTCATCTCTCCTGCCCGGACCGCGAGCAACTCGTGGTGCGGATGCGGAAACGTGCGCTGAAGGAGAACCGCTTCGATGATGCAAATGAGGAGACCATCCGGCGCCGCCTCACGACTTACGAGGAGGAAAGTAAACCACTCCTGGATTATTACGGCCCTGAGATCGTCCGGACCGTTGATGCGCAGCAGAGCCCGGTGAAAGTTGTGCGCGATATTGTCGACGAGCTTTGTAATTCCTGAACAGGAGGCCTTCGTATGAAATTCATAGCGTTCCTTTCATTGGCGGTGGCGGCAATGGCTGCTCCGGATTCTGATGCGTCTGCAAAAGCGCTGGGTGACCTTTCTGCGTGGCTGAAAATGCCGCGCGAACAACGTGCGGTCCCCGGCGATTTTGCGGCCGTCGCGCTGACCAAGGAGGATGCTGCGAAGGCTCTGGCTGTGCTTTGGGACGATCGTCTTTCATATCTGCGTGCGACTCGCGAGGCGGAGATGCGCGACAAGGCGGTCGTGCTGGATGGAAAGACGATGAAATTCGGCGTGGTGTATTTTGGCTCGAAAGAGGACGCGCCTGCGGGTGGTCGCAGTCTTTTTATTTCGATGCATGGCGGCGGCGGCGGCCCTGCGGAAATGAACGATTCCCAGTGGCAGAATCAAATTGCCCTCTCGCGTGTGTATCGGGCCAAGGAGGGCGTTTACATTGCGCCGCGCGCTCCCACGAACACTTGGAATCTCTGGCACGAAGCGCACATCGACCGGTTCTTCGACCGTCTTATCGAGAACTGTGTTGCGCTCGAAGGCGTGAACCCGGATCGCGTTTACATTCTCGGGTATTCGGCGGGTGGCGATGGTGTTTACCAACTGGCGCCACGGATGGCGGATCGATGGGCTGCTGCGGCGATGATGGCTGGTCATCCGAATGAAACGTCGCCGCGTGGCCTGCGCAACGTGCCGTTCGCGCTTCAGGTGGGCGAACTCGATGGTGCTTACAAACGCAACGCCGTCGCAGCCGATTGGGCGGTGAAGCTGGCGGATTTGAAAAAGGCCGATGCGGGCGGATACGAACACTTTGTTGAACTTCACAAAGGCAAGCAGCACTGGATGGATACCGAGGATCGTAAGGCGATTCCGTGGATGGAGAAATTCACGCGCAATCCTTTGCCGGCGCGCATCGTGTGGCGTCAGGATGATGTCATGCACCCGACATTCTACTGGCTAGCGGCAACTGGAAAACCGAAAGCAGGCGACGAGATCGTGGCGGAGCGGAAAGGACAGGTGTTTTCAATTACTGCGCGGGGCGAAGCTGCGGCGACGGTGATGTTGAACGATGAGCTCGCGAATCTCGACGAGCCGGTGACCGTGATGGCCGGCGATAAGGAGGTATTCAAAGGCACTGTGAAGCGAACGATCGGGATGATGATCAAGACCCTGGAAGCGCGTGGTGACCGGCGGCTCGTTTTCAGCGCGGTAGTTGAGGGGAAATAGCAACTCGCGAAGCCTGCGGCCTTATTTCGCCCGGGGTGAGCCGGGCGCGGGCGTTTCCGGCTTGCTCAGAAATTTCGCAACTTTCGGCCATGCGAGCCACGCGAGTCCTGCGAGAACTGCGATGATAACCGCATTCGTCAGGTGCGCTACATAAGCGGGAGTCGGCTTCGGAACGCGATGAAGCGCAGAGCCGCACTCGGGACACACAGCGGCCATTTCCGGATAAACCTCGACGACCTCACCGCGGTAACCGGTGAGGCAGTTTTGATAATTCGGACATTTGTAAAGAATCGGGCGGCTCGCCATTTCGAGTTCGAATAATCCCGAATCGTTTCGCGTGCAAGCTGCTGTCAGTGTGCGTGCTCGGCGATGTAATATGCCCGCCTGCGGAGAACGTCCTCCACGAATGTGCGCGTGG
>SXGQ01065090.1_pt1 | contig 11550 bp, 7 predicted proteins | sample 3178371 | NCBI WGS metagenome assembly SXGQ01 (sample SAMN11356859, study PRJNA531348) | freshwater metagenome | isolation source: freshwater sample F1-20 | place: China: Fuxian Lake, Yuxi | collected 2017-12-25 | reverse complement strand
ATTGCTGCACTGTTACTATTTATAAAACAATGTAAATCAGTTGATTTCGTGCGACTGTATTCCAGTACTTGGCTACTTCCCCAGCGACTTATGCTTGAAACTTTAGATCCTAGCTTCGAAACTGCCGCAGAACTTGACGAATTGTTTGCGACCTACGGGGAAAATTGCCGTGACCACTTGGTCGCCTTCCGAACCAACGAAGAAGATGCACTCGAACAACTATCACTCATTGATTCTCGACTGCGGGGGATCGATCCAAAAGGGAACCACCCTCCCGCAGTCGTGCTCATGAATCTTCTGACTGGACAAGTGGTCGCATTTGGACTCGGTAGGAAAGGCAATTTTTTTTCGCAGACATATCCACGCAACGACAGGAACAGCGAAGATTCAATAGTGATTGACGGTTCAGGCGTACTCCAAACAGAATCAGATCCGTTCATCAAACGGTTCGTAGAGTTCGATTTCTTTGGATTCACCCAAAGGTTTTTAAGTGCTGTGTACACCTATGGCTTTTGTTCTTTTGAATATATGGTTTATCATCCTGGCAATCCAGACGACCTTCAATCTGCGATTGATGCGGCTGGCGAGCAAAGTCAAACTATCAAATTTGACGGCGAAGAAATAGAACGCGCCGAAGCAGTGAAACATGTTGTAGAAATGAGAGAACTCATAAGGCAAATGGAGCATGAGTCATCTATACTTGATTCCGTATTCCCAGACCCCGACGCGTTCCCGATAGATCCATGCGATTATTAATGCACTTCACTAGCGCTGTGGTTGAGCAAATCTGATGGGCTATAATTTACTTTATGGAACTTGTCTTGATAAATCGCTATTGGATGCGGAACAAGTTGACCGTACGATCACTTCCCCACCTTAGAACATAGGAGTTGAATACTCCAGCAATGACGACGGCCGCAATTATGAGGAGTATCTACAGTTTACGCACAGCTGGCTTCAGAATGTGTTTTATTGGACGAGGGATACCGGAAGGCTTTGCTTAAATATTCCACTTGATAAGAATAAAGGCGGCCAGAAGAGCGTCGGCGCCGACATCACAAAAATCGCGCAAGATGTCGGCTGGAAGTATCAATCCACCATAATTTGGAACGAAGGCAATATTTCACGCCGAACCGCATGGGGTAGTTTCAAGTCAGCATCTGCGCCGTATGTCATAGCTCCCGTTGAACTGATTGTTGTTTAGTACAAGAATGAGTGGAAGAGAAAGGCGCAAAAAACCAAAGACATTACAAGGGAGGAGTTCGTGTCGTGGACGAACGGAATTTGGGCATTTAATGGAAAAAGCAAAAAAGAATAGATCATCCAGCTCCATTTCCAAGAGAACTGCCACGGAGGTGCCTGAAGTTATTCAGCTTTGTTAATGACACAATACGAGATCCCTTCGCGGGCAGCGGCACGACGATACTCGAAGCAGTCAATAACAACTGAAAGTCGATCGGCATTGAGATGGACACTGGATATATCGAACTTGCCAAGGAAAGAATACGCAAAGAAACCCTGCTTTGCTGAGTTTCCACAATATCCCAAGTAAACACAACTTATACTGCTGCGTGTGCAATACTATGAATCGCGATTACCACTCTTCAGTGTGAACTAGAAACTTAGCCCTGCCTGCTCGTTTCTGCGAAAACTAAATCTGGTCAGAAAGCCACAGCGATCGGATACTTTCTCAAAGAGTCTGCTTTTTATTATAATAATGAACATGATGCAGAACTATCAGTTTCATGGGCAGATGTGTGTTGGCGGAGAACTGAATGATTTTCTCGAGCACATTTTCGAAATGAATCTCCAGAATGAAGCACTGGGAGTCCCAATGGTTCCGCTATGTTTATGGGGGAAACATGGCGTTGGCAAAACTCAGATTGTTCGAGACTTGTGCAAGCGCAAGGGTTGGGCACACGCCTACGCGGCACCAGCGCAATTCGAAGAAATGGGAGATTTGACAGGAATGCCCAAGATCGACAGCAAAGGCACTTCTGAAATTGCAGACGACGAAACCGTTCTCATTCCGCCAAAGTGGGTTCCTAAAGTTGAAGGACCAGGAATTCTTCTGCTTGATGATGTGAACCGCGCGGACGAACGCATCCTTCGCGGAATAATGCAATTGCTCCAAGACGGTTCGCTTATCAGCTGGAAGCTGCCTGCGAAGTGGCAGATCGTTCTGACCGCCAATCCTGATGGCGGAGATTATGCGGTCACGCCGATGGACAATGCAATGTTGACCCGCATGGTCCATGTCTCGACTCGTTTTGAATTGAAAGCATGGGTGCAGTGGGCTCGTCAAGCGAACATCGATTCGCGTGGAATTGAGTTCGTTTCGCTCTATCCAGAACTTATAGACCAAGGAGACAAGACCACGCCACGATCGTTGGTATATCTCTTTAATTTGATTCGACCAATCGTCAATCTCGGCGCGAACTTGACTCTCCTTCGACAACTTGCGCATAGTTGCCTCGACCCAATTGCGGCAGATACCTTTGTATTGTTTGCCACAAAAGAATTTTCTACAATTCCAACTGCAGAAGAAATCTTAAATGCCAAAGACTTTGCACTCGATGTCGAACCTCGGCTCAAAGCACTGCATCGCGATGGCACTCCGCGAGTCGACATTTTGACGCTGATTGGAGATCGACTGATTCGCACACTGAAGGACAAGGCAATTGATTCTCATATCTGTGATCGCGTCAGCATTTTCATACAATCAAAAACGATCCCAAACGATGTCCGATACAACATCTGCCGCGAGCTCATAATGCTTCAGAATGTTCGCGAGAGCACACTCGCATCGACCGTTGGGAAGATTGCAAGTCAAGTCACGAGCGGCAAGGGCGGCCTTGCACGCTAGTTCGGGTCTCGAGGCGAGTTGCGTGCGGAGTATCGAAGAAGCCGTTCTAGAACTCTTTCAGCTTGACCCGTTCTTTGCACACATCGCCTTGCGCCTCCCTCGGATCGTTGATCGTTCTATCGCGACTGCTTCGGTTGGTACCAGCGGTTTGAATATTGTTCTGAGAGTGAACCCTGAATTCTGGCTTGGTCTGAAAAGTAGCAAGCTGCGCGTTGGAGTTCTGAAACACGAATTGCTTCATATCGTGCTCGACCATATTGTCCGTCAAACATCATTCGATAATCGGCCGCTCTTCAATATCGCCGCGGATTTGGCAATCAATGACGCCTACATCGGATCGGACAACTTGCCAGCGGACGCGCTACTCGTCAAAGATTTCGAATTGACAGGCATTGAGGTTGGCGATTCAACCGAGCTCATCTATAACAAACTTGAAGAATTCATGGAGTTTGATCCTCAGGGCTTTGATGTTGAACAGCAAGAAGTGAGCTCGTGCCAGAATCGAATCAAGGAACTCCTGAGCCAAGACCTCCACAAAGAGTGGGATGTGATTGGTGATGATCAATCACGACGAGAGGTTCAGCGTGGAGTGCAACAAGTTCTTGTGAGCGCCCTCGAGGAACATGGAAGTCAATTCGAAGAGGATTCTGAAATTCGCGACGCCATCTCCATTGCTGCGGTTCGGGGAAAATCCTCCGTCGATTGGCGCAGGGTCATCAAAATATTCGGTTGCTCGAGCCGCCGTACATCGGTCGTGAATACGATGAAACGAGCTTCTCGTCGATTTGGCACGGTCCCAGGAACTCGCATCAAAAAGCGAACAAGTCTTATGGTGATCATCGACACATCTGGAAGCATCGGTCCCGTCGAACTCTCACGTTTTCTTGCTGAAGTCAATGGAATTTGGCGAGCTGGTGCTGAAATTGAACTTGTCGAAGCAGATAATAAAGTCCGCCGTACTTCGAAGTATCGCGGGCAAGATATTGATCAACTACAGGGTGGCGGCGGCACCGACTTTGACCCCGCGATTACCTACGCGTCCAGCCGACAGATGCTCGACGGGGTGATTTATCTCACCGATGGATTGGGTTCACTTTCGGTCACTTCCCGAAGACCCGTGCTGTGGGTCATCATTGCCGATGGTATCGATGAGGATTCCGATATGTGGAAACAAATGAGTGTTGGTCGCAACCGTATTATCAAGATGACCCCGAATGAGAGCGCGTGAACCTCGGGCTCATTCCCAATCAATAAACGGCGAAAGAAAATTCATTTCGCTTGGATCCACTTGACGGTTGCCTCCAAATGAAATGTGGCACAGATTCGCCATCAAAGCGAGTTTTTCATAGTTGAGTCCAATGGTGTGTTCCGGCAAGGAGATCCTATTGATTGACTTCGATTGAAAGAGTTGAGAAGGGAACTCTGTAATCTTCGTACCAGAAATATATAACTCTTTCAAATGAGGTGAACAACAGATCCAATTCGGTAGGGAGTCGATCGATGCGCCTCTAAGATTCAATGTCATCAAATTTGGATGAGACACTTGGTGTTCACTCAATCCATCAAACAGTAATCGTTCGAAGGAGACACGCTGGAGATTTGTAAGGCTTTCGATCCAATCTACTGAACCAGAAACACGCCCTTCGGTAATGGACAAATCGGAAAGTTTCGAACAATTCCCAATCAAATGAGCCCCTTCTGTCAGATTGCAACAACTCAAAGAGAGCCTCTCCAATGATCCGATTCCTTCGAATGAACTTTCAATCGTATTGATCGGATTTCTTGAAAGGTCGAGAGCGGCCAAACATCGCAACTTTCCAAGCCAACTTGGGATCGTTTGTAATTTGTTTGATTGAAGCGACAAGGACCGTAACCCGTGACACCGCTGAATCCACTCCGGCACTTCGCGCAAACTGCATTCGTCGAGACATAACTCGGCTAAATGATCTTGGACATGCTCGAACAACAAGTGGATCGATGACCTGCTGGCATTTAGACACAAACTATTTTTCTCATTCGATGAACCACGCCAACTAAGTGGGCGGACGCCAGCCAACATCGAAAGTCCGCTGATTGAAGCCCCACACAAAGAGAGTTGATTTAAAGTTTCAAGTACAGACACTGGGAAATGCCCGACTTGTACTTCGTTAAGAGATAAATGAATCAGAGCGTTTGGCCATCCACAATTCGGAAGGTCGTGAAGGGGGCACCGATCAAGCGACAGCGACTCGAGCTGAAGCGCTAGCCAAAGCGTATCGGGCAACTCAGTCAGCTTTGTGTCGGAACAATTCAAGGACGTCAGGCTTGGGCGCAAAATTTCTGGCGGTATTGCTTTGAGCGGATTTTGACTTACATCAAGGGAAACCAATTGAGACCAGTCACCAGATGGAAGTACCGATATTGCGTTATGACTTACATCGAGTTCACGCATCCGAGTTGTCCATTCTGGCAAACATTCAAGATGGTTCCTTGACACACTTAAGCACTTGAGACTTGAAAGGTGTGGAATTCTTGACGGGATTGACCTCAATTGGTTGCCATCGAGGCAAACAGAATTAATCTCACTCGCCCACTGGGAATCACTCTCTTCATTTTCGTCAGCCCATTTCGAAATTCGATTGTTCGAAAGATCTAACTGCCAGATTTTTCTGCCGGCGCCACGGGTCGCCCCCATCCAAGAATTGCGGGGAAAACACTGCAGTTCACAATCGCGAATCGATAACGAGAAAAGTCCGCGAACTTTGGAGAGTGACTCCCAAAAAGCAGGTTCTGTTTCATCGCCACCAATCGACGGACAACAACTGATGTTCAAAGACTTGATTCTGAACCCCTTACAAATATTGACCCGCCCGCATTGATCGAGTTGGATGTCATATTCGATGCCTCCATCAGACCCCACCATCTCATCCCGCTCATCGTCAAACTCTTGCGAAAAACAATCGGGCGTGAATTTTTCCACATTGCGTAACACGAGCCGAAATCCATTCGATTCATCAAACCAATCCTCCCCGCCACGTTCTTGCTCTGCGCGAAACAATCGCGTCATCCCAAAGCGTCCTCCATCAATCGTCAATTCCGAAAGATGCATGCGATAAATCGGCGGGTGAAGCGCATCCCAGAAGCAATTTCTGAGAGTCAAACGCACTGCTTTCGCTTTGCTGAAAAAACTTGGAAACTCGACCACCTTGGAAACATCCAATTTCAGATTGAAAGTTGCGAGCAAATGACGGCGAGCAGAAGCGCTAAGAAGGTCGAGCCGAGCGACGGGGCAATATTCCATCGAAATAACGGACCTAGCACTGTCATCATCAACAGCCACTTCGATGATTCTTTCCGCCATCTTTCGCCAAAATCGATCGTCGTTTTCGACTGTTGTGAGTTTCGCAAATTCGATTGCATTGGCGAATTCACTCGCGGGGAATAGTGTGGCAAAAAGTATGGCTGCTCGGATACGCGCTGCCACAGGCGCTAAGGCAAGGAGCGACCCCACCGCCTTCACTAAAGCTTTGTCTTTCGTCGCACTGGCGTCATTGAGATGAAATCGGTGCTCGAGAATCTCAGAGTATCGCACCGCACGAAGGTCTCCTGCCGCACGCAGAATATCTCGTGCATATTCCCGCACTCCTGCATCTTCATCAGTGCAAGCAAAAAGTGCGCAAACTGTTCGAGATGTGGAAGATCTGAATGATTCATCCAAAGCATTTGCCAGAGCCAACAACCGCCCCTTCGGGTCATTTGACTTCAAAGCGATACAGAACTTTTCGTCTTGGTCAAATTGCTCTTGGAGCTCTTTGCATTGATTCGCTGGGCATGCTGGTTCGGTTGAACCTTTCAGCCGAACCAAATCCGTATCCGCCAAGAATCCGTCGAATACCTGCTTTTTTAACTGGACTGCCGTATAAAAAATCGGCTGGGAATCTTCATGATTCAAGACTTCGTACTTCACTATTAAAGTTTATCAAACATAGCAATGGCTTACGAATAATCTTCTTTACCGTCGAATCTTTTTCAAAGTCCGAAAAACCACAAGAAAAATAGCCAAGGGAATAATCCACTGGAAGATAATGTTTACATAGTGATACATCTCTTCAGAACTTGAAAATCCAAACGTCGCGATGACGGCGCCCAATCGAGAACCAATCAATACATAACAAAACATAAAGAACCGATCAACCAAGGTTGTTCTTCCAAGAATCGGTTTTGATTCTGAAAAGTAAAGTCCGATACAGGCCAAAAGGGCATTCACGAGTATCGCTGCCACCTGAACAGGATCAGCCCAACACGAGGTCAGCCATGTAACCACGATCAAAAATGCTGCAGGTAGAACTGACCGTGGAACTAGGTCTGGTCGAATACGCTTTAAAATCAGTCGGAAAGTCACTCCATCTCGAACTTCCCACGTACGTTTTTTGGCGCCACTCTGAATCGGTGTTGTCCAGCTGCGCCGACCAGTCTTCGAATGGATGACGGACCATCCATCTGCGATATCAGGACGGATCGATCCAACGAAAGCTGGTTGCAATGCGCATGAAGCACTTGAACCACTCAACTCAACGGCAATACAGAATTCTTGTCGATCAAGTGGGTAATTCGCAACATCTGGATCGAAACGAAACTTTCCACGAATTCGAATTGCGCTTGAAAAGCTGCTAGGATTAGACTCGTTTGCATACTCCGAAGGCTGCTTCAGCGCTCTCTTCGCAACAGCCAACTTGCTCAATTCAGGCTTTCCAACAGCCGTAGGAAACACAAGCTCTTCAAAATTGATATCCGTCTCGGGCGCCCAAAGTGAGAGGATAAAGTCACACTCAAATGTTCCCTTGGCTTCTTCGACTTCACCAAACCAGAGTGGCTGAAATTGCATCTGGACGACTTGCTGCCAATCGCCATTGGCTGTGATCTGTATGGGGTACAGAGAAGGTTCGCCACCCGTGTTGCTTCTTTCGAGCAACGTAACACTCCTCGAGCGGTTCATGCGGTCAGCATCAAAGGCAATCCATCGCCCTGGAGTTTCCAGTATGCACTCATCACCATTCAATGCAGTCATTTCACGAACAAGAGCAGCGCGGTCGATCGTGCACACGTCTATGCCGTTTTTCTCATAGTTAACAACTGCGTTTCGAAATGCAGTTGCTAGCAAATAGGTCGCATCGATTCGCCAAGATGCGTCTAATACAGCAACCTGTATCTCATATGTCAGCGGTTTAGGATGAACACGTTCAAGTAAACGTACGATTCCATCCAGAGAATGAAATCCAACGGCGTCAATCGTGCGAGCTCCTTCAATATGGTCGACATACGATCCACCGCGACGAATAATTGTTTTATGACTCCACGATTTACCAACCAACTTTAATATTCGGCTTCCAATTGCCACAGAAGAATTCAAGACTATGACACGAGAATTTGCATTCTTGAATGTGTCAATGACCTTTTCTTGAATTTGTTCGTCGCTATACGAACTATCGACATATAAGAGAGTAAAATTTTTAGCTCCGTCCCAATCAAATGGTTTTTTATCGTCAGTTATCAGAAACTTTTTAAGTTCGCCTGATTCACTTTCTGCGATCTTTTTAATCGCTTCCCATCGAAGATCCCTATCTTGAACACCTATGTTGAAAGCGTTCGCTGATGATCTGATCGTCGCCTCGTCGCCATTGATGCCTACCAGAATGGGTGAGGGATCCTTCATCGATTCCGCTGCCGTCCGAAACTCCTGCGCGCCATGAGGTGGCAAGTACGCAAATCCATTCGGACACTTTGCATTCCAGTTGAAACCGTCAACTGCATCAATCTTGCCTTTTAAATGTTGATGGGTAAAAGTTATCTTGCAATTCGCGCGTTTAAATGTCGGCTGAAATGGCAAAAGGACTTCTTGGGCCATCTTATTTAACAACTCAGCAACCAAAGGGGTGTTACTTTCGTCACTACTTGGCGAACTCTTTGAGTAGATAATCCATTTTTTCATCATGGTTCGCCAGTTGAATTGTTAAAAATTACAATCGGAGCTAAATAGATAATTTCAATCTCGAAGGACAATTCGGTACTACTGATTATATGGCTTCATCTGATATTACTGGATTAAGAGCAGTAACGCGTTCAATTTCACTTACAACATCGTTTAAATCATTTAGGAGGTCCCCGAATCCGTCTCGACGAAAACTTTCTCCTTGACCGTACGCCGAGACCAAAAATCGGTAATACCAAAGTACGCCAACTTTGCCCTTTGCGAAGCGCGGCCAAAGCGCATCACCAATCGTGCGATAATCCAACAGAATAGAACGTGCGTTGTGCAATTTATCGGCAGCTGAAACAAATCGTGCTGAAGAAGATTTGCTCGCAATACTGGCGATGTAATCCTTCTTCCGTTTTTCCCATGGAGGCTTTGGGCTCTCAAACGTATCCGAGCAAGCTTCAACAATATCAGCCACGATGTCACCGAATTGCTGGCGGATCTCTTCGAGCCGATCTTGACCTCCGGCGTCCTCAGGCGCATCATGCAAAAGTGCCGCGATCGCCTCATTTTCATTTGCGCCGTACTCCAGAGCAATGCTCGCCACTGCCAGCAAGTGCGCGATGTAAGGAATATCTGTGCCTTTACGCTTCTGAGTCTTGTGCACTTCGGCTGCGTATTGCACGGCTTTAGAAAATTTCAGAGAAAAAGACATCGACTGTTATTTTAACACCCCCCAAATGACTTTGCAAAATTGCACTGAGAGTTCAATAAATGAGACATGACAAACCAGTGCCGAAGGAATAACGAACCTTTTCACTGTGTTTTGTACGGCAAATGATTCAAGGTCAAATCCTTTACATGCGGCGAGAAATGAAATTCAAGATTGAGAAATGGATTCACATTAACAAGGGGTCGTCTAGACACCCCGCTCAGTCTGTCGCACGAGGAACTTGCGCTTCCTTTAACATTTTCGTGATTATTTTGAAGTAGTCTTTACTCAATTCGCTGCCGATATATCTTCTGTTCATCATTTTGCAAACAACAGCAGTAGTACCAGTGCCTAGAAACGGGTCGTAAATTACGTCGCCTTCTGCTGAAAAGTTTTCCAGTATTTTTTTGACAAGCTCACGAGGAAAGGTCGCGCCATGATTCTTGACCCCCTTCTGCTCTCGTTTAATTTCCCATACATCATCCAATGTACCCCTCTTAAAGATCGCAGAACGGAACTGCCTACTAATTGGATAATCGTTCTCAAATACAAGTATTAATTCACTTCTTCGATTCAAAACTTGTTTCTGCATGGCTGGCTGACCATGTCCTTTATCCCAAACAATAACTTCCTTAAGTTTGTCCGAAAAATCGCCTATCATTTTGAAAATAGCTCGCTTACTTCCGGTGACTATTTGGATGTTATAAAAGACTAGATTGCTAATTCTTAGCAACTCATTGAGTACTTTGCTATGAAACTTGTAATATTCTTCGATAGGGACATTGTCTGAAAATCCGGTGTATTTCGTACTTATCTCCTTTACTATCTGCCTAGAACAATACGCACCTTTTCGAATTCGTAGATTCATGTTGTATGGGGGTGATGTGATAACAACATCTACGAAACCATCTGGAATACGCTTCATAGTGTCAATACAAGATTCATTAAAAATTGAACCGGTAATCTTTTTTCCATGTTTCTTAGTCGCCATGGTCACATCTCATATTTAAGAACATTTGAGGTCTTGTATGGGCGCCTGAGTTTTTTATCAGAAGCCAATTCCGCACTGGCTAACTAGGATGAAACTTTTAATACCAACAGACTTTATCAAACCGATTGTTATTGTCAAAAGCATCAGCATACAATTAAATGCCCATCATATTTTTAAATTTCTTCAGCCCCTTACCTGCTGCCCTCCATGCTGTTTTGTCTTTAGCATTCTGTTTATTCATCAGCTTTGGGTTCTTCGCTATCCCCTGACGGATTAAATCTTTTTCGATTCTCACTATTAAGGGATTCGGCAAATTTCGAGTCTTTGGCTTGTTTGAAGTCAAGAAGAACATTACAGACGTACCATTAACATTACTAATCACTTCGTTGTACTTATTGATTTTATGTGGCGTAAACGCTTCTTTTTCCAGTGATTTTGTAGCCTTACCGATATACCAAGGTGTATGCCCCTTGTCGGCCTTCACTGCGAATACATAAATTCCGTCCTTACTTCCGACATTCGCTCCCTTTTCATGACTTCCAACGATCTTTTCCCAAAAGACTCTGATTCTATCCGTATCTAGAATGTCGGACGAGTTGTTACCTAACTTTGATTTTATACAAGGAATCTCAAAAGGCCCGTGTAAAGATAGTTTGCGAAGTTTATTCCTTGATTTTTTAAACATGTCCTACGATATCACAAGTGCCGCTTGCTTGCTCGATTTGTTTACAAAACGGATTAAGAGAGGGTCGCACGTGCGGTGATGACGGCGACGCGACGTGACCAGTGAAGTAACAGATCTACGCGGGTGCGTTTGCATACAGCGTTTCAGTGACGCTCGACCAAAATAAATTTGGCGTGCTCTTCGAACGAGATGGGTATAAACGAATCTCGCTGGCGATCGTGGATTTCACTTGGTTTTGTAGCGGGAAAGATGAGATGTCGATGATGAAGAATCCGAATTGAACTGCTCGAAAGACGCAAGTCAGTGCGAGACCTCTTCGCAGGACGATGATTCCGGAAATTGT
>SXGQ01678712.1_pt1 | contig 11554 bp, 12 predicted proteins | sample 3178371 | NCBI WGS metagenome assembly SXGQ01 (sample SAMN11356859, study PRJNA531348) | freshwater metagenome | isolation source: freshwater sample F1-20 | place: China: Fuxian Lake, Yuxi | collected 2017-12-25 | reverse complement strand
TGCTGATGTTAGAGATGAAGGAAATGAGCGCCTTGGCCAACGTTTAGTAATAGTTCTAAGAAATGACGCTACGCCAAAAATAGTCTTAAATAACCTCTATAAGCAAACCCAACTCCAGGACTCTTTTGGAGCGAATATGTTGGCCTTGGTTGACAATGTTCCAAGAACTCTTCGTCTTGATGAATTTGTTCGTCACTACATAACTCACCAGATCGAAGTAATTATCCGACGCACCAAATACCGCCTAACTGAAAAAGAGAAGCGCGACCACATTTTAAATGGTTACTTAAGAGCTTTAGATACCCTAGATGCAGTAATTGCCCTAATTAGAGCGAGTGCCACATCAGAGCAAGCGCGTGAAGGTTTAATGAAGCTTCTTGAAGTAGATGAACTCCAAGCAAATGCAATCCTCGATATGCAACTTAGAAGACTTGCTGCCCTTGAACGAAAGAAAATCAACGATGAACATGACACGTTGATGGCAGACATTATTGAACTAAACAAGATTCTCGAAGACCCAAAAAAACAGCGCTCCATAATTAAAGCTGAACTAAAAGAGATCGCTGAAAATTATGGCGATGACCGTAAGACCCAAATAGTGCCCGGTGGCGGTACCGATCTCTCTGTAGAAGATTTAATACCCAACCAAGAAGTTGTCGTGACGATCACTCGAGGCGGCTACGCTAAGCGTACCCGCGCCGATCTCTATCGCTCACAACGCCGTGGTGGTAAAGGCGTAAAAGGCGCTGCGCTCAAACAAGATGACATTGTCGAACACTTCTTCACAGCATCCACCCATGATTGGTTGCTCTTTTTCACTAACCAAGGGCGGGCCTATCGCGCCAAAGTCCATGAACTACCCGATGCTGGTCGAGATGCTCGTGGGCAACACTTCGCAAACCTCCTTGCATTCAAACCTAACGAGTTAATCGCCTCTGTCATCTCAATTTCTGATTACACAACACTTCCTTATCTTGTAATCGCAACTAAATCCGGAATCATAAAGAAGAGCCCACTCGCTGAATATGACTCCCCAAGAACCGGCGGCTTAATCGCAGTCACTCTTAAAAATAAGGATGAAGTAGTTGCTGCATCCACACTAACCAACAAAGATGAACTTCTATTAATCTCTAAAAAAGGCATGGCACTTCGCTTTACCGCCGATGACGAAACCCTCCGCCCCATGGGTCGATCTGCATCTGGAGTTATCGGTATGAAGTTCCGCGCTAACGACGGACTTCTCTCTATGGCGACGATCCGCGATGAGCGAAAAGGTGAGGAGCTCTATGTTCTAACCGTTACCGATGGTGGTTTTGGAAAGCGCACTCACCTTGATGAATACCGCTCCCAAGGTCGTAGTGGTATTGGAGTGAAAGCTGCGAAAGTTGATGAGAATTCTCGTGGCGGATTGATTGGCGCGTTAGTTGTTAATTCAAGCGATGAAATCCTTCTAATCACTTCAAACGGCGTTGTTATACGCACACCCACAAAAGGAGTCCGTGAAACAGGGCGAGACACAATGGGTGTGCGAGTAGTCGAACTCGACCCAGAAGCGGTTGTTTCTGCAATTTCAAAAAACCTTCAAAACCTTCATGATTAAACTAACGCTGTAACAACATCTATGGGTAGGGATAGATCAGTGAGACAGTCAATTAATCGTCATGCTGATTTTATTTGTGTAACAATTCTGATTTCAGCATACTTACCAGGGGTGCTGCAGAGGTCGCTATGGAGTGATGATTACACAACTTTAGTAGCTCCTGACGAAGCTAAAAATCTTCATTTGTCAGACGCGCGCCCTATATATGCTTACATAAACATTGCAAGTTTTTACTTTTTTAATAACGAACATAGTGCAAGATTTCTGAAATTTATTGGGCTTGTAGGCATTATCGCAATTTACTCTTTTCTCTCATGGGAGTTAAAAAAGCGAGACTACTCACTTAAAAATAGAATAATTGTGGCGACAGCGCTTTTAGTGCCGAGTTTTCAAATGCCCGCCCACTGGGCTCACGCCTGGGTATTGTCGTGGGCTGCTTTTCTTGGTTTGTCAGCAAGCTATCTTTGGTCAAGGAATTCATTCCGCCGAAAAAAAGGGGGGGATAATTCTATATGCATTATCGATAGCCATATACCCGCCGACAGCAGTATTCAATTTTGCAGCCATCGTGGTGCTCGGTGTTTTAAAAGAAGAGTCTAACTTCCAGATTCTTGTCGCCCTAAGAAGGAACATCACTTTATTACTTGTATCCTCGATCTTAAGTTTTGCCAATTCACTATGGTTAATGACAGTTCTGGATATACAACGCGCAAACCGATTTAGAATCGTAACCTTAAACGAAATACCGGAGAAAGTATTTTGGTTACTAAGCCGTCCAATCACAGCGAGCCTGAGACCATTTATGATAGACAGCCCAAGTCCATTAGTCGCCATGATGACGGGACTACCTATACTTTTAATCATTTTGCTCGGTTTAGCGCGGGATTGTAAAAAAAATGGAAAGAAACTCGTAGCGAGAAGTTTAATCATAAGTTTTGGCCTGCTATCCTCTATAGCGCCGTTGATAATTTCACCTCAGAATCAAATCGAGTTTAGGCTAATTAGCGGAATATCATGGGGTATTGCCAGCTTGACAATTTTGTACCTGCTTGACATATTAAAAGTTCTCGAGCATATTATTTGGAAGACAAATTTACCAAGATTACAAGGTATAAGCATTATAGCTCTACTAGCTATCCTTATAGTAAATACAAATGTTAGATTTACAAACCTTTTTGGTAATTCTTTTCAAATAAATAAACTTGCGATACAAGAGAGCATCAAGAAATGTGAAAAGAATGGACCGGTCAAAGGTGTAGGAATTTTGGAGTTAAAAGGATCAGCACCCAAAAAAACTAACTTAGGAATCTATTCTGCTTATAGCGACTTATATTTTCCAGGATTATCGGAAAAAATCGTGCTATATTTCACATCAAGAGAGTATGGATTATCGAAGAATCAGATATTCATGATAGAGGCAAGCGAGTTCATCGAGCTTCCAGGAGTCTGCACCTTCAATTTGAATGACCTGGAAGGCCTATTAAAGTTTCAAAAACGTAAGGCCTGAAACTTAAATTGATACCATAAAAACTAATAACAATTTACTAAACATAATATTGAAAATACCTGCAATGAGCTGGCGAATATTTTTAAACGACTGAGACATCGAAAAGGCATTCCTATTCCTCAAGTTTTCCTTCAAAATCTTCTCGCTTTTACCTTGCTGGGCTAGGCAGACTATTAGATTTAAGCAGCACATTCCGAAAGTACTCACTTGAAATTAATTGTCCAAAAAAGAGATCCTCGTCCAAATTAATCAAATTAAAGTATTCTCGGACTCCTTCAACATCAATATTTTGTTGTTCACCAAGCAATGTTTTTGCAGTCGCGATATCTATTTGTCCCGCACGTAAAAGGTTGGCGATTAGTACATGATTCTCATTGAAACCAAGGAGTAATGAGTACAGAAGATTATAGAAAGGTGCGGTGGCATCACCATTTCTCCAACCATTCATCGGGTGAGAAAAACTATTCCACCCATAAGAACGCTCAAGGACTGATTCAATTTCGCCTATTTCCCAGGGGTAATAATCAAAAAAATTTATGTAATCAATCCGCTTCAAGTAGTAAGAGTGGAATCCTAAGAGAGTGTCAGGGATGGAAAAATTAATCATTTTTGGATTCTTGAGAAACTCTAAAGTATAAAATAGCGCCATCTGAATAGCGGAATAGTTCGATAATCCAAACGTGGAATCTTTGTTTCCAGGCAACTCGCGGATACCCATACTCGCTGTCTTAAACGAGGCGGGTTCAAATCGATTCATTCCGAAGAGAACTGAGTCAAATTGGTACTCACGTTTCAATGAAGTTGCAATCCTAAAAAATGTCTTATCGCCTGCCATAAATAAAGGGATAACACCAGGGTGGGGGCGGCGAAGCCAGGCATTAACATTCAGTGCGACATTGTGTCTTTTCTTTTTTATATCCGCGGATAACAAAAGATGTTCGATTTTCAACTCACCGCACATCCGAGAAATATTTTCTCTAGCAGTATTTGTTACGAACCCCCAATCATAAGTGAAAGCAGTAACTTTTAGCCCAAGATCCACCTTAAGTTTGTGCAGAAGAAATGAACTGTCCCTCCCACCAGAGAATGGGACTAATACGTTACAGCCACTTAACTCAAGAAACTCATCAAGCCCTTGGTGTGACATCTCTTTTTCATGAATGTTTTTAACTGAGCCCGAGGTTTGAGCCCAATCACATATATCACAAGTGCCTTTGGTATTAATAGATAGGCCGGGATAAGTATTAGGCAAAAGACATGAATTACAACAGATACCTTTATTTGCCCTTGAATCAATAATGCACTGCATCTGTGACCACACACTATTTTTTTTCTGCTCATTTAAATAACGAGTCTTTGATTTAGACTCAAAAACAGCCTCAAGTTCTAGAATTGATTGCTGCGGTGGCATCTCGCAATCTTCAAAGAAATAGTCTTGTAACCGTAGATTTAAGCAATCGTGCGGGCCTACTTGCTTGACTTCGGGATTTGAGTCATTAGGAAACATTGCTTTGACAGCTCTCAGGACTACTAGCTTTTCAGAAGCAAAAACTAAAACCTCATCAGTGCGGTAGTAATACATAGACCCATTTGAGGAGCTGACTAAATACTCTTTAGTTTTCTTATCAAAAAGTATAAATGTATTTGCACCCACAACAAGTGATGTTGCCCATCTAAATAACTCTCTTGTTGTCAACTCGGGATAGCAACTCTTGATGCCTTCCATAAGAATTAAGAGGGTTTCTGAATCTGTCTCGGAAATAGCACGTTTCTTCGCCCAAGCCTTTATTTCTTTATGATTCAATATTATTCCATTATGGAGGAGTAGATAATCTCCTCGTATTATTGGGTGGTTATTTTCAGCCCTACTACCTGTCCCGTGCGTTTCCATTCGGGAGTGAAGAAAAAGAGCAAAACTTTTGTTTTTATGTATCAAACCGCCCAGTGGTTTGCGCTTCTTTAAGATTAAAGCCTTTTGATTAGAAAGTTTTGTAGGGAATTTGTCATGTAACGTCAAGGTTTTATCGGTATATAAATAACCTGAGGCGTCTTGCCCTCGCCTTTCGGCACCCCTAATTAAAGACACCAAGCCTCTATTGAGATTTTTGCTGTTCAAGGAAGAGTGCCGAAAAGATACAACGCCAACAATCCCACACATGTCAACCCTTCTACCTAACGTTTTCCTTCAGTGTCCAACTTGCCGATTATTCGGGATTGGTCTTTGCGCATCTCGCTTAGTGATTCGGAAATCAAACCCACAGAGAAAAGTAACAAACCAATTAGAAAAAGAAAGGCTGAGATCAAACCAGCAAATAAGAATCCACTAAATTGGCCCGTTCGAAGGAAGTGCAGCGCAAAAATAACGCCAAATATTATTGATGGAACAAATGAAACCAAAGATAATCTTGAATATAACCAATATGGATACAACTCTTTGATTGACCCAAAGACACTGCGCGCGATTAGTAAGCTTTGAGAGGTTAAACTCGAGGCCATTCGCGTTTTACGGTGAGGGAAATACTGCACCGATACAGGGTACTCCTTTACAACCAAACCTAAATTTACTGCCTGCAAAAGAGTGTGTTGGGAAAAATTGAATGAATTAAGATTACGCAATAAAGTGAGAGCCTTTTTTGAGTAGGCACGAAATCCGGACGAGACATCTGTATATCTAGATTTCACCACCGAAGACACAATCTTGCTTGCAACAAGATTTCCAAAATAACTCCGCGAAGGTTGTTGTAAGGGTCGGCCTGAACTGAAGCGAGAACCACACACCAAATCAGCCCCTTCCTCGATAAGGCAAGTAAGTAGGTTTGCAATTTCTAAGGGCGAAAATTGCCCATCACCGTCAATCAGAGCAAAGAATTCCTCAGGCCTCTTTAGAGCGATTTCCCGGAAACTTTCAAAAGCGGACCCAAGGCCACGATTGGACTTATGAGTGATTACTATGGCGCCGGCACCAAGGGCGTTTTGCCTTGTGTTATCGCTAGATCCATCGTCTATCACTACAACCTTGAACTCATATTTTGTTGATTGCATCGTCAAAATTGCCTTAGTTAGGCTTGCAATAGTCTTGCCCTCATTGAAACAGGGAATTCCAACTAACACATCCACTTTCACGAGAATAGTCTACCTTAATGACGTCTCTAGTATTAGAGTTGATGTCAAGATGGATGTCGAACGAGCTAAAGAAAGTCATGAGATAAAAAGCAGAGTCCTTCAAGCGGCACTACTTGTTCCTATTACAGGATTCTATATAAGCATTATCAATCCATTTGTTTCATTTGACGGCTGGCAGTACATATCATCTGCTAGGTCATTGTTTGACAGAAGTGAAATGAACCAACACTACTTCTGGGTTCGAGAGCCCGGCTTTCCTTTACTAGTTAAAGTAACTACTTTTAACAACTCTTTTCTTTGGGGCCTAATAATCTTTAACCTATTTCTGTTCATGATGTGTTTTTTCTATTTCTTTACACAAGTGATGAAGAGCACCCAAATGAGTAATAGATTGGAGAACATCTACTTATTTATTTCCTATTTAGGGTCTATTACCTTGGTCGGTGGCTATGCTGGGAATTTTGGTAGAGATTCAATCATAATTTCCACAAATCTTTTATTCTCCGCGTTATGTATTTCGGTTTTTAAGAATCAGACTAATACTCAAACAAAGTTAACCAAAGTTTCACTCTGCCTGACACTATTGTTTTCTGCAACCCTAAGTAAGCCCCTTTCATACGCATTTGGAATTACGTTAGTACTTCTACTTGTCGGTAAACATTTGACACAAAGAGAGAAACCGAAACTCCTTGACGTTTCCTTATATTCAAGCACGCTTGCAACCGGCCTAATCATCATTCCGTTCTACTGGAGAAAGGAGTTAGGGAAGGCAATAAATGACCCACTCTTCAACAAACAGAATTTTGCAGACCCTATGTGGGATTTGTCCGTCGGACAAATTCTTTCTAGATTCTCAGAAGACATAGTATTAATTCAAACAATACCTTTAGTTTTTTTATCACTTTTAGGAATAGGCTCGAACTTGGGCTGGATATTTAGCCGAAATGAGGCGCAAATTTCACCGAGCCAAAATGCCGATATTGGCTATGGTCTGTTTGCGCAACACTATCCAAACTGTAATGTTTCTAAACCACATGGGTTCATTGCAAATATTGAGTTTCTACAAGAAGAGGCGGGTCTCAAACTTTGTGGAATAAGTGAAATCGATTTACCAAACATTCTTTTCTACCCAATTTATACGATTTACTTCGCGCTCTTAGTACTTTTTTTGTTTAGCCTCAAAACTGTTGTTTCGAATTCTGGAGGACTTTACTTTGTCTCGTATTTAGGTTCTACTTTTGTTTACATAATTTTTTTTGCAATTAGTGGAGGTGCAATTGATCGCTATGGGGCACTTCTTATCCCTATAGTGTTTGTTAATCTTGGTTCACTGATAACCCATAACTATAAACTCAAAAGGTTAGTACGTTGGTGAGTCAACTTTCAAAGAGGTGGTTTATTAGTGGTGTTATAGTCTATATATTTGACTTTTTGGTTTTCGTTTCACTTTTTGCAATTTTTGGGAAGATTCTTATTTCAAATTCTGGCTCAATAATATTAAGTGGGGTAATAGCTTTTGTCCTCAACCAATCTTGGGTCTTTAAAACCAACTCAAACGTGCTTCAACTCATCAAATTTACCTTTTCAGTAATTTTTTCCCTAGTTTTGAATTCGGCATTAATAATGCTTTTACTAGACGTAACGAATTCCTCAGTACAATTTACAAAGATTGTGGTGTCTGTAATCTTACTTCCAATCAACTTCCTTCTTTCAAAAGCTCTTTTCGGTGGAAAACAGCATAAGCCAAGCTTTTGAAACAAAATATATCTAGTCCAAATCCATTTAACTCTAGGTTGAAACAGACAAGAATCGTCCTGAAAGGTGATTACTTGCACGGAGTTACTGGCTATTCAGCCTTGTTCGATCGAAGAACTACTTCCATTTGCTTCTAGTGGTGTTGTTAGGTGCATACCCAGTTAAAGAAGTTCGTCAGACTGGGCGTGATACTTCGGTGTTCGCCTGGTAAATCTTGATCAAGGCACCTTTGTAGTCTCATTAGCTAAGGTCAATGACGAGGATTAGAAAGTGAAAAAATAAGCGGAAAAAAAGTGCTATTTTTGCGCACGCCCGCAGGTCAGGTGGTGATGCATGCCCGAATCACAACACATCACAGACAAGGAACCCGACATGAACACATCACACCCCGCTGAACTCACCAACCTGGAACTGCAGACCTGCGCGCTGTATCTGCACGCTGTTGCCGACACTGCCGACCATCACGACACATCGCAGCGGGTCGCGCGCGCACTTCGCAGCATCGCCCCGGGCGTAGATCGACTGCACCAGGCTGCAGTCACCGAAACTGCAGCACTGAACGCAGCCCTGGGTGAGTCATGACCCCGCCCAGGCATCACTGCGGGGTGGCTGGATTCTGGCTACCGTGCCGCGCTTTAGACCCACGACCTGCGCACGGGCGACGCGCGGGTCATCAGTCCGCCCGTCACCTGCTCGCGGGCAGATCGTGAACGCCTGATGCCCAAGCAGCGCACTGGCGCACCACCTGGACGCAGGCATCGCCCGATTCATCGCACACTGCCCGAAGGCTGGACCGCACCACCACCACCACGCACACTCAGTCGCGCAGGTCGTAGATGGTGGCGAACGATCTGGGCTGCAGGTGCGACCTGGCTGGATGAACACATCGACACCCTGATGATCGAACGCACCTGCGCGACAGTCGACCAGGTTGCATCAGTGCAGCAACACCTGAACGAAGTAGGTCGCTGGTACACCACGAAGCAGGGTGTGATCGCTGCGCATCCCGGTGTCGCAGACATTCGACACATGGATGCGCAGATCACATCCGCGCTATCGCTGCTGGGATTCTCACCAGCGGATCGTGCGCGACTGAATCTGACGATGCGCAGCGACGATGACGAACTGACGAAGTACCGCAACAGAAACAGCGCGCAGCGGTCTGCTAATGTTGGAATCACCGAAACAGCGTGAGACGGTGCCGATCCGCTGGGCGATGAAGTCTGATGGCTGCAACGCAACGGGAATCCCTGCGACAAACGAATGACCAACAGATGGGATTCCATAATGCAACATCCACACATCGATGACCTGGCGCAGCATGCTGAAGCAGGCCACATCGCACCACTACGAAGCGCAACGCAGGACACAGTGCGTTCGGCTGAATACATCATGCAGGGCGCGAATCGTGCGCAGCGTGATCTGACGCACGCCGAATCCCGCGAAGTGCAGGACCTACTGGAACGAGCTGCAACGCTGAAACGCTTGACGGTGCGTGCCGAAGATCGCGACGCGCAACGCAACGCAGCAGCAGCAGCGAACTGGCGCGGTGGTCCGACCCGCAGCGAACTAGATCTGGTATTCCGCGGACTGAAACATGGCACGCACAGCATCCCGCTGTGGGACTACATGCTGGAACAGTCGGTGCATACCGAACGACGCGACCTGGTGAAGTCCACCGGGTCGATGATCCCGACGGACATCGTGCGCGACATCTATCTGCGCATCATTCAGCGCAGCGGTGTGCTGTCTGCTGGTCCACGCATCATCAACACCGATCCATCGGGTGCGACGCTGAAACTGAACCAGGTGACTGCGTACAGCACCGCAGCCATCGTCGCTGAAGGTTCAGCCATCGCTGAATCGGATCCAGTCATCAGTGCAGTTTCACTCGAAGCGCACAAGTATTCATTCCTGCTGCAATACAGCAACGAACTGAAGGATGATGCCACAGTGAACTTCGAGCAGTCACTTGCCCCGATGCTTGGCAACGCGATCAGCAACGCAGTCGCAGCGCATTACGCGACGGGATCGGGCACAGCCCAGCCCGAAGGGATCATGACCAACGCGACCACTGGCGTGACTGGCGGGACTGCACTTGCAGGTGCGCCAACAGTCGCCAACATCATCTCGCTGTTCGGGTCGCTGAAGTCCCAATACCGTGCAACATCGTCCTGGGTAATGAACTCAGCGACATTCACCTATCTGGCGAATCTCAACGACACCCAGGGCCGTTCACTGCTGTTGCCATCGCTGGTCGATGGTGCCATGAACATGCTGATGGGTCGCCCGCTGTACCTGGACGACAACATCGCCAGTTTCGGCACGGGCGTGAAGTCGATCTGGTTCGGATCGATGCAGGACTACTTCGTGGTGCGCAACGCAGGACCAGTCGAGATCACCCCAAGCCAGGACTACGCACTGAACCAGGACCTGATGACGGTCCGCACGAAGTTCAGGACGGATTCCAAAAAAGTGAACGACGATGCGGGTCGAGTCTTTGTGGGTGGCGCGTCGTAATCGTCGCGTGACTCACTAGAACCTGATGCTGCCATGGACGGGCAGCAGACATCATTCGCCACGCGCACGGATCCTCCTTTCACCGTGCGCGTGGTTCAGGTGTTCTCAGCGTCCGCTTCGATGTCTGCGAGTAGTTGAGCCTTCAGCACTTGCCATTCGTCGTAGAACGCCTGCAACGCTTCGCGCTCAGTCATCCCGTCATAGCGCGATAGATCCACGGGTTCATTCCACCAGGACTCATCCATCCATTCGCGCCCGTTCGATGTCGCCCGCTTCGCTGATCGTCGCGGGTTGCGTTGCGGTGCGGGGACACCTGGCAACGAATCGACACTGACCCCGGCACCAACACCGCGCAACACTTGCCACGATTCACCAGGCGCATGCTGCGGGGTGTAGTAGATGCGTGAAGCGTCGCAGGTCTGCGGATCGCCCGTGATGCCGAACTGCTGATGCATCGCACGCCAGGTCGCTGACCAGTCGCACGCATCCACCGCACGGTCCAGTCGGATGACCAGGTGCCAGTGCGGATCATCATCACGATGCGACCAGGTGGTGACTGCGATCCAGTCGATCCCTTCGAGCCTGGGCACCACCGCGTCCAGTGCTTCACCGTCCAGGTCTGCGACAAACACCGCGACCACATCGACACCAGCAAGACCGCGCCTGGCACCGTCACGGTAGATCGCAGGCGACCAAAGAGTGCCCGACTGCTTCGAGTCGCGTTCAGCGTGCTGACTCAACAGCGCGCACAGTTCATCCCAGGTTGCTGCGAATGGTTGCGGGCGTACCGACTTCACCGACTGAAACAGTGACGCGATCATGCTGCATCCGATTCATGTAGCGTAGCACGGATAACTAGACCTACAGTGCAGGACGCAGGGACCGTCAGTCCCTTGGTTTCATTAGTCTCAAGCGCATGGCTACAGTGCTGCGCGCCAGTCGGACTCATAATCCCTTGGTCGTAGGTTCGATCCCTACCTGGCCCACAACTGGCGTTGTTATTGGGTTTCATGGGATTCAGGCTACAGCACAGTGCTGAAGGATGCAAT
>SXGQ01393967.1_pt1 | contig 11554 bp, 2 predicted proteins | sample 3178371 | NCBI WGS metagenome assembly SXGQ01 (sample SAMN11356859, study PRJNA531348) | freshwater metagenome | isolation source: freshwater sample F1-20 | place: China: Fuxian Lake, Yuxi | collected 2017-12-25 | reverse complement strand
GGTCCCGCGGAGCACCCCATACGCCCAGCGGAGCGGGATCGGGCCGCAGCGAGCCTTGGAAGCGATCACCAAAGCCCCCAGCGCACAGCGCGAAAGCCCCATCCTTCCCCGAGCTTCCTCAGCGAGCGTAGGCCCGATCCCGCGGAGCGCCTTGCAACGGCGTCACAGAAGTATGAAGTGGCCCCTTTTGTGTGATTGTGAGGGACCGACCCCGCCTCAAGCGGAGCGGGATCGGGCCGCAGCGAGCCTTGGAAGCGATCACCAAAGCCCCTCGCGCACAGCGCGAAAGCCCCATCCTTCCCCGAGCTTCCTCAGCGAGCGTAGGCCCGATCCCGCGGAGCGCCCAACCGACGCCCCGAGAGGGCTACGGTTTGACGAATCGGTAAAAGTTGTTGGTTCCCGTCGACGCTGGCAGCGCGACCCTCAAGGGGACGGTCATCCCCGAAGCGGTGAGCGGCTTCAGCACATCGGGTACCGGCACCCACGGCCCCAGCACTGATGGACCTTGCTCAAGAATGTACTGAGCACCAAAGGGACCCACGAATCGAATTTCGTAACCGACCCCTGCGATTTGAACCAACGTCAGTTGGGCTGCAACGACTGGAGGTTCATTAACCACGATGGTGAATCCTTGAGACACTGAGACAACCCCATCGCTCACGCTCACCTGCACGCGATTGGTGCTGGGCCCCTGAGCCGCCGTGGGTCTCCAAGACAAAACACCGTTGGTGGACACCGTCAGACCCGCCGGGCCTTGCTCAAGACCAAATTTCAGCGTCTGTGCCGGCAAATCGGCATCGGAAGCCTTCAACGTGAAGGTCAACTGGAGACCCTCCGAGACCCGACGGGTTCCCGGATCAGTCCACACCGGCGGCTGGTTCTGCTCAAAGACGAGAACATCGAACTCCTGCGAAATGCCGGCCACGCCATCGCTAACACCAATGCGCACCCGATTGGTGCTCGGTCCCTGCGCCTCGGTCGGACGCCAGGAAACCACACCGTTGGTAGTCACCACCATCCCGGTGGGTCCGGTGACCAACCGATAGGTCAACCGCTGCGCCGGAAGATCGGTGTCGGTGGCCTGCACATTGAAAGTCAGCAAGGACCCTTCACTCACCCGTCGCGTAGTGACCAAAGTGACCCAAGACGGCAAGCGATTGGACTCCAGGACCACCACATCGAATTCCTGCGGCACCGACACACTCCCGTCGCTCACGCTCACGGTCACTCGGTTGGTGCTCGGACCCTGCGCCTCGCTCGGCTGCCAGTTGAGAACACCGTTGATGTCCATCGTCAGACCTTCCGGACCGCTCACCAAAGTGAACTGCAACGGCTGAACCGGTAGATCGGCATCACTGACCTTCAACGCATAGGTCCATTGCAGTCCCTCGATGACACGCCGGGTACCAGGATTGGTCCAAACCGGCGGCAAGTTCTGCTCACGCACCAGGATCTCGAATTGATTGGTGGCCGACGCTGCCCCATCGCTCGCAAAGACCACCACCAAGTTGGTGCTGGGTCCCTGAGCCTCGGAAGGCTGCCAAGTCAACACACCATTGGTGCTCACCGTGAGCCCCATGGGCCCCTCGACCAGACCGTAGGTGATGAGCTGCGGGAACGGGTCGGGGTCGATGGCCCTGAGGTTGAACGTCAGGCGAAGTCCTTCAGTGACCCGGCGAGTCCCCACGGGGGTCCACACCGGCGGACGATTGAGGCTGGCACGCACCCGGAAACCCACCGGTCCACCGGCCGGGATCCGGACCCGGACATACCAGTCACGCTCCAGCGACGGGAGATCGCGCCCGGCCTGAACGGTCACCCGCTCGGGCTCGAGGCCGGGCTTCGGATCGCCGAAGGAGAACGGGGACAACGGGGGCGGCTCGTCCGGACTGACCTCCATGTCGGCCTCGCCGGTCAGGCCCTCGAGGTCGAAGGTGATCCCGGGCACATTGCCCGGGTTCCGGAAGATGAACTCGAGATCCCTGGGACCGTTGGTCGCCGGGGAGTCGAACCACAGTCCGTCATTGAGGGTCTGGAAGACGGCGTCGCCGAAGCGGTAGTCGGCCAGGATGGTGTACGGGGTCGTCTTGGACCCCACGCTGGCCACGCCGAAATACCAGCGGCCACCGGCCAGGGGCACCGGTTGGGAATCCGGTGTCAGCAGGAGGTCCTCGTCGCCGGATCCGGCCAGGTCGCTCTGGTACTGGAAGGTCTGGAGCGTGGGGACGGGCAACCGGTTGCGGGAACTCAAGACCAGGTCGTTGGTCGCCCCGCGGGTCTTCACCCGCAACGCCACCGCATTGGTCGGCACGGTGACGTAGTAGAAGTCGTCGTCGATCCCGGTGTGTTCGGCCAGGACGCGCTGTCCGGGGATCAGTTCACGGATCCGACCGCGCTGCTCCGTGGCGTTAATGGTGTAGGCCACGCCGGGGATGCCCGAGACGTTGGTGACGGCCAGGTACCAAAGCCCGGGTGAAAGCGGCACGGGTTGGCTGTCCAGGTGGATGATGAGGGTCTCGTTGGTCGCCCCGGCGTTGATCGACTCGTAGTCCGCCTGGCCCTTGCCGGGCAGCTTCGGGGCGCGGATGGCGTAAAGGTCGACGTCGCCGGTCTGGGCGGTGACGGTGAAGGTGACCCCGAGCACATTGCTGGCAGGCACCTCGTACGAGTAGTAGTCCTGCAGGTAGGGCAGCGCATTGGTGACCCGGAGGTCCTTGCGGTGCACCAGCGGTGTGATCCGGACCCCGAAGTCGGCACGGATCGAGAACTCGTTGGAGGAGATTCCGCCGGCGCCCTTCACCGCCAGGTAGTAACGCTGCCCCCGGGGGAGCAGGGGCGGCAGGTTGCCGTCGATCACCCGCTCGAAGGACCGGCCCTCGGGCAGGCTCGACGCGAAGGTCACGGTGTCCGACTCGGTCGGATCGGGGATTCCCGAGGCGCTGTAGAGCAGGGTCAGCGGCGGACCCGACAGGTTGACCAGCAGGTTGGTGGCGCGCTCGGCCTCCAGCGGCACATCCACGAGGAAGTACCGGACATCCTCGCCGACCACGTTGGTGGTGAAGGCGATGCCGTTGGTCAGGCGGAAGGTCGGCGGGTTGGTCGGCATGAAGGTCATGCGCAGCTGCCAGTCGATCAACTGGCCGGCCTCGCCACCCCGGGCGTCGGTCACCTGCAACTGCCACGTCCCGGTGCCCGGCTGCCCCATGAGCGGCCTCAATGGCTCCTCGGGCTGGTAGACGAGGCTGGCGCCTTCCTGGTCGAGCCACACCCGGCCGATCTCCAGGCCCGGGGGCTGGTTGGTCTCGTAGGTGCGCGGCAGGACGGACACGAACCCGACCGAGGTGCGGGACGACGTCGCCACGAACACGGCGGTGTTGGTCTGCCAGACCGTCGGTCTCGGATCGTTGAGGTTCAGTTGGACCGCGCCATCGATCCAGACCTGGGCGTTCACGATCTCCCGGGCCTCCGCCGACTTGCGGACCGTGAAGGCCAGCCGGTAGGTCTGGCCGATGTTGAGGTCGTACTGCCGCTCGAGGATGGCGTTGCGCAGGTGCAGCACCTGGCCCTCGGGGGGGCCCTGGACCACGGAAACCACATTGGACTTCACCGTCCACCCCTCGAGCCGGTTCGTCCCGGCCGTATAGTCCCCGAGCGCGAGGGTCTCCCAGTCGTTGGACTGCAGCACCTGCGGATAGGCCCGGCCCATGAAGGGCGTCTGCGCGAACTTGATCGGCGTGTAGGCGGAGTTGGTCGAGTCGCCGAAGACCGCGAAGGCCCGGTTGGTCACCACGCCGCCGGCCGGGAGCAGACCCGGCGCCGACTTGAGGACAACCTGCTTGCCGTTCTCGTCGAAGAACACGGCGCTCAGGGAGCCTGGACCATTGCCGAGAGGGGCCGGTTGTCCCACCAGCAGCACCGGCCCGGCCCGACGGTTCGTCCGATCGTACCAGCCACCCACCAACAGACGCTCGTTACCCAAGTCGGGCTGGATCCACGCGTCCAGGGTCAGTCCTCCCAACCGCCCGATCTCCCGCACCCGGGAATCGGTGGTCGTGGCACCCGTGCCCGTGCCTGCCACGCGCATGCCGAAGTTCATCTGGCCCGGGACGGTGGAACCGATGTTGAGCAGGTTGATGGTCTGGCCGGGAATGGCGTCGAAGCCCGATCCGTCGAGGGGCCACAGCGCCGCCAGGCCCGACCGGGTCAGCGACGGGGACTTGGGCTTGCCGACGAGTCCATCCTCGTAGATCCGACGGATCTCGCCATCGCGCAGGGTGCGACGCCACAGGCCCACGTCGTCGAAGTGGATCGGGCTGGCCGGGAGCTGGGCCACCGCCATCGAGCCGAGATGGAAGGACGATGGGGTGTTGCTGGCCGAGAACCGCGCGGCCTGCTGGGCGACGACCTCGCCGTTGAAGTAGATCTTGGCCAGGCCCTCACCCCGGTCGATCGTCAGGGCGACGTGGTGGTAGTTGCTGGTGACCAGCACCCCGCCGAGGCCAGCACTCGAGGACAGACCCCGGTTCTCGAAGACCAGAGCACCGGCGCCACCGGGAGTCACCACCCGCAGCGCCAGGTCGGACACCCGGGGATGCTCGGCACGCACGGCGACCTGCACGTCGGCCACCGGCCGGGGATCGTCCACCTGCACCGTGGCCACCGTTCGGGCGACATCGGCCAGCGTGGCCGACCCACCCTCGATGGTGCGGGTGAACTTGGAGGAGAGGTTGCGCTCGCCGTAGATGGCCACGTCGAAGCACAACGGCACCCCGGAGGGATTGCGGAAGAGCACGAAGTAGGTGCCGGTCTGGAGTGCCGGGACATCCCTCACCGAGATGCTGATCTGGCCAGGGCCCAGCAGCGTGGCGACTCGGTCGTTGACATCCGGGTTCTCCGGGTCGGGAAACGCCTCACGCCTTATGAACACCTCGAGCGGCAGGTTGGCCGGCACCATGTTGGTGACCTCGACGATGAGGCGGCTGGCATCCGGCGGCACCAGTCGCAGGCGGAAGTCGTAGCCCCCGGGGCCGAGGCAGAGCGTCTCGAAGACCCGATCGTCGAAGGCCGGGAGGATCTCGGGCTGCACCTGCAGCTCGACCGAACCGAGGAATCCCGACGAGCCCAAGACGTCGTCCTGCAGGAGGTAGTTCCAGGCGCCGGCAGCTCCGAGACCGGAGAAATCCAGCAGCGTGGTGCTCGGGCCGTCGGTCGGCTGACCACCAACGAACCGGAGGCCGGGGATGTCGTCATAGAGGCCCAGGACCGGGCCGGAGACCCGCGTCAGACCCGTTCCAAAGTCACGGATGGACCGGCGATTGTTGATGGTCACTCCGAACCCGGCATGGAAGAGCGTTCCCTGCAGGTCGAAGAAATCGTCGTGCAACAGGGACTGGATGAAGGTGACGTTGCGGGTGATGCCCGAGGGTCCCGTGCCGAAGTAGCGGACAACACCCGGGGCGTCGGGGCTTCCGTCGGGAATGCCGCGACCCCCGCTCACTGGCGTCATCAAAACGCTGTAGCCGTTGGCCCCGAGGACCTGGAACGGCCGGTCGCTGCTCCGCACCACCAACTCGAATTCGCCGGCCTGCTGGTCCTCGGCCTTGACGGCGATGTAGTAGATCTCGCCGCTGGCCGGGGCATTGGTGATCTCGATGCGCTCGTCCGAACCCTGGAGGGTAGACCGATAGGCCGAGGCCAGCACGTCGGCCTGCAAGTTGGTCAGGCCCGGATCGGTGGACATGTAGAGGTCGAGGTCCGGACCCAGGACGCGTTCCCGCAGGCGGTTGCCGACACCCGCGGTCCCGGGTCCGCGCGGCCGGGAGAGGTTGGCGGCCGAGGCGATCACGAACTCGACATACTGGCCATTGGTTAAGCCGGTGGCAGCAGCGGCCTCGGGGTTAAAGAGGTTGGTGAAGACAAAGAAATGCCATTGGGCCGCCTGCCCTGCCGCGCCACCGAGGAGCGGGGACTGGGCGCCGACCCTGGAGGCGGGCACCGGGATGCCGTTGGTGGCAACCACCGACACCGGGGGCCTTTGAACCGGGCCGAAGGCCGAGGCTGAGCCGAGCGATTCGGCGGTGGCCACGATGTCGTCGCCGCTGGCTGCGTCGGACGACAGTGCCACCACGAAGTCTTGGACGATGCCGGGCCGGTTGAGGAGGCTCTGCACCTCGCGTGTCGCAAGGGCGTTGACGTTCACCCGGCGAGCGACCACGTGGACGATGTACTCGCTCGCCAGCGGGGGCTCGAGCACCACGCGCTCGACGTTGTTGACCGTGTCGAAGACCGAATTCGTGACCCCCTCTTCCACCACCTCGACGGCGTTGGTCCCGGGTCGCGGGGTAGTGAACCCGGTGCGGGCCAGGTCGTTGCCGACGAAGATCTCGCCGGTGACGACGTTGGAGACGATCAGGTCCAGGTCGTTGACCAGCTTGACACCGGCGGCCGGGTTGCCGGGCGGGTCGGTCCAGACCAGCGTGAAGTGGAAGGCGCCACTCGCGGCAACCTCGTTGGTAGTGAGACGTAACCGGAGCGACTGGCTGGTCCCGGTGGACAGTTCACCCGCGATGCCCGCCAACTCCACAACGGCCCCGTCGGCGCGGGTCAGGCGCACGCCGCTATCGAGGGCGCGCGGCAGACTGGGTTGGCCCCAGCCCGCATAGTTCATCACCGAACGGAAATCCGGATTGTAAAGATCGGCCGAGGGGCGCGCGCTGTTGATGACCAATGCCTTGTAGGCCGCCGCCTCGATGTATCTCGGCAAGGTGATGCCCGGGCGATGCCAGAATTCCTGAATCTGGGCGAGCATGCCGGACACAGCCGGGGCAGCCATGCTGGTGCCGGACAAGAATCGGTACCACGGGGCCACCGGTCGGTTGAGGTCGTCAAACACGGCGTACTGAACCGAGTTGGTGTCGTACTCGTCCTCCAGTTTCCACTGGGCCGAACGCGCTGAAAGGATTTGAGAACCCGGAGCGACCACGTCGGGCTTGAAGCGGCCGTAACTGCCTTCAATACCAATGCCCACGTTACCGCGGCTGGAGAAATTGGCCACCTCGGTATCGGTATCGGTGGCGGCACGGAGTACCAGGTTAGTGGTCAACTCGGCATTCGTGCTCGGCTCCCGGAATTGCTTGCCGCCGGCCCAGATCACCCGGCCTTCATCGTCAGTCACCACGGCGTTGGTGAGGTCGCGCTTGCTCTCCAGCGCGCCCACGGTAATGACATTCTTGGCGTTGCCTGGCACGGTGACCGACCCCCGCAGGCCGCCGACGCCGTTGTTGCCACCTTGACCGGAGTTGCCAGCCGCGAAGACGAAGAGCACGGGCTGCTCGCCGGAGATCTCGGGCAATGCATCCCGAGAGGCCGCATCGTAGCTGGCAGAAATGGAGTTGTACTCGTAGGCCCCCCGATAGCCCCAACTGTTGTTGGAGATGAGGGCGTTGGTCATGGCCGCCTGTTCTTGCAGGAAGGCATCCGAGATGGTCGGACCGGTCTGGAGGTCGATGGGCAGGACGAACAATTTGGCGTTGGGGGCCAAACCGCGGAACTGGGCGTTGGTCACCGATCCTTGGGCCGGCCCCTGGATCTCGAGGGAGCGGGCGCCGCTGCCGGCGATGGTGCCGGCCACGTGGGTTCCGTGGCCGTCGGTATCGGTCAGGAGATTGGTCTGAGATCCGACCGTGAAGACGCGGTTGGTGGTGAGGTCGGGGTGGGTCCAGTCGATGCCGGAGTCGTTGACATTGACCACCACGTTGCTGCCGGTGAGCCCCCGGTAAGACACCGTGTTGGTGGCATCCGTGGCGCTCCCGAGCAAGTAGGCCGAGCGATCATTGAGCAGTTCGCGACGATGGGCTTTTTCGATCAGGTGCACCTCGGGCGATTGGGCCAGGGAAACCAACGCGTCCGGCGGCACATCGACCGTGACCAGCGTGCCGAACGGGCTGCGCTGGCGGGCGACCTCGCGGACCCCGAGCGATTCCAAACGCGGGAGGGCATTCGGATCGGTCAGGGAGAGCATGAGGCGATCGCCCGTTTCGAGCGGACGACCGTCGATGGCACGGGTCAGCAGATCCGGTTCAAGTTTGAAGGCCGGATGCCAGGGCGAGACCGAGGCGATGTCGGCATCGAGAGCCAAGCGCTCGACCGACTCGTCGGAACCCTGCACCAGGAAGGCATTGACCGGCAGGTACGAGACAATTTGCAACTGCTGCTCTTCCAATCGACGACGAGACTCGGCGTTCGGCTCCTGGGCGAATTGAACGATGTGGAAACCCGGCTCCGGGCCCGCCACCAGCGACTCGGGCAACGGCAGCGGTTCGCCCGTGCGAGTATCGATCAGGGCATTGCGGAGCACCAACGCGCGCGGATCAGTGCGCAGTTGATCGAGCGTCTTGGTGGTATTGCGGGCGCGCCAGGGGAAGTCGACATCCTGAGGGGCCGGGCGCTGGCCGGCGGCGAGCGTGCGCACGGGCAACCGCTTGGCGGAAGCGTGCGCAGAGACGGCCAGAGAACGCCCGAAGGCCGAGGCCATGTCGGGACCGGCGGGCGTCGTGGTGAGCCCGGAGGCCGAGGAGGCAGGGCCCACGGCTGGCGGCTGTACCCAACGGTACAGCCCCAGGGAACCCACCGCCAAGGCGATGGCGACAATCAGGCTTCGAGACGGGCGCATGACGAAAACGGGATAACGGCGTTCAATCCGTGGTCAGCACGCGGTGGTCTTCCACCACCGAGCGCAGGGTTTGGGTGACCGGGGCGTTCGTCGAGAGAGCTCCCTCGAAACGCAGGACGGTCTTGGTGGCGAACTCGCCAGTGACGACGTAGTTGGTGGAAAGGCCAAAGAATGGACCGGGTGCCGTGACCACCGCTCCCGGAGCCGGCTTGAGGGTCTGGGCCCACGCGTAGACAACATACCGCGGCTCCTCGGTCTTGAGGAGGGAGAGGATTTGCTGCGGGATACGCTCGACGACTTCATCGGAGACCCAGGGTTGGTCAGGGTTGAAAGGATTGCGAATCGCATCATCCAAGAAGGGCGATCCAATAGATAGTGTTGGAACAGAACAGATTTCTCCCACAGAAACATGTCGAGGCAATGAACGCCTCGGGACCTGTTCACCATTAACTATTGGACTTCCAGGTATCGGATTTGTATGAGTGAACCCATTAACAATTGCCAAATTTAGCATTCTGTTGTTTTCGAGATATCGATCAATTTCCACCGTATTACCGGCAACAATTCTAGCCATCGGTGAATTGGCGTTTCCATTGGCCGGCGATATAATCGTCCCGACGTTTCTATAGGGCAAAAGACTCGGATCGTTTTTGCTAAAAGCATTCCACTCTTTGCTAAGGAGATCGTTTTTAGCCTTATCCCTGGCATCGAACGCATCTCCTAACCACGGAATTCTATTACCAACAGCTTGGTTCTGAATGACCGGAACTCCTGACAAGATCGCTGACCAGGCCGACAGGTTCGTCTGATTGACGCCAATCTGGCCGCGCGCCGCGTTCTCGGTGAGGGCGGTCGAGAAGATGTCGAGCAAGGCCCAGTCGTTGGTGGGGTGTGTGCCGTAGCTGCCGGACCACCATTTCCAGTGGTGGCGGTCCGCGATATGGCTTTCGCTATCCGCCTCGATGTTGGCGATGGCGCTCTTCAGGTAAACCGTTTGCCAGGGCGTGCCTCGGTGAATTCGGCCCAGTTGGCCAATGGAGGCAAAGGCATTGGTCGGAGTCGGGAAGGACCACGCGGCGGTGTTAATGACCAACGGATCCTTGTAGGCCATATCCACGTCTAATGCGGGCGAAGCAATGCCGATTCCCAAATTCGCACTCACCCCCCAAGGCGCATAGGCATTGATGTATTTGGAAGGGGCCGCAACTCGATTGGTGCGGTTCACATAGGTGACCAGGAAATCGCCGCTGGCCTCGGCGATTCGCCCTTCCGAGATGGCTGGATCCAATTGCAGGCCTTGGAACATTTGAGGTCGGCGGTCGTGGTACACGTCGGCGTAGAACTTCCAGTAACCCTCGGGATGCGTGTACACCACCCCGCCGGGCTGAAGATCTTCCTTCGTGTAATGGACCATCGGATCGTTGGCCATGCGCCGATCGGTCAGGTGAACTTCACCCACCGGGTTGAAACCGACCTGGATGCGGTTGCCATTGATGTTACCGCCAGAAGCCAGCAATCGGTCGAGCTCGCGACGAGCCACCACCTGAGCGCTGCGCGGCACCGAGTTGATGCCGTACAGGAAAGCCCGCAGGCCCAGACTGGCATCCAATCGAGGGTCGCCCGTGGTTACAATTCCCGGAACCACGGGAGCTTCCCACAACTGCAGCACCCGGAGCGGATTCAATGAGGCGGAGAATTGATTCTCGAAGCCCAGCGGGATGGTCCGCCCAGCCAGGAAATTGGTCTGCCACAATTCCGCCATTCGCAGCGGTCGCACCGCGCCCGCTCCACCGCCCAGATTACCACCGGTGTTGTCGAAGCCCTGGTCGATACCGGCGTCCCCACTGATGCCTGGGAGAATGCCGTCGGCCGTGTACATCAAGTTCTCTAGCAGGTTGCTTTCCAAGGTCCCGCTCTTGAGGTTGACGAAATCAAGCAACCGCGCCGGAACAAAACTGTCGTCCACGATGGCGAAGACCAATCGATTGGTCACTGCCAAGGTCAGCTTCGGCAGCAACCGATCCGGACGGGTTCCTGGCATGGGGAACATGGCCAGGGGATTGTTGGTCTCAGAAATCGGGAAGATGCGGCCGAGCACGGGATTGTACACCAAGCCGAAGACGGTGTTGGTGTTGAGCGCCGGGATGTATTCTTGGGCGTCCCATCGAGACTTGTACCCAGTGTTGCCATTGCCAATGCGAACCACGTTACCCACTTGCAACGCGTAGTTGGTCCGGTTGAAGACCATGGGGTTCTGGGCGCTCAGCGGCAGGTTCGGATTGAGCGGTTGGGGGATGAGCAGCGGCTGACCCAAGGGCTGGGCGGCAGTGGCCAGGTTGGCGTCGTACAGACTGACTTCAGTCCAGTTGGTGGCGATGAGCCGCAACGGGCGATTGGCCGGGAATGCTTGGAGGTAAGAGTTCCATCCCTCGGCCGCAGCCCAATCAAGCGCCAGGCTGATTTCGTCAGACGCCATGCTGCGAATGGTAAGGCTCATCCCCCGGCTTCCGCGACCTGGCGCGGACGCCATATTGCTTCATGCGCCACGCGCGCTACGGGGCGCGCCTCATTCGCCAGCACCAGCGCTTCAATCGTGACGATGCGATGCCCCTTGCGTTCGATATTGGCGCTGATGCGCCCACGCGCCGTCAGGCGTTCCCCAAGCCGCGCTTCGCCATGAAAGCGGAGTTCGCTGCCAATATGAATCCACGGCCCAAGCACCACATTCTGCGTCAGCAACCAATTGCACATGCGCAAAACAAGGCCCGGATGGGCGATACCCTGTTCGGCATAAAGCGGCGCCGCTTCACGCACATCGCGCAGATAATCGGCCAGCACTTGTGGCGTCAGTTCCAATGCGTGCGTGCCAAGCCATAACCCGGG
>SXGQ01329496.1_pt1 | contig 11554 bp, 10 predicted proteins | sample 3178371 | NCBI WGS metagenome assembly SXGQ01 (sample SAMN11356859, study PRJNA531348) | freshwater metagenome | isolation source: freshwater sample F1-20 | place: China: Fuxian Lake, Yuxi | collected 2017-12-25 | reverse complement strand
GGACATACCATCCATCAAACCACCAATTGGCGTTGCTTCTATTGCTCCCTTTATTCTTTCGGAAGTTTCAAGAACTTTTTTCATATTGGATGACAAATCTTGATTTAGTTTATTAGACTCGGTTTTTATTGCAACTTCTTCTTGTAACATTGCAATTTCTCTTTCAAGAATTTTAGCAGTTTCTACGTTTCCGGCTTTCTTTGCAAATTCAAGTTCAATATTAGCACGAGCAATTCCCCTCATCTCCCTTTCAATATCAAGCTCTGTGTATTTACCTTCTCTGGCAGCTGCTTCTGCAACTGCTCGTTCTGCAATGTTAGTTGTTATTAATTGACTTGTATTTACAAGTTCTTGTGTTACCCTTAATAATTCACCACCTTCAACTGTTTGATCTTGAGCGGCATTCTGTAATAGTGATGTGACATCTCTTTGTTTTTCTTTTGCTTTTAATAAAGCATCTGTATATTGTTTTTCACCCTTAACAGACTTTTGAACTCTATCATATGCATTAGCTAATTCTAGTTCAGTATCTTTGGCACGTTTTAATGTTAATTCCTTTTCTTTTTCTAATTTAAGTTGTTCTGCTTGTATCTTTGAAGCGTCTTTGGTTGCCTTTAATGCTTCTTCTGCATTTTTGTTTGAACGTTCTTGAACTTGTGCCCTTTTTTCATCAGTTTTTAATACTTGTCCCGTTATAGAAGTAATTTGTTTTGTTACCCCTTGTCTTTGTTTTTCTAATTCCAAAGATTTTGATTGTATAGCAGCAACTTCTTCCAAATTAATGACATCTGCACGCGATAAGGTAACAAGTTTATCCCGCAAATCTATCAGTTCACGGGTTATATTGACCTCTTGTGCACGTAAATCTTTGAGGGCTTCGGCATCCCTCCTGCTAATATCTTCTGCCATTATTTCCAATATAAATTAAAAAAAGTCCGTATAAATAAATATACGGACTTCAATTATTTTGACGTAAATGTTGGAACTGCACGTTTTTTAGTGCTATGTTGTTCTGACATTTTTTTGTTTTTTTCTTCTATTATATTGACAATTTGTTTAATATAAAATTTTCTTAAATAGATTGGAAGATTATAGACATCACTCCATGTAAAACCACCTTGGCCATAATAACACAAACTAAAAATTTCTTCATGTAATCCTAGTCTGTAATTAGTTCCCAGGCCAAAAAAACGATACCCCAATGGGTATATCCAACTCCTTTACCTCACCGGTAGCATCTGAAATGAATGTATATGTCAAATCCAAATCAGGTGATATTGATTTAATATGTTGTCTCAATGCACGTGAGTCTGAAGCAAATAATTCATTATCAACAAAATTATTTACCGTTGCTCTACCCGTTTCACCATCAACTGCAACAATAATATGTTTGAGTCTCGTTGTTAATTCTCTATCAATTCCTGTTTTAACAAGTGTTTTGTTCATTGATTTAATTTCAGCTTGAACTTGTTTTTCCAAACCATGTGTCATTAATTTAAATGTAACAACACGTTTAGATACAGGTAACTCAAAATCAAATTCATTTTTTCCTGCCTCAAATAAGCTATAATCAACCTCCTTGTGCTCGATTTGAGTTAAATCTATTGATACTTTTTGTTTTGTTCCAGGAGAAAATGGATCATCAACTTCAATTACATAATCTTTGCCATAACCCAATATACGAGCGGCAACCATAATTGCATTCTTATCACCAACATATAAATCGTTGTAATTGATAGGACTAACAATAAGAGACTCAAACAATCTGTCTAATACCACACCTTGTTTAATAAGATTTTGTGATGTTAAAATATCTTCTTCTTTTGCAGTCATATATTTCATTTCAACCACACCGGTCGCAAGTGGACTATCGGGTGAGTAAATATAACCTTTTGACGGCAAAGGTACTGTTTCTGTTGGAAAATTTGACTTCTTTACTTCGGTTGTCTTGTATTCTGTCATCAACCTTGCCTTAATTTCATCATCAGACATTTGTTGATCTAAAGGTTGTTCATAACCTGTTGGAATTTTTGTCATAACTAAATCCTATAACATTGTGTAAAATAAAACGTTTTAATGTACGTAAATAAATATGGGTATACCGAAAAAATCAGTATACCCGTATTTTCTATTTCATCCGTAATATGACAATACAAATAGTATTAGTATTGTAGGATAGCATAATCGTAGGCGAGTGTGAGAGAAATCTCAACAAACGCATCGTTTGCCCAATCCATATCGCCGAATGTTGTTGCAGTAATGAAAGCACCTTTGAGTGTCCATTCTTCAACCTTATCACCAACCGGACCGAGAATATGCAATGATATATCTTTCTTGTAGAAGTCAGAATAACCATCACGACCAGTCACAGATTCGTGAGACAAACGCACCCATTCCATAGTTGCCTGAGCAGCCGATGGTACAATTGGATCGTATAATTTAATTGTAATATCTTGCCATTCACCTTTACCCTTTACTTTTCTTTTAACATTTATGTGGTCAAGTGTAATTGGGTTGAAACTGATGTTTGGTCTTCCAGCACCTTTTACCAAATATGCAGGAACGCCCTCAATATACATAATAAAGCGATTCTGTAATTTCGGTTCAAATGGTGTGAAAAAAATTTCATTTGCACTAACTAATTCAGCCATTTATATCTCCAGATTAAAATTATTCTTTTTAATAAATATAAAACTTTAAAAAAATTATGGGGAGTATATTTCAACTCCCCAATTATATCAATTAAGCACCAGGGAAAGCAGCACCAGTAGACTGAATGTTGAAATCAAGAATGATAAATTCAGCAGTCTTTGTTGGTTGTAGATACAATTGTCCGTAAAGAATATTTCTATCTATGATTTCCGGAGTATTGTTACTTTCATCCATGATAACACGGAAAGCAAAGAGACCTTGACGTTGTTGAATTGACTCCAGATAAGGAGTTACAATGTTCAAGAATCTTGAGCGTGTTTGTGAAGTGTTTTGTTCAAACACAAGGTATCTTGTGGAAGAAGCAATAAACTTCTTAGCAGCAATTAAGAGACGGCGAACATTGATACGGTCAAGAGCAGAAGGTTTACCTTGCAATGTTTTTTGACCCCATACACATACGCCTGTTGATGGGAACACTGCAATAGGATTGATACGACCTTCGTATAAAGAATCTCTTTCAGCTTGTGTCAATCTTGTCTTTACTTCAACAACTTCGGTAAGACCACCACGATTCAAACCAGCAGGAGCAAACCATTCGGCAGATACGCGGTCATTGAAAGCAATAACGCCAGGAAGAACAACAGAAGGTGGAACCCAAACAGGTTTGTTTCTATCAAAATCAACTATCTTAACCCAAGGATAATAAGTAGCCGCATAGTTACTATCAAATCCTTCCATTGTTGATGTTGCAGTTGAAATGTTATCACCGTATGCAACGGAATCCATTACATAAAATGCATCACCACGATCCTCACAGACATCTTTAGCATAATTTGTTATTGATGAATGTAATCTATGTACAATTCCAGGTGTCACAATCATATTTACATCAAATTCATCAGCGTTTGATACGGTGTCCAATGCCTTTTTGTAAGCAGTATAACCATCTGATGTTGAATTTGAAATATCAAATCCTTGTGTGTTACCGGCTTCTATATTTGCACCAAGTTTTCTTTGAAGATTTGGTTTGTGTCCATCAAATCCACCTTGGAATGGAATCATAAATTTACGAGAATCAAGAGCAGTATTTGTAGACAAGTCTATTGATGAACTGTAAGCAGTTGCACTTGATGGGAAACTAGCAGCAGCATTTTGTTGATAATCACCCAAATAGAAATCTGCATTTGATCCAGTTGTTTGATTTTCAGTAATAGGCAATGGTCTTAAATAATTAAAGTTATCACTATTTGCAAAATCATAATCAAATCCCCAATATATGCGTCTATTGTAAGCACCAGCTATTGTTTGGTCTTGAACAAATGTAGCAGCAGGTGGTTGAGTAAATGCAGATGGAATTGGTGATTTCAAGGCACGGAAACCAAAAGGAACCAATGTAGGTGAAACACTACCATTATTAACTGCATCTGTTACTTCAACACGAATATATTTTGATTTGTTTGTATAATCACCATTAACAACTACTTTACCAGCACCTGTTATAGTAATAAATCTGTCACCAATTACTCTTGAAATAAATTTAGGTGAATTTGGATCCAAATTACATTTGAATGTTTCAATTATATTAGGACGCAAATCTTCGTCTTCATAATTAAATGGTGTTTGTGGGAGTTTAGATTGATCAACAAATCTAACAACTACATCAAAGTCACCATATTCAGAACCTGCGATTGTTCCAGCAGGACGAATATTTGCAATACCAACTTTTATTTCATAGTTAGAATGAATACCATGAGAAATTGTATGCAGTCTGAACAAGTCAGATTTAATAGCACCAATTTTCTGTGAAGTAACCCATGGTGTTGTTGCCTCCAAATAGTCAGTTGTAAAGTCCCAAGGAGAACCAGCAGAACCAGTTTCAATTAAAAGTGTTGTTGCTGCATCAGCTGCCAATGAAGCAGATGCCTGTTGTTTGAATGCAACATAATTGTAAACTGCATGAGTACCATATGGATTGTATCCATACAAATCACCGATATATGATGTTGATTCTGGATCAATTGAAGCACTAAATGCAAGTCCATTCTCACTTGTAGCATTTGTGAAAGTTGAAACATCAGTTGTAAAACCACCAGATACAGTCAATACAAAACTACCACTTGCATTTGCACCGATTGTTGATTGTGCAAACAATGATGTTGCATCAGAATTGGTTACAACAAATGTTGGATGTAAGAAAGAAATCAGTTTTTTACCCCATGAACCAGTAGCAACAAGTGCTATTGGATGCTTTAAGGAATAACCGCCTGATCCAAGAACACGAACAATAGTTGCACTACCTGCATTATTCAAATAGTTTTTAGCAGTGTAAGGCAAATACGAATGTTCGTAAGTATTACCAAAATGTATAATAAAGTCATTAAAATTATTAACAACCGTAGGGACAAACGCAGGTCCCTTAAGCGTTGGTCCTATAAGAGCAGCACCGATATTACCAATTCCTTGTGGAAGGAATGACATATCCATTTCATTAGTAAATACTCCAGGACTCACAATTCTTTCATTAGCCACTTATTATCTCCATAAAATTATAGAATGAAATCTGCATATAAATATGAAACAAAAACATCAAAACTATATTAGGATTGAATAAATTTTCCAGAATCCAAATCTAATACACCATCGCCATATTTTTCATTTAATGTTTTAACAAGATTTGTTTCTTGTTCTTGAAGACCTGCATATTCTTCAAAAAGTTTTTCTCTAAACGATTTCATTTCTTCCAATCTTTTATGTAGGAGATGTAGCTCTACTTCAATTTGTCCTATTTGTGCAGTAGTTCTTGCATAACCTCTTTGTAAATTTTTAACGGAATCAATGTCTTCTTGTAAAAATTCCTTTTCGATTTTTTCAGAAACTTCTTCAACATTCATTTCTTGTTCTTCCATAATAAAACCTCTAATAAAATTGTAAAATATAACATCTATAAATATCGTTAAATTAAATGAAAATTCATTTATGTAAATTTATTTATTAACTATCCATCTCGTTTCAACCGGATTACCACCTTTTTCTTCAAATTCAGATTTTCTTGCAGTTCTTGATTCTGGATCAGTTTGATCGATTTCAAAGGTATAAACGTTTGGTGATTTATTGAGACTAATTGATACCAATTCATCTACCTTTTTCTTCAAGTCTTCCAATGCCTTATCACTATTTGAACCATTGTTTATAGGTGTAAAATTATCAACATTTGGTGTATTTGGTGAAAAAGATGGATTTCCGTCTGATTGTCTTGCACGACTATCTCGTATTCTATCTTGTATATCATTACCGGCACCAAAATAGTTAATAGTTTCAGGATTTTGAGCACTATTTGGATCACGGAACGTTTCTGTAATAAACTGTATTTTATTTGGAGAAACAACTCTTTTAATTGTTGTTTGTGCAGCCAAATCTTTTGGAATTAAATAAGCGTGAACTAATATTTGAAAAGTTGATCTAACTATTCTATCTTGTCCGGTTGTATTACTATCCTCTATTCCAAATGATTCTATATTTGTTGAGAATTTAAAAAAGTTTTTATCACCGAATGCTTGTCCTGCAAATCTAATAAATGCTTCAAGTATGCCATTTAACTGATTTTGGTATTCACACCAAACAATAAAGTCATATGATATATCAACATAATCTGGTAAAGGAAGTAAAAAGTATTCATATGAACGTTTTGCTTCATATTGTGTAGAAAATTTATCATATGGATTTGCTTTACTATATGGTTGTTGCATAATATATGCAATCTGCTTTGTAGTTGCAACTTTATTACGTTTTAGATTTGAATTAAAAGCAACACTTGAACGTCTAAATGTTATTAGTGGAGCTATCGTTTTTCCTTTCTTATCTTTTAGGAAACCGTCTTTTTGTATGGATGCCCACTTTTCAGAATTAGCATATACGGTTGGAACAATTATTGATTCACCATTATCTTCTACTCTCAACATCATTTTTTGATCTATAAAAGATTTTATTGCAAAATCAACATCATATAAGGTTACACCAAATTCACGAATTTTATCTTTATCTCGTCTAACTTCTAAATGCCTACCCATTCCAAGAACAGGCCTAGGATTTTGTTCTGAACGATCATCGTCAATAAATGTGTCTCTCGTTCTTTTTAATGGCGGTATTCTATATTTTGCAGAATTAAACATTATATGTTACTCGGTATATCATTTTGATTTAATTGTATTGCTGGTCTAAATTCTTCTATATGTATTCTTGACCTTCTTGTTAAGTGTGTAATTGCAACTATGGAAACATTATGACCCCACTTTTCAGTAGCAAAAGAATAATCTGGATTTTTTCCACCAAAAAATTGATTTTCTTGAACTTGATCAATTTCCCACCATTCACCATTATATTCTATAACATCACCAACTTCAATAAAAATTCCAACATCTTTCAAAAATTCACGTATGAATGCAAAGTTTGCTGCCTGTTGATAATCTTGACCAAATTCAGTTCCCTCATATGTTTGTGCCTGATAATCAATTAGTGCAGGAACTTTAATAGGACTATAATATACTTTTTTGTCAGATTCATTATACAAATTTGTTTTTGTATTTTCCAAAGAAAGTTTGTAAACAGCAACCTCGGTATCAATTATATCATTGACCAATTCCATATTGAACTTGTGAACAAGTCCAGCGTCTCTTTGTCCGTGAAATAATGGCATTATTTTATCCTATGTAAATTGCTAAAGGTGTTCCATTCAAACTTGCACCAAGTGCCTCTGTTTCTAATCTTTTTGCTTCAAGTAATTTACTTCTAGTCATTGTATCCAACATTGTTCTCAACTGTTCTACCAATGTTTGTTTTTCAGCAGTAGCTGCTGACAATAAATCTGCCGCATTTAATGTTGTTTCGCCGTTTGGAATAGGAATACTTCCGTATTTACCACGAATATAACCAAGCATTTCTTTTGCCAAAGCAAGACCAAATGAATATATCCAAGTTTTTCCAGGCGAATTTATTTTAGAATAAATCATATAGTCATATGGTGCATTTGACATATCAGAAACTTGTCCATTTGGATATTTTAATGGATTACTTCTTTCTTCTTTTACAATATATTCTATCCAAAGTTTGTAATCTTTGGTTGGAACTGGAAATATACGCATCTCATTATCAATCAATTCAAATGTATATGCAGACTTTCGCATCATATCGTTAAATTCTATGGCCTGCACACGTAGTAAATCTGCATACATTGGCATCAACATGAAAGATACGCCTGTTGAATAAGCACCAAATCCAAATGTGTCAAGCATTGCTTGATTTCCCAAATAAGGATCATAAAAACGCATGGATGCCGGTGGAGCATAATGATGAACTTTTTTTATTTCTATTGAACCAGTTGGTGCCTTCACATCACGAATTAAAACATCTAAATCGTATCTTTGTTTTCCAACAGTAATATCAATGGATGATGAATAAAATTTAACATTACCATTAGTAAAAGTTTCACTACCATATTCTGTTGCAAGTTGAACAAGACCACCCATGTTTGTTGATATGTTTCTTTGAGTTAAATTTGATGCAGTTGGTGATCCCATCAAACTTAAAAGGTTTTGTTGTATATTGAATTGATTAACATGATACGAATACTCATAAACTGCTTCTTCAAGACAAGTATAAAAATTTACAGCTTGCAATTCAACATCAACAATAGGATAACCCAATCGTTTTGCACACCAATCTGCAAAAGAATCTGCATCATTTTGAAATGTTGCATCTGCATCAAATGTTCCAAAGGGTGTACTGCCAGTTGCAAAACTGGAACTACCCGGCCATATTGGAATTTCTACCATTTACTTCTCGGTTTTTGTTTCTTCAAAATACTTTAATATATCATCAACAATAGGATGACGGTGGTTTGTTTTTAATTCATAAACCCCCAATCCGTTTATTTTATCTTTCATATTAAATAAATATGGAAGTCCTGAATCTTTTTTCTGTTTTAAGTCAATTTGTGATATATCACCAGTTAGCATCATCTTTGAATTGATACCCAAACGAGACAATATCATTTCCATTTGTGCCTTTGTTACATTCTGTGATTCATCTACAATTACACAAGAATTTACAAATGTTCTACCTCGAAGAAAACTTATTGGAGCAATTTCTATCTTATCTTCCGCCATTAACTTTTCAATCTTTTCTTTATGATATAACATATTCATATTTGCTTGAATAGGAGACACCCAAGGATCCATTTTTTCTTTTATATTACCAGGAAGAAATCCTAAATCCTCATTTGATACCGTTGGTCTTGTAATTATTATTTTTTCTACCTCACGATAGAAAAAACATTCAAGAGCAATTTGTGTTGCTAAAAGTGTTTTACCGGAGCCAGCTTTACCAACAAAAACTGAAATGGTGTCACGAAGAGCATCCGCTTTTATTCTCTTTTGTTCCTCGTTCAGAGTAAGTTGGAATTGTATTTTATTTTTAATAGTTTTTCTTCCTTTTTTTATACCCGTTGTATTAAGACTTGAAACTTCTTCTTCACTTAACAAATGTTCGTTGTTATCTATTTCCTCGTTATGTTCAGAACTCATAATAGCTCCTATAATAATTTAGAAAGGGTTTCTCCCATTGATTTTACGTCAGCTTCAATTTCGGATAATATGTTATCCAATTTCTCAACCTTATGGGTCCATTCAAAACCTACAATAGCGATAAATTCCGATCCTTTTCGTATCGGATAAACCACTGCTGATCTAGACCCTCTCTGTGAAAAAAATGCCTTAGTAATTAAGTCCTCTATATTATCTACAACCGGATATACCGCCTTATGATTTACTACATCTTCAACGAAGTTTGAGTAAAGAGACATCGGTAAGTTTTGATATTGCTTAAACTCCGTGCTAACCCCTTCTTCGAGTGATTCAAATGAGGTTGAGAGTTTGGTCATGGATTTGCCTGTGTTGTATTTACCACCGTTGTGTCTTTGAAGAATAAATGCCCTTTGACAATTATATTCCTCTAACAGTTGGTCTAATATGGTTTGGATTAGTTTGGAATGAGAAATCTCTCGGTCAATCTTTCTTTGTTTGTATTCACCGTATTTGTATTTGAGGAACCATGAAAGGAAAACACCAAGAAGGGTGGCCATACTTGATACCGCCAATTTGATGATGTCAATATATTGAAGTTGAGTTTCCATTTGTAATAAATAGCAAAGTGATAATAAAAAAGGGTGACAAATATCACCCTTTATTAAAATTTATTTTTAAGTAATTTATTTTACGTATAACAAATTACCGTCTTGTATTTTGAACTCTCCACGTGGGTTATATGATTCTGTTTTTCCTTTTTCAAGTAATTGTAAAACGGGAACAATGTTTATTATTATAGTTGCAATTGTATAAACTGTAAGTGCACCTTTAACGGTAACTATTAACGCATCTGCAGCCGCAACGATAGGAGCAAGTGGTGGAAATAAAGCTGCCAACAACTTAGGACCTGGATCAGTGTAGTTTTTCACCACCATTTCTAATGCCTCAGCAAGAAGACCCGATATAATTGCAAAACCAAATACACCAGGACCACCCAATAATTTTACACCTTCTGAAAATTTCTTAAGCAATTCTTTAGCAACCATACCAGTAACAACTTGAGCTATCTTTGCAATAGGAATAAAAACAGCTTGTATAATTTTTACAGACCATTCAACCACACCTTTAAGGAAAGGATTTTTGATTGCACCTTCAAGGTGAGCAAAGCCACCACCTTCCATCAAGAATGCTCGTGAGTTTGAACTCTTTAACAATTCTTTTATTACATCTACATTTGATAATATATTGTTTCTCTCTTTGATTAAATTTAATTTTAATCTATTAAAAGATTCCATTGTTTTCAAATCTTCTAAACCATCTTCTGCCTTAGCTGGATCAACTTTAACTTCTTCTGTTGGAGCAACACTACCAGCAATTACATCCTTTTCCCAAGTTGGTTTTGAAATCCATTTATCAAAAAATGTAGTTGTTACATATGTTGCACTCTGTATCAACTCTTTTACTTCTTTAGCAAAAGCAACTTTATCCGTAATTTTATCCACACCTTTTTTAGCAGCATCACCAATTTTAGAAGCTTCTGCTTTTGCCATCTGTGCAAATGATGCAAACGCCTTTTGGAAACCATCTTTACAAGCAGCAGCAACTTCTTTTACAAGTTCACTAAACTCACCCCATATCGCCTTTACTTTACTCCAACCACCAGAAAGAGCTTCTTTCGCCTTATCCCCAAGACCTTTTAGACCATCCCATATATCACCAAAAAATCCTTCTGATAATATGGCGTCACCTTCTCTTGATTCTATTATTGTTTTTACACTCTTATCCAATTTATTAACAATAGTCTCTGTCAATGACTTTGTTTTTGTTTTTGAAAAAAGAATACGAACTGCAGACGATTCATTTTTTGTAAAAGCACCTGATTCCAATAATGAATTTATTGCATATTCGTCAAGTGATGTAAATTTAATAGCGTTTGTGTTGATTCTTTGTGTTAATCTCTTTTCTGAAATAACCTCGTTCATAAGGTATTTCAAAGAGTTTAGTTGTTTACTACTGTTTGCCATAGTGACTCCATAATACTTCAAAATCATTGATATAGTTTACAATAAATATGTAGCAAAAACAAAAAAGGAGTGAGAAAAATCTCACTCCTTTATTTTTATTAACCCAATACGGTTTAGATGTCACCGAGAGAATCGATTTGGATAAGACCATAGAACTCTGGACGAACAATCTTCTTCGCATAACGAGTCATCACGCCTTTTCTTGGTGTGAAGTTCGTTGGGTCGTATACCAACGGTGTCATTACGAGTGGAATGTATGGAGCATACACAGCACCAGTTTCGAGGAATTGTGTTCCACGG
>SXGQ01027896.1_pt1 | contig 11555 bp, 5 predicted proteins | sample 3178371 | NCBI WGS metagenome assembly SXGQ01 (sample SAMN11356859, study PRJNA531348) | freshwater metagenome | isolation source: freshwater sample F1-20 | place: China: Fuxian Lake, Yuxi | collected 2017-12-25 | reverse complement strand
CATGCGTTCCTGAACAGACAGTGTTGGACTTGTTGATCCATTGGAATTCACTGATGAAGCTACTGGTGAAGACGCGGATGAAGCTACTGGCGAAGAGGCTCGTGAAGATGCTGATGAAGATACTGATCCAATATCTGCAAGTTTATGTTGCCTAGCTTGCTGAACAGCATTTTTCTTTGCAGCTTCCTCTGATGAAAGACATTCCTTAACTTCTTCCATTTTACCACTAAAACTATCGAACTTTTTTGTGGTATAAACTATACGACCTCGCTCTTCACATCCTTCAATGCTATATGGAGTAGGATGATTTCTATACCATTGGTTATGATTAGCCCATTTTTTATTTTTTTTAATTTTAACTTTATCCCAATATTCACGTCTATTAGCCTCCTCTTTGGCCAATCTTGCCTTAGTTTTTGCGATAGTGTTTCCTATCGAATTTGGCTTGGGATTAGCTCTTGCTGCCATATAATTCACATGAGCCTGAGCTCTCCTTTCAGCATTTTCAGCATCCAATCTCGCCTTTGTATTGGCTATAGTTTGTTTTATACCGTTTATAGCGTTTACTTTAGGAGGGGCTTGCATATAATTTGTATAAGCCTGATCTCTCCTTTCAGCATTTTCAGCAGCCAACCTCTCCTTTGTACTGGCGATAGTTTCTTTAATACTCATTCTCTATCCTATCCTAAGATTTTTTACGCGAGCGTATTGTATGCATAGTATGCAGCAATCGCACCAGCCATCTGAACAACCGTGTATGCAACAAACTCCGTAGTAGATATTGCGCCCTTGACCAACATGGCAACCGAGACTGCCGGGTTCACGTGCGAGCCCGAGATGCCGCCAAGTAGCCAGACGTTAAGTGAAAGCGTTAGACCGATGACAAGAGCATTGCCGGTAGCAAAGATTGACATGAGCAGTAAAAAAGTTCCAAAGAATTCGGCGACTAAAGGGAGCACTAGCATTTCTATTGGTTACTCAACTATTTTTTCGAGTGATGTTGGAAGACCTGCGTCCTGAATGGCTCCCTGCGTAAAGATGCGACTGCTGATATTCATGGTCTCCAACTCCTGAACAAGGAGCTTGTATGCATACGGGATCTGAATGGATGCGAATTCAGTCGTATTGTTACAGCCCTTACACAGCCAGATATTCGTCTCGGGATTCGCAATGGCGAGCAAACCACACTTTCGGCACGTGTAGCACTTGAATCCGTCACTACACTCCATGAAACGCTCCTTAGTGAATTCCATAACACCATGCGCAGCCACACAATCACGTTCCATCTCTCCAAACCGGAGACCACCTTCTCGCGCCCGCCCTTCAGCCGGCTGCCTTGTAAGCATAACAAGCGGCCCACATGCTCTGCTGTGTAGCTTATCGGCTGCACAGTGACGGAGACGCTGATAGAAGCACGGTCCCATGAAGATATTCGTCTCCATCTGACGGCCAGTGAGACCATTGTACATGACCTCATTGCCGTAGGGTTCTAGCCCCATGTCGTCTCGTAGGACTTTCGCTAGACCATCCAGAGTCATCTTCTTGTTGAAAGGCGTTCCATCACCCAAGCAGCCCGTGTGACAGCCAATCTTACCAAGCAGAGTCTCCATCAGCTGGGCAATCGTCATACGAGAAGGAATACAATGCGGGTTGATGATGATATCGGGGATAATGCCTGACGCCGTCTGAGGCATATCCTCCGGCTCAAGAATCATTCCCACAGTTCCTTTCTGGCCGTGACGACTTGAGAATTTGTCTCCAATCTCGGGAGTTCTCAATTCACGCATCCGGATTTTCACAAATGAATAGCCCTCACCATTTCGGTTCTTGAAGATTTTATCCACAAAGCCACTTTCATTATTTCGCGGAGTTCTGGAAACATCCCGGAACTTCTTTGCACCCGCAGGCAAAACCATTCCAGTCGGAACTCTCAGAGGAACAACCTTTCCAACTAGAATATCATCGCTCGAAACGAAAGTATTCTCGGGAACAAATCCATCCGCCCCGAGTTTACCGTAGTTGCCATTTCGGAGCTGCCGGGTCATCTCGGGATCCGGGCGGCAGAATCGCTCCTCCTCACCTGAACTCTGATTCTTCTTCTCCTCGTCCTTGTACGTCCGGAAGAAGACTGACTGGAAGAGACCACGATCAAGTGAGCCCTTATTAATCATAATTGAATCCTCCTGGTTATAGCCGCCGTAGGTCATGATTGCTACGACAATATTGCGCCCTGAAGGCATTGAATATGCTCCGTAATACTTACCCATCTTCGGTGATACGAGAGGGAGATTCGGATACATGAGCATGTGCGCCAGTGCGTCAAAGCGCTCCTTGTAATTCTGTGCAAAGACACCCATAGCTTGCTTGCCCATGGCGCATTGATAGGCATTTCTCGGTGACTGATTGTGATCAGGAAACGGAATCGTGGAAGCGAGTGACCCGAGAATAATGCACGGATGAATTTCTACATGCGAATAATTGGCGGAATCGTCGGCTGCCTTACTGAGCAAATCTTCAGTGTCCATAGCAATCATCGCCTGCTCAGTTTCACCTGCGTCGAGATACTCTAGGAGATGGTGACCCATAGGGCTCTCCCAGCGGAGCAAATCGTCCCAAGTTGCACATGCCGCGATTTCGGCCAGCATTCGCTCCTTTTCTGCAGGGCGACTGTTGGCAATATCAAGAATAGCCGGTGCATAATACAGAGGGCGCACGAGACGACCCGCTTCAGTAGACATCCAGAGCTCCTTCACGGTTGGCTTCCAGACAATCGCCGTGTTCCTCTGAATGAATCCGGATCGCTTCGCCTTTCTGAGACGCTTGATGCAGTCTAGGGCAGTTGCAGGTGGAAACATCCCGATCCACTTTCCATTTACAAAGATGCGTGCGCCAATAAAGAGTCGCTCAATTGCGAGTCCGCGAATGGGCAGAAACTCTTTCATCGAAGTGATGAAATCAATGACGACGCCGCGATTTGACGCCTGTGTAATACAGGCCGTGCTGGCGAGATTCTTGACGACACCAACTGAGTGACCTTCTGGAGTCTCATTAGGGCAGATAAATCCCCACTGAGTGTTGTGTAGTTTACGAGGCGCGATGAGCTTTCCTGCAGTCTTCTCAATTGGCGTGGAAATGCGGCGCAAGTGCGATAGCGAGGACACGTAGTTGAGGCGGCCGAGAACCTGAGACACACCGATTTTGGGGGGCCCACCGACCTTCGCCGACCCGAAATTGCCCGTTGACAAGGCGGACTTGAGACCCACTTCAACGATGGTTGACTTGATGACCTTGTAGAGATTGTTCATGTTCAGAATCTCCTGGAAGGATCCTGATGCACGCCACGTGCCGCTGTGGATCTCTTTGGCGATCGAGGCCTTCATGTCCTTTAGCATCTTCACTTGGAAGAATGTGCGGAAGAGGTTGCCGAGAAGGAATCCTGGCGAATCCACACGCTTATTCGGATACGAATCACGGTCGTCATTGTTTATACGCTTATAGGCCACCCAGAGGAGTTTGCGGGTCATGTGGGCCAGGAAACACGCCTTCTCGTAGAGATCGTTGATTCCTCCGATGTGGGGATAGAGCTCATCGTTTAGGAGATCCTCGACGGTAATACTGCGCGACGGCTTTCCAGTCCACACATTAATGTGCTTCTTTATCCACATGAGAGCATCCTCCTGTGTTAGGACACTTGCTGACTCATTGATCGACTCGGTGATAAGGGTTTCAAATACCTGGTCTTGGTCGTCGCCGAGAATCATACGCACAATGACTTCGTCCTCAATCACACCCAATGCACGAAAGAGAATGAAGAGTGGAATCTCGGATTTCATTCTCGGGATTGTGGCTCTGAGATACATGATTTGCTGGTTCTTGGGATGATACTGGATACGGACTGAATTGGATTTCGGAACTTGCTCATTCATGGGTCCGATTGACTTCACCTCAATGACCTCCCACTCCTTCGCCTGATTCCTGTTATTTCTGAATACGACGGGCCTGTTCTCCGACATGCGCTCTTGGGAAATAATCGCACGCTCACCACCACCGACGATGAAATAGCCGCCGACATCCTCAGGGCACTCACCGAGATCCATAGGGTGGATGTGCTTCTGGTCTTTGAGGAGACAGAGGCGACTGCCGACCATGACTGGAATCTTTCCGAGATGGACATTTGGAAAGACGCGCTGGTGAGTCGCCTTTTGGCCGGTTTGATTGTCTGTGCGAATAATTGTCGCTTTTACATCTACGGTGAGAGGGGATGCATAGGTCAAATTACGGAGCCTAGCGTCATTTGGAAACATGGGAAGGACTGCGCCATTGTTCTCGAATATCGTCGGCTTTCTGAGTTGCGGATTCTCGAACTCGACTTGAACCTCGTATTCGTAGCGGACAGTTGCGCGCGCTGCGGCAGCTGCGGCAGCTGCGGCTACTGCGGCTGCTACTGCGGCTGCATCATCTCCCGTGTTTCCCATCAGAGCATTAGCAGCAGATGTTGAAAGGCCTGTTGCTGAGGCTAGAACTGAACGCGGACCTGAGAGAGGAATTTCAGGGCTACCACGAATAATTACGGGATTCGTCGCCTGAAGAATCTCGGGAACATCGTGGAGAATAAAGTGGTTGAATGATTCGATTTGATGTGCAATAATTTGCTTTTTGTCCATTTGCTGGAAATAGACGTCGAGAATTTTCATACTGTCCAAATTTAGGACAGACATTCTAGGGAAGAGTATGTGGTTTGTCTATAAATGGGCAAAGTCAATTTTTATAGCGCTTTAATTAGAATGGGCAAAACGAGAGTAAAGAGAAGTAAATCGCGATTGAATAAGAAAACACGCAGACAGAGAGGCGGATGGCCCAAGTGGCTCAGCTGTTTAGGAGGGAAATGCAATAATGTTACTAATCCTATGGCAGTCGCTACTAATAATCCAATGCGAAATGTAGCTAATCAAAGACGTCCTACAGGGACAAGAAATCAGCGTGCTAATAATAGGATTATTATCACAAATAATCCATTGGGGAGGCGCCCGGCAAATAGTAAACATCTGACAGCATCAGAGATTGAACAACTAGAAGCATCAGCTGCTGAAGAACTGGCAAAACAGATTGAGATTGCCAAGAAACGTGGTGCACGTATAGCTGGAACTCTTCAATCAATGAGTAATAGTACTGCAGAGGCTAAAGCAGAGGCTGAAGCAGAGTGGCGTGAACCTCGTCCTAACCAGACGCAGGCTGAACGAAATGCCGAACTTGCGGAAATCAACAGGAAGGAGCAGGAAGCTACTGAGTGGTCTAATTCACCAGTTGCTACGCCGCCTAGAACTAAGATCCAGCAAGCGGGCACAGCCGCATTCAATACAGGGGGTCAACCTGATATTAATGAAGCAAGGCGTAATTTACCAGCTGGGTGGCATGCAGATTATGATAAGAATGGCAGAATACTATACTATTTCCAATCTAGTCCTAGATCTGCAGTTACAAAGGAGCAGTATAAAAGACCGACCTAGAATAATATCTCGTTAATTATTCAATAATAAAAGAGTGCTCGTATTTTAAGATGGATTCAACGATAAAAACTCTGACAATAACCGGATCTGCAGCCTCTATGAATCCTGAAACACCCAAGTCCCGGCGTGGAGTGTCAAGACGTAAAACACCAAAAAATGCAGATGCAGAATCTTACGATATGCCTCAAGATGCAGAACCCAGTAATGAATATGAGGCACTGAATACGGATATACCGCCCATAAAGAAAGCAATCATTACTAAAGTGAATTTGCAACCTGTGCTGCCGCAGAAGCCTGTGAGGCCCATGCTGCCTGTGCAGCCTGCGAGGCCCATGCTAACGCAACAGCCTGTGCAGCCTGCGAGACCCATGCTGGCGCAGCCTGTGCAGCCTAATACATTCGCATCAAGCCCAATAGAGAAACCTAAAGAAATTACATCTGTAACTCTGAATCCACCGAAGCAGCCACGTGTAAAACTCATGCCCAAAGTATCCGGTGTAAAGACCCAACCGGTTCAAAATCAGACAAGAAAGGTCCGCAAAATCCAATTACCGAATCTGACGAATCGTATAACCCGAGCTAAGAGGGTGTCCGATGAGACAAAGAAGGTTCCAATAGATAAGATTAAAGCATATTTAATCAACAAGGGGGTTATACAGGCAAAAAGTAAAGCACCCGATTCAATGTTGCGGTCAATGTATGGCGACTTCAATATATTGAAGGACGGACATGCTTTATAGGGGCTTGGTGATATACGCTTATAATCAGATTTATTAGGGTCTGATTATAATAGTATGGCTGACGCACTGCTTCAATCATTTTCTAATTTACAAACCCGATTGGATGAAACGTTTGCATTAATGTCGGGTAATATCATTGTTGTAAATTCTGGTCCAATCGGCCCAACAGGAGCACTTGGTCCGACGGGTGGGCAGTTTGTTGGGCCAACAGGTGCAACAGGTTTAGGAGCAACGGGTATGAGCGGAGCTCAAGGTCCTACAGGTGCAACTGGTGTAACTGGTCCAGGACTTACAGGGCCAACAGGTGCAACTGGTCCAACTGGTCCAACTGGAGCAACTGGACCAACGGGTGCCACTGGTCCTACAGGTGCAGGAGTACCAGTAGGTGGTTCAACAGGTCAGATTCTAGCTAAGAAATCAGGTACGGCATATGATACAGAGTGGGTTAATAATAGTGGTGGTGCAGTAGGAGTCACAGGGCAATTCACCTTCAATAGTGGTTCAGGTTCTACTGGGTCTGCAGCATTGTCATACAGTCCCACAGGCCCAACAGGCACAACAGGACCCGGCCCAACAATCATTATAGGTGCCCACCTCGTCCCTAATGCACATGAAACATATGATATCGGTGCAACTGGTAAGGCATTCCGTGACATATATTTGAAGGGCAGCACGATTCATCTTGGTTCACAGAAAATCAGCACAGATGGCACTGGGATTTTTTTCAACAGTTCATCACTACTAAATTTTAAGATGTACACATATGCTCTTGATGGCGCTAGCCCTATAACAATTATATCGCCGTCTAATTGTATTGCCGCACGTATAACTATGTCTGGAGGTGGAGGTGGAGGTGGTAATGATGGTAATGTAGATGAACCTGGAGGTGGAGGAGGAGCTGCTGGTGCATGTTCAATTCATATGGTTCCATTTATTGGAGCCACTGCATGTACACTAACATTGGGTGTTGGGGGTGGATATGTAGATGAAGAAGGTGGAGGTGGAGGAGGAGGTGGAGGAGAAACTACATATTCTTTCGTTATAAATTCAATAACATATGAAATTACTTGTGGTGGAGGTGGTGGCGGTTCGAGTGGTCTAGACGGTGGAAATGGTGCTCCTGGAACTGGAAAGACTGGAGGTAGTGGTGGGACAATTGATACTGTTGCTACACACGGCACAACATTTACGCCCTTTGGTGGTTATATTGATTATAATCTAGTTGCTACAGGTGATGGTGGTGATAATATAGAAGGAACTCCAGGTATGATTAATCCTCTTGGCGGTTATGGAGGTGCTGGTGCTGGGTTTGATAGTGGAGGCACAGCGGGCGCTGGTGGATTCGCCATATTTGAATGGATATACCGTTGAATTTATGCTGGTTTATTATTTATCTAAAATAATTGGGTTCCAATAATTTTAGATAATAAGCGTCAGAAATACTAAATATTTATATCATATAATACAGATGAGCAGAACCGACCTCTCAAATGCGCTTGGGGACCTTGATACGCAATTATCAAGAGTCTTCAATGCGATGTCTGGAAAGGTGCCAGTCTTATACGGTCCGCAGGGCCCTATCGGTGATACAGGTCAAACTGGGGCAACGGGTTCAACAGGGTCTACGGGCGTAACGGGTGCAACGGGTCAAACAGGTGCCACAGGTCCAACAGGTGCAACAGGTGCAACAGGTCTAGGTGAAACTGGTGCAACGGGTCGAACTGGAACAACAGGTGCAACGGGTCAAACTGGCGCAACAGGTCTAGGTGAAACTGGTGCAACAGGTCAAACTGGAGCAACTGGTCTAGGTATCACGGGTGTTACAGGTTCAACTGGTCAAACTGGTGCAACTGGGATGAGCGGCTCTCAAGGCCCAACTGGCCCAGCTGGAGAAACTAGCAATACAGGTGCAACTGGTGCAACTGGTCAAGGAGTACCGGCAGGCGGTACAGGTGGGTATGTTCTAGCAAAGCTAACAAATGCATCATATGATACAGAATGGATTCCAGCGGGCGCAGGTGGAGGAGGATCAACAGGAGCAACAGGTGCAACGGGTGCAACAGGTCTAGGCGAAACGGGAGCAACTGGTCAAACTGGTCAAACCGGTCAAACTGGCACCACAGGAGCAACGGGTGCAACTGGTCAAACAGGCGCAACTGGTCCAGGAGTACCAACAGGCGGTGCAACTGGTCAGATTCTAGTTAAGAAATCAGGCGCCTCATATGATACAGAGTGGATTAATAATAGTGGAGGGCCAGTAGGTGCCACAGGACAATTCACCTTCAATAGCGGCAATGCATCTACTGGGTCTGCTGCTTTATCCTACAGTCCTACAGGACCAACAGGGACAACTGAACCCGGTCCAACAATCATGATAGGCGCTCATCTCGTTCCTAGTGCAGACCTAACATACGATCTCGGTGCAACTGGTCTAGCCTTCCGTGACATCTATATGAGTGGAACGACACTTTATATTGGTGGACAGACAATCAGCACAGACGGAACAGGCTTATCCTTCAATGGAAATTCAATCGCTGGACCTAATACTGTTTCTGAGAAATTCACTGTAGCTGTAGGTAATGGCGCTTTGGCATACAGTTATGACGGATTTACCTGGACAGCTTCAGCCTCTGGATTATTTGGTGCTGGTTCTTCCACTTCAGTAGCATGGAACGGGTCAATGTGGGTCGCTGTAGGTTCGAAGGTATCTACTGCTGCAATTGTACATTCTTATGATGGGATTAACTGGACTGAATCCTCATTTAATGCTTATGGACCTTTTACATTATATACAACTCATACTGGTGGTATTGGTAATACTGGTACTATTGGTAATACTGGTGCTATCGGTGATACTGGTGGTACAATTCTTTCATTTATTAGTGATGGAGGTGCAACAGGGCCTAATTTATCTATTGGTACAATAGTTGGCCCCACAGGTACTTTTGGACTAAATACTATAATATCTAGTAGCAAAAATGAAGAAGATAACACATATACTGTAACAGTGTCTCAGTATGTTCCTAAAACTCTGCTAACCTTTAATATTTATACTCCAAATCTATGGATTCTTTCATCAGTTGCATGGAGTGGGACCCGATGGGCTGCTGTAGGTATAATGACTACACAAACTGGTGAATCCCAAGCGCTAAGTGGTGCAGGTGTATATTCAGTTGATGGAATATCATGGACAGCATCGTCAGGTATTGCTGATCTTTTTACACAATGCACAGGAATCATATGGGTAAAAAATAAGTTTTTCGCGGTTGGTTCTTTAGCTTCAGCTGGCGCTTTAGCATATTCGTCAGATGGTACATCGTGGACTGATGTATCAGCATCAAGTGGGTTTGATACGCTTTTTTCATCATGCAATGCAATTGCATTTAATGGGTCTTTATTAGTCGCTGTAGGTCAGTTAAGTGGTGATGGCGCTATTGCAACATCTACAGATGATGGTATCACTTGGACCGCATCAGTTCTTAATATAGTTTCTTCAGCTTATAATGCTGTGGCATGGAATGGGTCTATGTGGGTTGCTGCAGGTGCTGATAAAACTACTGGTGCTGTAATTGCGTATTCATACAACGGTACCACATGGTTTCAATCAGAAAATGTAGGTATTAGTCTTTCATCCTGTAAATCAATCGCATGGAACGGATCTGTATGGCTCGCCAGTACAGATGATCAACAGGAGAATGGTGCTAAAATTGCGTATTCTTATGATGGATATAGCTGGACTCCGATTAATGTATCTAGCATTTTTTCTACTGAATGTCTAGGACTTGGGTCACGAAGCTTACCATATACAATAACTAAGGCCCCACCAATCCCTCCAGCAGGTAATGTCGGCCAGGCTCTAATAAAGATGTCTAGTGCAAACTATGATTTAGAATGGATAAATGTAAATGCACCGACAGAGAGTTTCATGGTAGCTGGAGGTGAAGGGACAAATAAGCTCATCTACACATACAACGGTATTAACTGGTTCCCATCAGCAAATGGTAATGATCTTTTAACGTCATGTAGTGCTATAGCATGGAGTGGGGCTGTCTGGGTCGCTGGTGGAGCTAACATCACTGATACTGGACCACCAGTCTATGATAATCCACTTATCTATTCTCCAAACGGTATAAACTGGTTAGCATCGGTAGATGGTGAAACAGTTCTTTCAAATTGCAAAGCTATAGCTTGGGGTGGAACTATGTGGGTCGCTGGTGGAAATAGAGTTACTTCTACTGGCGCGCCTCCAGAGTATACACCAGTCTATGGTAACCCACTCGCCTATTCTTATGACGGTATAAACTGGACTGAGTCAGCAAATGGTGCTGATATTTTTGACCAATGTTATACAGTTGCCTACAATGGGTCTATTTGGGTCGCTGGTGGAGAAGGAACTTCTAGCTTAGCATACTCTATAGATGGTATAACTTGGACTGACTCAGCGACTGGTACCGCCATAATAGGGACGTGCAAGTCCGTTGCATGGAATGGGCTTCTATGGGTAGCTGGTGGAAATGTTGGAGGTGGAAATGATTCATTAGCAAAATCTACAGACGGTATCACTTGGACTACAACAAGTGCCAGTAAAGGTGGTATTAAGAATACAATTGCTTGGAATGGATCTCTATGGATTGCCACATCTAGTACTGGATTTAGTTATTCGTTAGATGGTGAGAATTGGGGAAATAAATTTAATACCTCTGCTATCGGTACTCAAAATTTTATGACATGGAATGGGTCTTTATGGATTACTGGTGATGGAACTGAAAACTATTATTCATATACAATAGTGCTAGATGAGGGTACACTTGACGCTTGGCAACTATCTGATATAGGCACCCTTATGGATTGCAAAGCAATTACATCTCGTCGCCCTTTGCCATACGTAGGCGTTCAATTTGGCGCAACTGGTGCAGGTGGAGGAGGTGGTGAAACTGGAGCAACTGGTGAAACTGGGCCAGCTGGAGAAACTAGCAATACAGGAGCAACTGGAGCAACTGGAGCAACCGGTCAAGGAGTACCAGCAGGAGGCACAGGTGGCTATGTTCTAGCAAAGGTCACAGATACATCCTATGATACAGAATGGATTCCAGCAGGTGGAGGTGGTGGAGCTGGAGCAACTGGAGCAACTGGAGCAACTGGTGACACTGGTGACACTGGTGACACTGGTGAAACGGGACCAACAGGTCAAGGAGTACCAGCAGGAGGCACAGGTGGCTATGTTTTAGCAAAGGTCACAGATACATCCTATGATACAGAATGGATTCCAGCAGGTGGAGGTGGTGGAGCTGGAGCAACTGGAGCAACT
>SXGQ01662591.1_pt1 | contig 11556 bp, 13 predicted proteins | sample 3178371 | NCBI WGS metagenome assembly SXGQ01 (sample SAMN11356859, study PRJNA531348) | freshwater metagenome | isolation source: freshwater sample F1-20 | place: China: Fuxian Lake, Yuxi | collected 2017-12-25 | reverse complement strand
CAACACCGAGCGGGTGCTGCGCAACGCCGCCGTCGACCGCCTCCTGGAGAAGGAGAAGACCCTGGGCGACAAGCTGGGCTTCGCAGACATCATCGACGAGGTGGCCGGGGTCTATCCGAAGATCATGACGGAGGGCGCCATGGACTCCGGCGCCTGGAGTTGCGGCATGGTTGCCGGTCTGATCCACGACGTGCCCACCGTGGCAGAGCTGATCGGTCGCATCATGGCCGAGGCCGAGTCTCTCATCGTCGGGCGCCTGGCGGGCTTCGTGGCGGGGGAGGTGTAGCCGGAGGACAACCAGCCGCTCGCATGCCGCCATCGTGTCACTGCCCCCCACTACACTCGCACATATGTTCGATACCGGTCTCCACTCCGCCAGCGACGCCGCTGTAGTGGCGGCCATCGCGGACCTTGCGCGCGAGGAGGCCAAGACCGCGGCCAGGCGCATCGCGGCGATCAATGAGCTGGTGCGCCGACGCTGCGGTGATGAGGAGAGTGCCTACTGGGCCTGCGACTCCTGGGACGCCACCGCCGCCGAGATCGGCGCGGCACTGGGAGTCAGCCGGGGGCGGGCATTCGGGGATATGCACCTCGGTCTCTCGCTGCGCCATCGCCTGCCGAACGTGGCGCGCTTGTTCGCCGAGGGCCTGATCAGCCATCGGGTGTGCGCCGCGATCGTCGACCGCACCGACCTCATCCAGGATGAGGCCGCCCTTGGCCTCATCGATACCGCCACCGCCGAGCACGCCCGGTCATGGGGGCTTCTGTCCGCCTACAAACTCGAGAAGGCCATTGACACGTGGGTGGCCCGCATCGATTCGGGCGCCCTTCACCAGACACGGTCGAGGGCTCGGGATCGCGACGTCCAGTTCGGCGCCCGGGACGATACGCCGGGCGCGACCTCGGTCCGTGGTCGGCTCTACGCCACCGACGCCGCCCTGCTCGACCGGCGCCTCATGCAGATGGCCCGCAGCGTCTGCGAGGACGACCCCCGGACCACCGGTCAGCGCCGCGCCGATGCGCTCGGTGCGCTGGCCGCCGGCTCAGATCGACTGGCCTGTCGATGCGGCGCGTCGACGTGCACCGCGGCGGAGGACGACGGCCGCGCCGCCGGGGTCGTCGTGCACGTGGTGACCGATGCCGATATCGACCGCATCGTGCCGGACCCCGCGATGTCCGGCGAAGGTATCGACGTCTGCGACTCTCCCGACGATCCGACGGCCGCGGCGCCGACGGCGCCGACGGCGGTTTTGACCGGGCGTGGCGGCGCAGTGCCCGCACCGCTGGTGGCCGAGCTGATCCGCGGGGGTGCCACCGTGCGGCATGTGCGGCGGCCATCCGACGAGCCCGAATCGGGGTACCGCCCGTCGGCTGCGCTGGCGGAGTTCGTGCGTTTCCGCGACCTCACCTGCCGGTTCCCGAATTGCGATGTGCCCGCCGAGTTCTGCGATATCGACCACACCATCCCGTGGCCGTACGGCCCTACCCATCCGTCAAACCTCAAGTGCGTGTGCCGGAAAGAACACCTGCTGAAGACGTTCTGGGACGGCTGGTCGGATGTTCAGTTCCCCGATGGCACCGTCGAGTGGACCTCTCCGACCGGCGCAACGTACGTGACGCGCCCCGGCTGCCAGGTCCTGTTCCCGCGATGGAATGTCACGACGGGTCCGTTGCCACCGTCGCCCGGGCCGCGCCCCCCGAACGCGGCCACGCTGATGATGCCGACCCGAAAACGCACGCGAGCCCAGAACCGGGCCCGCTACATCGAGCGCGAACGCGCCCTCAACGACCGACCGCCCTCGTTCTGACCCGTTCCGACCCGTTCAGTCGGCTTTAGCGCTCGTCCTCCAGCAAGCCACCGATTGCGGTCTGGGCTTTGCGCACGCACTCCAGCACGAGGGCCAGTCGATCGTCACCGGGTGAGTCGCGTTGGGCCGCCAGCCACTCCAGCAGCCGTTCAGTCTGCAACAAGCGCATATCGGCGAGAGCGAGAGCAAACTCCGGAGACATGCCGGACGGCTGACCCATGGGCCCCAAGCTAATCAGCGTGCAGGACGAGGTCATCGTTTCCCCCGAAACATAGGGAACCTATCTTTTCCCGTCCATGTCAGCCGACCCCGCGGCTCAGCCAACTGACCTCGCCGGCATCACCGCCGTCACGATAGGCCTCCAGAGCGTCGTCCCAGGCGGTGCCCAGCACGGTGTCGAGTTCCGCGGCCAGCGTGTCGGCCCCCGCCGACATCAACGTGCGCAGCCGCATCTCGCCGACCATCACGTCGCCGTTGGCGCTCATCGCACCGCTCCACAGGCCCAGTTGCGGGGTGTGGCTGTAGCGCTGACCGTCGACACCGGGGCTCGGGTCCTCGGTGACCTCGAAGCGCAACACCGACCAGGACCGCAGGGCATTGGCCAGCCTGGCACCGGTGCCCACCGGACCGACCCAGTTGGTGACCGCCCGCAGTTGCCCCGGCATGGCCGGCTGCGGGGTCCACTTCAAATTCGCCCCCGCTCCGAGGGTCGACGACAACGCCCACTCGACATGTGGGCACACCGCCGCGGGTGAGGCGTGCACATACACCACGCCTGTCGTCGCGTCGGCGAACTGATTCGACGCACGCATCACTTGCTCCTTCGGCTTCCACTAGGGACGTCTTCCCCAACGACCTGGTGTTTACCGACGATGCAATTGTGTCGTACGTGGCTATTGTGCCCTTTGAGACCAGAGTTGCGCTAGTGCGGACCGAACTCTCTTAGAACTCTGTTAGAGAGCGCAGGCCAGAGTGGTTTGGCCCAATCGCCGAAGTCCCGTTCGGTCAGCACGACCAGGGACAACGCCGCGACCGGATCGACCCACAGGAAGGTGCCGGTCTGGCCGAAGTGGCCGTAGGTGCCCGCCGAGTTCGCCTCGCCGGTCCAGTGCGGGGATTTGGCGTCCCGGATCTCAAAGCCCAGCCCCCAGTCATTGGGCCGTTGCATTCCGAACCCCGGCAGCACCCCGTCCAGACCCGGAAACTGCACACTGGCGGCCTCGGCATGCAGTTGCGCCGACACCGTGCGGGGCGCGAGCAGGTCCCCGGCGAAGGCGGCGAGATCGGTGACCGTCGAGACCGCCCCGAAACCGGCCTCCGCCGCACCGCCGTCCAGGCGAGACGCAGTCATGCCGAGCGGCTCGAAGACCGCCTCGGCCAGGTAGCGGCCGAAGGCGATCCCGGACTCCCGCTCGATCGTCTCGGCCAACACCGCGAACCCGTAGTTGGAGTAGACCCGCCTCGTACCCGGCGCCGCCTGAACCTCCGCGGAGTTCATGGCCAAGCCGGAGGCGTGTGCGAGCAGGTGACGCACGGTGGCACCAGCCGGGCCGGCGGGGGTGTCGAGCTCGATCACGCCCTCCTCGACGGCAACCTGGGCGGCGCGGGCCACCAGGGGCTTGGTCACCGAGGCCAGCCGGAACACCCGGCTGAGATCACCGCGGGCGGCTAGCACCCCGGCCGGGCCCACCACCGCCGCGGCGGCGTTCGGGACGGGCCAGTCGTCGATCACATCCAGAGCCGCGGGCACCCGCTGAGCCTAGTTCGCACTGGCCAATCGGCTGACCGCCCGACCCACGTCCGCCGCGAATGACTCGGGGTCCAGACCCGGACTGAGACCCAGCGCCCACTGACTGACTTCGATGGCACCGTGCGCCGTGGCCCACCCGAGGAGGGCCCGCCGGGCCGCCTCCTGCGCCGAGATTCCCGCGTCGACGGCGTTGACGGCCTCGACCAGCCGGCCGAACGTACCCAGTGCCGCCTCGCGAAGTGCCGCGGCCTCAGCCCCCTCGACCCTGGACGGGGGTGTCCGGAACATCAGCCGGTAGTGAGTGGGGTGGCGCAATGCGAACAACACGTAGGCGGTTACCAGTCGCTCCAGCCGGTCACGGGCAGATCCGGGACCGGCCAGCACCTCGAGTTGGACCTCCCCGAGTGACTCGAAACCGTCGCGGGCGACGGCGGCGAGCAGGGCGTTCTTGTCGGCGAAGTGGTGATAGGGCGCCGCCGGTGACACGCCTGCACGCCTGGCCACCGCCCGCAGCGTCACCTCATCAGCATCGGATTCGGCGATCAGTTCGAGCGCCGCCGACATCAGCGCCTGGCGGAGATCACCGTGATGCTGACCTACGCCGCGCGCCATGACGGCCAAGATTGACAACGCTTAACTTGTTTGTCAAGGTCGAGGTGAACATCGTTTAACTCTTGGAGTACACCATGCGCCACCACGCACACGCGGCATTCACCGCCCACGGACGGCCCGTCACAGTGCACGCACTGCACGCCGGGACAGTGACCGTCAAGCGCTGCCATGCCACGTGCTGCCTGCCGGAGAGCACGCCCACCACGCTGAGACTGTTGGCCATCCTGACCGATCGCCGCTTCGCGGAACCGATGCCGATATGGAGTTACGCCATCGAGCATCCGGAAGGACTCTTCGTCGTCGATGCGGGAGCATCGGCCACCTACAACGATCCGGAATCCTGGCAGGGCGCTCCGCGGCGGGATTCGGTGATCAGGTCGTTCATCAAACTCGACGTCGGCGACTCCGCAACCGTGCCGGACCGGCTTCGTCAGATAGGTCTGTCGGCCACGCAGGCGCGCGCCCTGGTGTTGACCCATCAGCACATCGACCACACCGGTACCGTCCCCGACTTCACCGGCGTCGACGTCTGGACCACCCGGGCGGAGGACGCCGCCGCGCCTCGCATCGGCGCACTGCAGTGGCGCTGGCGAAACGCAGATACGCGTTTCCGCTATGTGGACGACGAGGGGTCTGAGACTGCTCTGGGGACCGCTGTGGACCTGACCGAGGACGGGAGCCTGACCGCGATACACACACCCGGCCACACCCCGGGCTCCGTCAGTGTCAGATTGCGTGCCGACCAGACCGACATCTGGTTCAGTGGTGACACCTCGTTCACCGCAGCCGGGATGAACCCGACATCGCCCACCGCGGGAATCCACAGCGATATGGCCAAGGTCCGAACTCTGCAAGCCCGACTCAAAGACGCCGGGCTGATCCTCCCGTCCCACGACCCGGACGTACCGGAACGTCTCACCGCGGCAGCGAATCCACCCGGCCTGGCACGCTAAAGTCTGGGGCCATGAGCCAGACGGTGCGCGGCGTGATCTCCCGGAGCAAGGGCCAACCCGTCGAGTTGGTCGACATCGTGATCCCCGACCCCGGGCCCGGCGAGGTCGTCGTCGCCGTGCAGGCCTGCGGGGTGTGCCACACCGACCTCACCTACCGCGAGGGCGGCATCAACGACTCCTACCCGTTCCTGTTCGGTCACGAGGCCGCCGGTGTCGTGGAGACGGTCGGCGCGGGGGTCACTCATGTGACTCCGGGCGACTTCGTGATCCTCAACTGGCGCGCGGTGTGCGGACAGTGCCGGGCCTGCAGGCGCGGGCGGCCCTGGTACTGCTTCGCCACCTTCAACGCCGAGCGGAAGATGACCCTGACCGACGGCACCGAACTGACCCCGGCCCTGGGCATCGGAGCCTTCGCCGATAAGACCCTGGTGCACGAGATGCAGTGCACCAAGGTCGATCCGGAGGCCGACGCCGGCGTGGCGGGACTGCTGGGGTGCGGCGTGATGGCCGGGATCGGAGCGGCGATCAACACCGGCGCTCTCACCCGCGATGACACCGTCGCCGTGATCGGCTGCGGCGGCGTGGGAGACGCCGCCATCGCCGGGGCGGCGCTTGTCGGGGCGAGGACGATCATCGCCGTCGACACCGACGACACCAAGCTCGCCTGGGCGCGGGAGTTCGGCGCCACCCACACCGTCAACGCCCGGGAACTCGACGTCGTGGAGACCATCCGCGATCTGACCGACGGCGTCGGTGCGGACGTGGTGATCGACGCCGTCGGCCGCCCGGAGACCTGGACGCAGGCATTCTACGCCCGCGACCTTGCCGGAACCGTTGTGCTGGTGGGCGTTCCGACCCCGGACATGCGCCTGGAGATGCCGTTGGTCGACTTTTTCTCCCGTGGCGGATCCCTGAAGTCGTCCTGGTACGGCGACTGTCTGCCCGAGCGCGACTTTCCCACCCTGATCGACCTCTACCGGCAGGGCCGTCTCCCGTTGGAGCGTTTCGTCTCCGAACGCATCGGCCTCGAGGATGTCGAGGAGGCCTTCCACAAGATGCATGCCGGTGAGGTTCTGCGCTCCGTGGTGGTGCTGTCATGACCGGCATCCAGCGGGTCGTCACGCACGGCACCTTCGAACTCGACGGCGGCAGTTGGGAAGTCGACAACAACGTCTGGATCGTGGGCGGTGACGCGAACGTCATCGTCATCGATGCCGCCCACGATGCGCAGGCCATCGAGGATGCCGTGGCCGGACGCAACGTGGTCGCCGTGATCTGCACCCACGGTCACAACGACCACATCACCGTCGCCCCGCGACTCGGCGCCGACCTCGACGCGCCGGTACTGCTGAACCCGGCCGACACCATGCTGTGGGAGATGACGCACGGCGACAAGGAGTTCCGTCCGCTGAGCGACGACCAGGTGCTGTCCGCCGACGGAATCGAGTTACGGGCGATCGCCACCCCGGGGCACTCCCCCGGGTCAACCTGTCTCTACGCCCCGGCGCTGGGTGCGGTGTTCTCCGGCGACACGTTGTTCTGCGGCGGACCCGGCGCGACCGGGCGTTCCTTCTCGGACTTCCCGACGATCCTGCGGTCGATCAAGGACGAACTCGGCGCGCTGCCCGCCGACACGGTGGTCTACACCGGCCACGGCGACTCCACCACGATCGGGGGCGAACTGATCAATTACGACGACTGGGTGGCCCGCGGCAGCTAGTCCAGCTGTGCGGAGCTGCGCGGATCGACGATCACCTTCGCGTGTTTCTCCGGGTCGCCGAGCGCGGTGAACGCCCCGGCCACGCCGCCCAATCCCACCTTCCCGGTGATCAGCGGGGTCGCCTCGAGTTTTCCGTCGGCCAGCATGTGCAGGCTGTCGTAGAAGTCCAGCGGGGTGTAGCCGAAGACGAACCGCACGTCCAGTTCCTTGGCAAGCGCCATCGTCGGCCTGATCCGGTCGGCGCCCATGCAGACCCCGACGACGATGACCCGGGAGTTCAGTGGCGCATCCGCCATCACGCCGTCGATCATGCCGGGCACACCGACGCACTCGAAGATCACCGGCCGCTTGGGCCCGGCCGCGCCGGTCGCCTCCGCGGCCCGGTACACATGCGACCAACCGGGCAGCCTGCGCAGCTTGTCCATCGAGGCCAGCGCCAGTTCGTAGAGCTGGGGCGCCGCGGTGATCACACCCTTGGCGGTGACCTTGGCATACGGCGAGTCCACCGCCGGGTCGACGACGACGTCGGCACCGAGGCGGCGCGCCAGCTCGCGCCGGGCCGGCGAGAAGTCACTGGCGAGGACGGTGCCCACGCCGGCGGCCTTCAGCTGACAGATCACCCCCAGCCCCACCGGTCCGCAACCCAGCACGATCGCGGTGTCGCCTTTGCTCACCTCGGCACGGCGCACGGCGTGCAGGGCCACCGCCATCGGCTCTGTGAGCGCGGCGATATCGGCCGACAGGCCATTGGGCACCGGGAAGGTCAGCGACGCCTCGACCAGCACCCGTTCCGCGTATCCGCCGGGCGCCAGCGGCGAGAACCCGGTCAACTGGACACCGCCGTGGGATCGCACCAGCGGGAAGGAGACCACGGTCATGCCCTCCCGGAGTTTCTTGGGAGTCTTGCGCCCGCGTTCGGTGATCACACCGCAGAATTCGTGCCCCATGACCGTCGCGGTCTCGCCGCGCATGAAGTCCGGGTAGCCGACGCCTTCCATGACATCGGTGAGATCGTCGGCGTGATCCTTGGCGTGCAGGTCCGACCCGCAGATCCCGCAGGCCCGCACGTCGAGCACCAGCTGACCCCCGGCCGGACGGGGATCGGGCAGATCGACCACGGACAACGTTCCCTGCGAGCAGCTGACAGCCTTCACAACGGGGAGTCTAGGCCGTCATCTCCCCTCGAGGATCCGGCGCTTCTCGGCGTTGAACTCCGACTCGGTGAGCGCACCGGAATCCCGCAGTGCCGCAATCGTCTTCAGCTGCTCGAGGCGAACGCCCTCGTCGGTGGGGATATAGGGATCCGCGGCCTCCGCAGGTTTCCCCGCGGCGCGGCCGCGACGCCGGAACCACCACATCGCGATGGCCAGATCGACGCTGACGACCGACAGCGCGACGAACAGCCAGAGCGGACCCTCGACGGACCGGGTCTGCCCGAACGACAGATGCGGGTCGACGTAGCCGTTCACCGGCCCCTCCGCGACGACCCGGTAGTCGCCCTCGGTGGCGACCTTCATGAACCAGACCCGGCGATGGGCGTCGTCGCCGATCACAACCGTCTCGCCGAGATCCTCGGTGACCAGCGGGTCGCTGACGCCGTCCGGCGGGGTGATGTCCATCGTCAGCGGCGGAACCCGCATTCCCCGGCCCTGATGGTCGCGAACGTGGAAGCTGACGATGGCCTCACCCGCGGGCAGTCGCACGATGCCCGTCCCGGGTATCGGCACCTCCCCGTAGTTGCCGTACCTCTCCCCGGCGATGCCGATCGCCGCGGTGGTGATCAATCCGCCGACCGAGACGGCCACCAAGAGGCCGACCAGGATCGTCAGGACATGCCGCGCACGCATCCGCCGAGTGTGCCACGGAGGGGTTTGCCGCGCGGCCACCGACGACTACGGTCGCCTCAAGACACCCGAGGAGGTTGCGATGTCCCCCGAGAAGCCAGACCGTCACGCCGGTGGCCCGCTCACCCGGTTCGCCGTGCGCTACTGGGTGGCCGTCGCGCTGATCGCCCTGGCCGGAGTCTTCATCGGACAGAACCGCGACCGCCAGAGCGTGCACCTGCTCTGGATCACGGTGGATTCCCCGATGTGGCTCCTGCTGGCCGCCATGCTCTTCGTCGGAGTGATCGTCGGTCTGCTGCTGCACCGCCGAAGGACCTAGCGCCGTGCGCGAGTCCAGCATCGTGGTGCGGCCCCAGCCGATGGAGAGCGCCACCTACACCGCCTCCTCGCGACTTCAGGCCTCCGGGTTGGATTCCGGCATCAGGCTTTTCGAACAGGCGGCCAGGGTCGTGCCGTTACCGCCACCGCCACAGCCGGTCTCGATCGCCGACTACGGGGCGGCCAATGGGTACAACTCGCTCCTGCCGGTGGGCGCTGCGGTCGGCGCTCTGCGGGCCCGCACCCGCGCCGACCACCCCATCCTGGTCACCCATACCGACCTGCCGGACAACGATTTCACCGCGCTGTTCACCACCCTCGCCGAGGACCCGGACAGCTACCTGGCCAGGGATGCCGCGACCTTCGCCGCCGCGGTGGGCCGGTCCTTCTACCAGCAGATCCTGCCCTCGGAAAGTATTGCGCTGGGATGGAGTTCGTGGGCCACCCACTGGCTGAGTCGCGTTCCCGCGCCAATCCCCGACCACATCCACATCGCGCACAGCACCGACGAACAGGCCCACCGCGCCTACGCTCACCGGGCCGCCCTGGACTGGCACGACTTCCTGGCTTTCCGTGGCCGCGAACTGGCGCCGGGCGGACGCCTCGTGGTGCTGACGTTGGGCCTCGACGACGACGGCCTGCCCGGGTTCGCCGGGGTGATGGCCGCCATGCTGGCCGGGCTGCACGGCATGGCCGACGCCGGCACGCTGCGCCCCGAGGAACTCCTGCGGATGGCCATCCCGACGGTCGGCCGCACCGAGGAGGACCTCCTCGCCCCGTTCGCGCCGTCGGGCCGCCTGGAGGGCCTCTCGGTGGAGCACCTCGAACTGTTCGACGCCGGGGACCGGTTCTGGGCGCGCTACGAATCCGACGCCGACGCCGAGGCGCTGGGCGCGGCCTGGGCGGGCTTCGCGCGGGCCGCGATCTTTCCCACCTTGACCACCGCACTCGAGGGCGGGCCATCCGGCGCGCGGGCGGCCGCGTTCGTCGACACCCTTGAGGCCGCGATGACCGCGCACCTCGCCGGGTTGCCCCGGCCGATGACCATCCCACTGGCCGCGATGGTCTTCGTCAAACACTCCCGGTGAGCCGCGGGGGCAGTCGGCCTGCGCAGCGCCGCACTCAGCGAATGGTGCCGTGCCCGGCGATCAGCGGCAGGTCCAGGGCCGTCACCCACCCGGGCGGCAGGTCGTTGACCGCCGGGACGGCGTTGAGCGCCCGCAGGCCGGTGGCCAGACAGCCGGCCGTGGCGGCGTCGCGCCCGGAACCGTCGGTGAACCGGAACGCGGTCTCCTGGAAGATGCTCGGCGTTCCCTCGATATCGACGCGGTAGACGTCATCGGAGTCTCCCGACGGCCAGTCCGGGGCGGCGTCGTGGCCGATCCGGTTGACGTGCTCGAGTTGGATGCGGGTCTGACCCTGATAGACGCCGTTGATGGTGAATCGGACCGCGGCCACCCGGCCGGGTTCGATGACGCCCTTGACGGTGCGGCGTGGGGTGTCGGTCACCCACTTGTCCCAGGTGGTGGTGATCTCGTCGAGTTCGATGCCGGCCGCGTGGGCAATCATCGGCACGGTGGCTCCCCAGGCGAACACCAGGATGTCGCTGTTCTCCAGCAGCGGGGTGAACTCGGGTTCGCGGCCGATGCCCATCTCGAACTCGTAGTCGCCCTCGTAGTTGGTGTAGTCCAGCAGTTCGGAGGCCCGCACGCGGCGTACTTCCGAACACAGGCCCATCAGCGTCATCGGGAACAGGTCGTTGGCGAACCCGGGATCGATACCGGTGGTGAAACAGGACGCCCCACCCTCCTCGCAGGCCGCGGTGATCGGCTCGATCCAGTTCGGCGGGTTCAGGTGCATCGCGGGCCAGACCCACGGTGTCATCGCCGTCGAGCAGACGTCGATGCCGGCCCTCAGGAACCGTCCGATCAGGTCGATGTTGGCGTCGGCGTGCGCGGCGGTGGGCCCGTAGTGCACCAGCGCGTCCGGTCGCAGCGCGATCAGCGCGTCGACGTCGTCGGTGGCGGCGAGACCGACGGGTTCCGGCAGCCCACAGATCTCACCGACGTCGCGGCCCACCTTCTCCGGGTTGCTCACCCCGACGCCGACCAGGTCGAACTCCGGGTGCCGCAGCACCTCGGGGATGACCATCTTCCCGACGAAACCCGTACCGTAGACGACGACCCGCTTGACCATCTCAGTGACTCTCCTTGGCGCGCAGCGCATATCGACGCTCCGCATATTCCAGATCGTCGCGCCACAGCCGGGTGGCGGCGATCTTCATCAGCGGCTGGATGATCGGGGCCGCCCGCAGCGCGTACCGGAAACCCGCGAGGTCGGACTGGGCGAGGGTTCGGCCGTCCTCGGCCAGCCGGGACTCGATGTGGCGGAAGCGGCGGAGGAACTTGGCGTTGGCCTCGCGCAGGGCGTCCTCCGGATCGATGTCCAGGTCCCGGGCGATGTTGGCCATGACGAAGAGGATGTCGCCAAACTCTTCTTCGACTTTTTGCCGGTTGGTCTGATCATTGGCGCCGCGCGGATCGGCTGGAAT
>SXGQ01319660.1_pt1 | contig 11556 bp, 13 predicted proteins | sample 3178371 | NCBI WGS metagenome assembly SXGQ01 (sample SAMN11356859, study PRJNA531348) | freshwater metagenome | isolation source: freshwater sample F1-20 | place: China: Fuxian Lake, Yuxi | collected 2017-12-25 | reverse complement strand
TTATGGCAAACCTCAGTAGAAATCACATTGAAAAACAAGTTTTCAATATTGTAGATTTATCTACAATGTGATTTCAGAAGGGGCGTCTAGCTCTCTTCTATGGGGTTAATTCACCTGTAGAGGGATGAATAATCTTCTCTAGAGGTATTTCATCCACCTGCGGGTATAATACTACTTTGTCCAGATCTCGTAACTTCAAAAACCGCCCCAGGTTCGAACGATTATCTGCCCAACCCTTCTCCCCTCCATGGAATATTTCTATAGACGTAAAAAGCTTCTCTGCCTCATTTTTGCGTACTTCCGCGCCTTCGTTCTGAATGGTAATAATTGAAAATCCCTTATCTTCTTTATCGGTTAAAGTAAATATCTTTGCCGCCGGAAGAAGTTTCTTAATCTCCTCTATTACAGCGTAGTCATCAGACATTAGAAATATATTTCCATCTTTTAATCCAGATTCCTTTACCAAGGTTGGAAGGTCGGCAGGTGTCATCTCCTTCGCTGCACCATATGTTTTATCCCCGCGCCGGATAAATAGTGATGAATAAGGACCTCCAATACTCCTTTTAAACTCTTCCGCCTTATCTATGATTTCCTTCTTAGGCTTATACACCTCTTGTATTGCTTCATTATACTGCCTTAGAGTGTAGTTGCCAGAAGTATTCTTAGAATGCCTATAGTTCTCTTCATCCGCCTTCTCTGTAGGATTATAGGCCTCTAATGTAGTGAAAAAATCATGCCAACCCTTTTCCGGGCCATATTGCCAGTTTTCGTTCTTCACTCTAAACTCGTAACCAGTAGTCTTCGCATATATGTAAGCTTCCAATAAAAAGCCAAAGACAGAACCAAATCCCGCTCCATGGGTTAAAGTAAATACGACTACCTTCTTATTTCCACCCTTCTGACGCCTAGTACGTCGGCGCCTAGCACGCCGACGCCTAGCATTACGAGTTCTTTTTTGAACCATCTCTATATATACTATATATTAGAGGTGGTATAAGGGTCTTAAAGATACTGTTATATAATACACTATATGCACGATACAGCTTATAATAATACGGAACGTTTTTACGATGACTATTGTGCAGATTTATCTGCAGGCTCTATAGTTGTCGATTTTGGGTCCTATTCTGTAAATGGGTCTGTACGTAATATATTTGAGCCTCATTTAAAGTATATTGGTATAGATCAGTTCGCTGGGCCAAATGTAGATATTGCATGCGAAAATAGAAAGACACCATTTGAAAATAAATCAATTGATGTAGTAATTTCGATTAGCTGTTTTGAGCACGATAAGTTCTTTTGGATGACATTCTTAGAGATGTGTCGTGTGGTAAAGCCGGGTGGATTCATTTATATTAATGCGCCATCTGGAGGTCCTTATCATGGGCACCCAGGTGATTGCTGGAGATTTTATAAGGATTCTTGGAAAGCTCTTGAAGAGTGGGCAGTTGAAAATGGCTTTCCGGTGTCACTTATTGAAACATATATTGATGAACGGAATATTTTTCCCAACTGGTGTGATTCTGTTGGTATATTTAAGTTAGATACGTAAAGATTACTGCGTTTATTAGTGACATTACTAATATCTAGCATAGATATATGATATCTATACTAGATATTGCAACAAATAATATTAAAAATCCAATGTTTAAGCTTGAACACTATTTTGATATATATGATAAGTATTTTTCCAAATATAGAAATACCCCAGTAAGGATACTTGAAATTGGTGTATGTGACGGGGGCAGTCTTGATCTCTGGCGCGAGTATTTTGGTGATACTGCTATAATTTATGGAATGGATATAAATCCTAGTGTAAAACGCTTTAATACCCAAAATACACGTATAATAATAGCTGATCAGCAAGACAGAGAATATTTAGAGGAACTTTTTACCGATGAGCCACCATTTGATATAATTCTAGATGATGGTGGCCATATGCCTGATCAACAAAAAAATAGTTTTGAAGCCCTTTTTCCTTTACTTCATAAAGATGGTGTATATATAGTAGAGGATATTCAGACATCATATTGGAAATCATTTAATGGAGGTCTCAGAAAATCTAATACATTTATTGAGTTCTCTAAACAACTTATTGACTATATTAATGTAGATCATTTTCGCGAGGAAGATAATCTGCTATTATACCTCCCTTTGAAAACGGCCCTTCAAACACAGTTAACAAGTGTTAATTATTACGATGGTATGGTAGTATTTACTAAGGGTAATAAAATACGAAAAGATGGTATTCATTATTATGGTAATGGTATTACTAAAAAAGAATCTATAAGTTTATATAATTAGTTACACCTCTCTAAGATAGTGAGTCCGTTATTATTAGTATAACGCTCCTTTATCTTCCACTCGGGGTGCCCCGCGATAAATTCTTCCACTGCAGGCCACAATCCCGTTCTAATTTCATCCTCTGTTAAACCACTATCCTTTATCTCTTTTTCTATATCGTGAAGGTGTGACTCGCGCACCGATTCTCCTACCTCGCCATCTACAGTCGTATCATGTAGTATTATATACTTAGTAGCATGACTATTCCACCGAGCTAGTTCTCTTTTTAGATGCCCATATACGTGCCACGTATCAATAAATAGCAACTCTGTGCTCTCAGTGGGGCAAGTTAAATCACTTTCTTCGTAAAAGATGGTATGTAAGTTTTCAGACTCACATTCATCTAGAAATAGATCAAGCTTATCACAGCCACATATATCTATCAATATATGCTTGCTATTCTCTTTTTTAGATAGCGCATATGCGAATGCATAAGAGCTTATCGCATTGCGCACGCCACACTCAGTGATATGAGTACATTCAGATGCATATTTGTAGAGTGTGGGTAAATGCTGGTTAATATCTGACTCAGCTTCACAGTGCTTTCTATATCCCCTTTCTATGAAAGATACCATTATAACTGTTATACTTGTCGTAATGTTAATATATACGAGTAAAACGCGCATTCACCGCCCACTCCAGACTTTTACTATGGGACACTGCTTACTTAGCTCAGAATGCTCTGCTAGGTATTGGTCATATGATAGCCCCCATTCATATTCCTGTTTAAATATACTGCCAAATAAACTTACATTCTCACTATCTTTATTTTTTGTATAATATGTGCAGGCCCCTAATAGCCTCTCAAGCGCACACCGATGTGACCGTGTTTTAATCTCATGAATTATATCTAAAATACCAGTCTTTGCCTGTAGCTCTGTAAGAAACTCCAGTGATAGTATCATAGATAAACCGAAACATCCACTCCATTTATAGTCAAATATGATGTCGTATATCTCTTCGTAGGCTGGCAGTTTGAAACATAGTTTGCGTATGATGTCGCGGCCATCCTCTATAGAGTTATCGAGTGAAAACTTCCATAGGAACTTATAGTCATCTGTATCATGCATAGCTAGCCTGCTTTTAAGAAACATAGAGTCCTGTAGTATGACTGCTTTCTTTCCAAGCTGTCTATGATACATGTAGTAATATGGTAATATCTCGCCCGCCCCAGGAAATTCACTTTGTATTATCTCTACACCGGACATTTCTATATTGATAAGATTGTTCTTATTAGAGTTATCATCAATAATATATATGGGATTAGTATATAGTTTTCTAATACATCTATAGCATTCTTGATATAGCCTATTATGTTCAGGCTTTTGCACGCAACGTGTCATAATAAAGATAAGGTCATCTGTCATCCTATCAATATTATCTTAATATAATATGAGCTCCCAACCGCAGTAGAGGACTAGAATAGCTGCGAGGTATCATCTCTGTAATACATTCCAAGATGCATACTATCATATATACGCTCTACAGGAACTGCCTCGCGGATATACGTTGCAAATATGTGTTCCATAGAGGGATGGAGTCGCATCCCCATATAGTTAAATTCTTTGAGATATCTATATCTTAAGGCAAATAGCCCTAATATACAATCATCATATATATACTCTTTTCTGCATATATTAAACCACTTAATGAAGGCATCGTGATTTGGTTCAAATACCTGTATATCCTCTATAAATCTAGGAGGATCTTCTAACGTATATAGCCCTGTAAGTTTAATCACTATATCATTATCGTCAAAGTCATATCTATCAGCCACAAATAGGATATCTGAAAACTCTTTAATGCCTTTATTTGTGATTGACTTAATCGTATTTGTATTCGTGTACAGCATGGCCACGTTCTCTATCGTATCAAGCGCTGTGGGGCGCTTTCCGTTGTTCTCAACTATGTAGAACTTGAATGGTAAATGCTGAAGCATCCGAATAGTGCGGCTGATGCGCTCCACATACTGTTGCTCGCGCTCAGGCGATATAATACTCGCCGTAAATATAAACCGAAACTGCATCTATCAGGTTGAGTTTATATTTCTATGCCGTAAATACCGAGGTCGGCCGCTAAGGTGTTATGTCTGCCAGCTTTCTATCCTCCAGATCTTTGAAGTCATATCGTTCAAAATACGTCCAGTCACGCACGCTATTCGACTTAGCACTATGTGCATCTCCGCGTGACATCTTTACTTTTTCAAAAAACTCCCTCGATTGAATGGCGTAGTGATTTAACTGTATGCCCGCAGGGCATTCAATGGTATTTCCTATCACATGTGAAGTATGCAGATGCAATCCTCCCTCTTTAATATCATCTACCCATGCAATAGTCTTTACATCCTTTCCTAACTCTCGCATTCTCATCGTAAATGATTTGCGGATACTCGCGGGCTGCTTATCATGACCGCTCGAGCCGAACATAGTCCAGTTACAGCTAAATCTAGAGGGACGATTGGGGGCGCTAAATATCTCCACCACATGCTGCTTCAGATTCTTACCGTCTGTTCCAAACATATACTCGTCAAGGTCTAAGATTCCCACCACCTTTATATTATTCTCTTTTAACCATGGCCACCCTAATGTATTATAATGCTCATCCTGCGCATGAATCTTTTCTGCATGCTTTACCGTTACATACTTGTCAAGATCCTTAATATCCTTAATAGCATCCCTCCAGTTATCTGTAGAGTTATTATCAAGCAGAAGTATCTTATCCACCCCCTGCCAAATATAGTGCTCTATCCATTCACGTATCCCCATGGCCTCATTCTTAAATATGCCAATGATGCCGAATGTGATAGGATTTCCACCTCTTTGCCTATAGGCTCTGCGTGTCTTTTGTCTTGTTGCGCGGCGGTGGCGACGCCGACGTGAAGGCCCCTGCCGACTTGAAGGCCCCTGCCGACTTGAAGGCCTAGGCCGTTTCATGCGGTTTCTAGACCACATCTACTTACTATCTGCATTTTACGCACCAGTTAATGCCCGGGTAGTTCGGCTGCACTCTAAGCAGAAAGATCTGGAGCCACCCCCCTACATTCTTTACGGCATGGTATATAAATAATATCACGACCTCTTTCTCATAGCATTAATAGGCAAGTTTTTATCTTCATTGTCAATTTCATCACCAATAATGACGGCATATTGATTGTGCGGATAAGACTTCAATATAAGACTAAAGACACTTTGATCGTGACGCGTCTCTTTAAATTCACTTCGCGCGGCCTTAGTCGTTTCATTATTGTCGTCTGTAAATAACTCTGGATTATTCATTGCAACACTTAACCACTTAGCAACTACCGCCATAGATTCTGGACACTTGCGATAGACACTCATAGTAGCTAGTATCTGATCAGATGTGTAGGATGAATCGGCACTATTTATCTTAAACTCATTAAATACAGCATCAGTTGTCCACACATTTTCTGGATGTCCATGTAATCTCATCCCGAGAACAGACTTTCCTGTGCTCGGCTCTATATACGATATATACTCGCGCAAACGCTCTGTGCCATTTCCAGTAAATATACAACCAGCATCTACGTAGAATAGTATATCATTCTCGGGCATAGTATTTAGCATATTATAGATAATATATGGCTTCCATACCCAATATCCACCACCTCGCTTGCGATGCAGTACATCCTTCACAGATGATTTGAACTCACTGCTCAGATCATCTGGAGAATAGAGTTTTATAGTGCCATTAAACACACCAGATGCCTCAGCTTCTCTACCAATCCGTTCCTTTGCCATCCTGAAGGTATCATCTCCGTATGTAATGAATGATACACTGGGATTATACCGGCGGACATTCACAGGGTTTTCGAAGGTATCCTTTATCTTAACCCATTCTTTCACATCCAGTAGGGCTGCGCTGGTTTCTTTCCATTTCCTATTACATTCTTCCTCTGTAACCTCGTCCCAGTCATTTACAATCCAGCATCCGCCAAGACGCTTATACATGGGATCCAAAAATGAGGTCTTTATGACAGGAATACAGCCAAAGAAAAGGGATTCATACACTCTATGAGTATCTATACCAGCCCCAGGGGGGCATATTACGAACTTCGTACGCTTCAGAAGTTCATAATACTCTACTCTCTTCTTTACAGTCTCTTCGTTAGAGTGTTCGAGTGATTTACGGAAATCATACTTAATGTAGTCATTTGATATAGTTGCCCAATCTTTACCGGTAAAGCTGTTAAGCGCGTGTTTTCTCTCGCCGCTGTTTGTAGCCATAATAAAGTTTATAAGGCAGAGTATAGTTCTATCACTCTTTGTAGCAGCAGCCTGTACCATAATAGAATGAGGTGTATATTGGTCATCGCGAAATCCCATAGGAATTTGAATGGCATCTTTAGCAGATGAATTTACAGCATATACTACAGTAGTGTATGGACGTACAAGATTCATATGATGATCATCAAATGTCTCATCGTTGTTAGCGACTATTAGGGTAACTTTCTTAGAAGGTGGAGATACTATGAACTGCGGTATATCTCTCACCTTTACGAATGTAAAGTCTCCCTCTTCTAGTGTAGTATCGTATGGTACTAATGAATATCTATTGTCGATATTATACTTGCAGAGACTATGAAATGCCTGGCCACTCACCAATTCATCTTGTTTGACAGATATAAACCCCTCATTAGGTTTATCTGTCCATATCGTATATATACTAATAAGTACTATTATACTTATTAATATCGATAGGAGTATTTTATATATAGCCTTCATCCTATATGTTAGGTTTGTTATTTTCGCACCCATTCTGTCGGAAGCGATAAGTTACCATTAAATAGCCATGTCTTTGGGCAGACAATAGGCGCTGATACTAGATATGGGCCTAGAAAGGCACCCCAAGAACTAAAAGTAGAGTTGGATATAACTGCCCCACCCTCGCATTGACTCATCAGATAGAGTGTTTTGAGCTCATCTGGTTCATCAAAAAAGATAATTTCCTTCGTTGTAATCCACTTCTGTTCTCTGCACCACTGAATATCATCCGATATAATATAGACGTATTTAATGGCACGATTCTTGTTTAACTCTATAAGTCCCGCATTGTAGTAGTCCATTTGCAGGGCATATATTCCGTCAGCTTCCTTGGTGTAGTCTCCTCGCCTCACATGCACAAAGGACGAACCAGCTTTATCTACAGAAAAGTCCTTATATACCTCAGAGAGTTTAGAGATGACTGAGGTTTTTACATCTGGGATTACATCCTTTATACTAGGAAAATCTTGGAACCAGTGGTATTTTATTAAGATATTCGTATTCTGATCTGTGGGAATATCCCTCCATCCTCCGAAATAGTTATTTTGTATTGATACCTCTCTTGTTTCCTTCATTCTCTCATCTGTATATTCTATAGGGGGCGTATTATCAAATAAATACCGATAGTCAGTCGAAGAGTGTATATTACTATTGCTATCTACCGGAAGTAAGAACACTGGTACAGCATACTTATTTTTTAAAGTAAGTGCGCCAGCATAGACAAACAACTGGTTTCCTAAACCTCCCTGTAGGTTTATGAAAATACTCTTTATAGATGTGTTCTGAAACTTCTCTACAGTCTTTAGGAGATAGTCTATAATCAGTTTCAGACTAATGGCTGTGAGTATTAGTATAATAAACCATATGAAAATAGTATGCTCGTATCTGCGGCGACCACGACCCATCCTATCTATAGAGTGGGTTATCTTATATTGCCCCAGATTTATCTGAGTAACTCCTTTGGAATATCAATAGGAACCACCTGAATCTTGTGCAGAGTACTTCTTGAGGCGGCCTCAACATACTTATCTGCCAGCTCCTTGACGCGATGTGCCTCTGGATTATTTGTGACGACGGCAATACATCTGGGCGTGAAGGAGCAGGGGGTCGTCAGCAGGATGGCAAAAAATCTCTTGTAATAGATGGACATTCTGATGTAGATATACGTGGAATCATTTTAGACCGTCGCTGTGGCGGGCGGCTCCAGCAGGAACAGTGGCGGTGAGCGCCTTGTATAGGTCGTCAGATTCCGTTCGCGCTTCGACCCTCTATAGAAGTTAATATAAGACTGCACAGGGTCTTCGACTTTGTATTGGGGGTCCATGGCCACGGCGAAGCCGTTGCGCTCTCCGCGCTTCATTCCAGGCGGCAGATTGTTCTTCAGCCACACCGCGTGCTCCTTACAGGAATGAGTTCGGCCAGGCCATCTGAATTCATACTCTTCTGCAATAGAGATTGCGAGCTCGGCTGTCCAGAGATAGTTGCCAGAGATTTCACGGACCCAAATGGTGCAGGGATGGTGCAGATGAACTGGACTGTATCCGACATCGCCAGACTTTCTCTTTGGGGCGTCTATCATGTGCTCGGGCGTCGTCAGAGTTTTTGAGAGGCGAGATATCTTGATGGCCGAGCGCTCCTGGAGCAGCTGTGGATAGGTCGCCGTCCAGTGCGCAGAATAGAGCATCTGGCAGGCCTCCAGAATCATTTTCACGACGTGCTTGTCGCCGTGGGCCTCTGCGGCCTCCTTGGCTATGGTGCTGAGAGCAAAGATGTTCATTTCGTGTGCTGGACTAGGCAGCGGACTCGAGTATCAATTTTTTGGGGGGGACTGAAAATTGAAGCTCGGCTGCGGCAGTAGGTATTCATAATAATGATGTCTAGCCTTACTCCGATTTCACGTGAAGAGATGTCCCAGATGAAGGCTCAGGCGGATGAGAAACTACGTCAGCAAATGATACAGACCATTGTAACTCGCGTCTATAGTGAAGCTATTAATAAGGCTAAATCTAGCACAGAGACATCGTATAAGCTTCAGATTTCTCAGCTACCACATATCATTCCTCATATAAAAGATATAATAGAAAATCTCAAGCAACTCTTTCCAGGTTCTTCTGTCTTACAAACTACGCTTGTTAGAGGCGCCGATGGAAAGTACTATGATATCTCTACACTTGATGAGAAGCTTCTTCCGTTCGTAAATAAACAGAATGGGGAAATGCATATAGTTGTTGATTGGTCATAGCAGCCCTGAAAATTGAATCGGCAACATACTAGCTAGGATTCCTACCTAGTATGCGACCCCTGTGCGACCTTACCTATAACGAGCTCATTGACTATAAATGCCGGCTACATCATCTCGAGCGCGACTTTCGCATTGAGCACGATGATATAGTCACCTGTAAAACACGCGCCATGCGACTCTCTTCACTTCTGCGGAGAGTCCATCATCGCCTCGTAGCCGTCTATAATGAGTTTGAGCAACGTGATAAGATGAAGCGCGCCGTCAGCGCTTCTCAATCAGGCAAGTAAAGCTCTTGGTCGCAACATTGCTTACGAAGCTCACATACCGAATCTCACTGACCGGCACACCTGGAAACTGCTCCGGAGCTCCCAACATGGTTTTTTGAATGCGTGTCGCAGATGTAGGTCTCTCATCCAGATGCCCGACATCAAACGGCATATGCTGATGCACTCCAATCAGCTCTGGAAAGGCCGTATGGACATCCTCGATAATAAAGGTGCCCCCAGACTTCAGAAATGGCCAGCAAATCCCAATAGTTCTATTCTGCTGGGACATCCTGTGCCCCCCATCATCAATAGCGATATCGAGTGTTCCATGGCCGAGCCCGAAATGATTCAGGGCGCCCTGCACCTGCTCGGCAGATGTCTGGTCCGCAAGAGCAACCCGCGTGCGCTGCGAAAAGGTCGTGCGGACCTCCTGCAGACTAATATCGAGCCCATAGATTGCCGCATTGGGAAAATACTCCTCCCACATCTTCAGGGACTCTCCTCGCAGAATCCCCACCTCCAGCAGCTTCAAAGGCTCAGTGCGGCGCTCATGAAAAAACCGCTCATATACCTGTGTGAATCCGTGAAAAGTCGCCTTGTCTGTTCCAGTGCGGTCGCCAATACGGGAAAGAAGTCCATCTACCTGCATTTCTATAGGGATATGCAGCGCCCTGTTTAAATCTCTAGCCCCTCAATAGATTGCGAGGCATGCATACTCGCAAGAAAGCCCCTATCGGCGAAGGTAGGTCTAAATCAGTCTATGTAGAGCCCACCGTAAAAGATACCGCCGTGCTTCTCGTCTTCTATAACGCAGCCAAGTTCAAGCGTATTCTAGATAATATGCTATACATCATAAAAACTCTGAAGGATAAGAATATCCCCTATTTCGTCGCCGAATGTGTATTTCACGGTGCAAAGCCCGAGATTCCTGGGGCGGATCTCGTGATTCATTCCAACTCCTACATGTTCTATAAAGAGCAACTTGTCAATAGGCTCGAAAAGGTGGTTCCCGAGCACTTTACTAAACTGGTCTGTATGGACGGAGATATCATCTATGACTCTCCTGATTGGATAGACCAAATCTCAAAGCTCCTCGACAAGCACGATATTATCCAGCCATTCTCCGAGGCGTGCTGGCTCACTCCCGATAATACACGCGTGCGCTCCAAAAAACCCTCATATGGATATGCACTTGCAAATAAGAAGACCATCAGTGGCAAGAATATGCACATGTTCCATCCTGGATTTGCATGGGCATTCAAACGCTCCACCTTTCGAGCTATTCATGGACTCTACGAAGACGCCGTCATCGGCAATGGCGATATGTTATTTGTGTTCAACTTCTTTGCAGAAAAAGTTCCTAATCACTGGGTGCGTGAAGTTCTCAAGGTGCCCTTTATCATCCATAAATGGCCAGAGTATCATGCGCGATTCAAGCAAGTAAATCCCAGCGTGGGATTCCTGCCCATCCGTGTATTCCACCTTTTCCACGGCGTCCGCCACCACCGGCAGTATACAACGCGTTACAAGAGTGTCTCTCAATTTCTAAAAGGCAACTGGGACGACAATATTTACGTCAATAAAGAGGGCGTCTATGAGTTCAAGGACCAAAAAGCCAGTAATGGTGTGCTACAATATTTCAAGCGCAGAAATGAGGATATTCCAGTCAAGGACGCTTATAAAATACTCTCGCGCAAGGCACCTCAGCACGGGCCTACGAGTCGCCAACCTACCAGTCTGAATCAGACAACCATTCAACCCACTCCTGAGATTCATGACACGTCAAATCCATCTACGGTTCCAAATCTACCACACGTATAATACGCTACAGCGTAAAGAAGTTCTTATCCGGTATGTTACAGTTATTTAACCAGTTTATAAAAGATTTCTCATTATAATGTGTCATCTAGATGACGATTATAAT
>SXGQ01280712.1_pt1 | contig 11557 bp, 9 predicted proteins | sample 3178371 | NCBI WGS metagenome assembly SXGQ01 (sample SAMN11356859, study PRJNA531348) | freshwater metagenome | isolation source: freshwater sample F1-20 | place: China: Fuxian Lake, Yuxi | collected 2017-12-25 | reverse complement strand
TCCAGTAGGCTCCACTCCAGATACGTCAGATGCTGTAAATTCTGCGGCGGGTTCTCCCACTCTTGGTACAGCGCTAGGAGCGCCAAGCTCACTTCCTCCTGCGACAGATTGACTAAGTTGTTGGGCATTTTTTATCGCCTCCTTTTGCTCGGGCCATTGTTGCCGCCAGACTTTCTTGGCTTCGCGCCCTTCTTTGGTATTGCCTGTGGGGATATTAAGACTTGTACGTGCTTCGTTGATTACTGCTTTTTGTTCTTTTACGTCCGTAATACCCATAGCCTCAAGTTGAGGCTTTAACGCAGCTAATACTTTCTTGCCGCTGCTATGCTCTGCATAAGCGTTACCTACTAACTCATTAATAGCTTCTTTGCCTTTAGCAGCGGTTACTTCAGCTTTCTGTCCCTCATTTACAGCAATTGCTGCGGCTGTTTGCAAACCCTTATCTACAGGTGTAACAGCAGTAGCATCTGGTACAGGCTCAAACCGTATAGGCTGAACGTTGCCTTGCGCATCAGGTACAGCAGTAGTACCAATCTTTTGCGCTTCGACTTCTGCTTTTTGTATATCTGCTGTCCCCGCAGCCATTTCTTGTTCCGCTTCTTGGCGAAACTGTTCTTGTAGCTGTTTAGACCTCTCATCTATGCCAGCCATACCACGGGTTTTAACCGCACCGCCAGCAGCAGGAACAACCGACATAGCGTAAGCAGCCGCTGCACTATCAACATATTCTTTAATTGCTTCGGCATCTGATAATGACAAGCGCGCGCCGTAACGCTCGGCGGCTGACTGTATAACTTCAACAGGGGCTTCTTTAGTGCCTGTAGTAACAAGGTTCTTAGCGAAGTTTAGGAGAAGATTTTTTTGATTTAAGTCGATCTTATTAAAAGCCCCAAGACCAATCTTGTCGCCAACAAACTCAGCAACACCATGCACAATAGCAGCGGGTACCACACGCCCCATCTCAATATCAGTAGCTTCTTTGCCTAAGCGTTGCGCTTCCTCAACTGCACGGGATGTAGTCTCACCAGCACCGTGGAACCCAGCTTGAGCAGCAAGAGCACTAGTAGCCGCCACATCTCTTGCTACCTTTTTGGCGGCTTCCGCAGTTTTTTGTTCTACAAATTTTTTGGCTACTTCTTCGCCAGACTCTTTAAGAATTTTTTCTGCGGCTTCTTTAACGCCCTTCTTTGTAAGTTCTTTTTCAATAAAACCTAGCACGCCACCAACAGCCGTACCGTAACCGGGTACTACCGAACCTACCGCAGCGCCAGCACCCATAACAGCAACGGACTCAAGAAGATTAGCCGCACCAGAACCTATTTGATATGGGAGCCAGTCAGTTAATACGGCACCCATACCCTTATTAAGCGCTTCAGAAAACGAATCAGTGGGCTTAGACTTAGCGCGAAGAGCTTGCTTAGCCTCTTCCATAGATTCAATACCGCTCTTCATCAGAGCTTCAGAGCCAAACGCTTTGCCAGCTAATACTTTAGCCCCGCCAAATGTTTGTTTTAATTGAGGCCCATAACTAGTAAAACCACGAACTAAGTCGCTGGAGTCTTCACTAGGAACTTCAGGTTTACCTTGCTTAGGTAATATATCTTTTTCAATAGCCTTTATTATGTCAGCGTGTGACATATTGTCAGGAAAGTTAACAGTGCCAACTCCTTGTACATTAATGCTAGGCATGTTATTCCTTATTGAACAGGTACTAAACCTTTGCCCGGTACATAATTAAACGTACCTCCTCCACTAGTGGGAGCCGCTGTTTCTTCCAATCTTGCGGCTGGATAAGACCTTTTTATTTCACGCAACAACGCATCGCGTTCAGCTTTTAATCTATCGCGATCAGCTTCAAACTTTTTGCGTGAGTCACCTGTTAGAGTAGGAGCCGAAAGCATATTTTCCGCTTGCATTAACGCTTTACCTTTTTCAGAATTGTCCCACTTTGTTAATTCACCTCGGGCTTTTTCTGTTTGGCGTTCAATAGATTTTTCTTCTTTATCCGCCGCGTTACTACGAGCAAGAGCAGCAGCAACAGAATATCCACCGCGAATTTTTTCTTCAGCAATTCTAGCTTCACTCTGCATTGCTGCTTTAGCGCCTTCAGTTGCAGTGCCAAGTTCTGCTTCGCGTTGACGTTGACGTAGTGTTGCTAGTTTATCGTTTAGGCCATCTACACGCTTATATGCGTCTGCTTTAGTTGCATTAGCTTTATCCATCAAGCCCACACTGTGCAGATACTCAGCGTGGTCAACATCATAGATAGCTTTGTTCAACTCGTTCATTGCTTTCTTACGAGCTTTAGTATCTTCCATTGTGTCGTTAATATAGCTGCCCATAGCTTGCAAGCCGACTTTTAATAAAGGGCCGGGGGTTGAACCAAAAATTGCCCATGCTTGCGCGCGACGTAAATACTTTTGATCCTCGGCTTCTTCAGACATAGCATCTAACTGTTTAGTGTATGTTTTCTTTAAATTAGCCATGAAGTCAGTCTTAACCCCAGCGGCTGTTTGTTTATCTTTTTCTTCTTGGATTAATTGAGCATCTGTTTTCTTAACACCTTTTAACGCTTCCTCACGCGCTGCGGCAAGATCGCTTTCATATGAATCAGGCTTACGAGCTTCAGCTAAAGCAGAAGCCATGCGTTTTTGATAGCGTTCAAAGAATCCATCTTCTTGTGGTGCAGCAGCTTTAGTAGCAACGCCCTCAGACTTAGAAGCTTTCTTAGGGGGCGTAACAGTATCTACACTCGACTTGCCCTTAGCTAACTCTTCCTTAATAGGGAACATGCCTTTAGGTTCGTCATCTTTGAGCGGATTATCGACCTTTTTTCCTTCAGCAAACGCAATAATGCCACCCGAGGCCATGCCACGAACTTCTTTGCGACGTAGCTTTTCTGCCTCCATAACACCCATAGGATCGTCTTCTTGTTTTTCTAACTGTGGGTCAGAAAGTTTCTTTGCCATACCAGCTAACTTGTATGGATTAGTAATACCACCGCTTGCCATACCTTCAATGATGCCGCCCTCTTTAGCGGACTTAGTTTTACCAAAATCAGACAGTAAACCTGCTGTACCTATTAATGACTGCAAGTTAGTCGGTTGTGCTTGGTACATACTTGTATTAACAGACTGCATAGGCAGACCACGAGTCATAGCATTTAGAACGCCCAACTGCATGAACGGATATTGTTGCGCTGTAGCGTAGTCTTGAATAATCTGATTTAGACGAGATTGTTCATAATCTTGCTGTTGTTTACCCATAGCAGCTTGCTGACCAAGCAAGCCCATCTCTTGACCGTACTGCTGTTGGCCCATTTCTCCTAGTGTTTTAGCACCTTGAATTCCTTGACCAAACCCTTGCAAATTAAGATTAGCGCCAAACTGTTGCGCTTGCTGTGCGGCTTGGAACGCGTTCTGCATTCCTTGACCATAAATTTGACTCTGCGTCGTAGCTAAATTGCGTTGACGTTCTGCTTCCTGCAAACCAAAACGTGAGCCACCAAACGCGCCAGACTTAACGGCTTGGCCTATATTTTGTAGACCCGAAATATCTGATTGGCGACGTGCTTCCTCCATTTGAGGAGCCAACGCGCCTTGCACATACGGGGACATGTATGCTTGCATAGCGCCGGGGCTGGTGGCCTGTTGTGCGTAGTTTTGCCCTGCCATCATAGAACCAAGACCAGCATAACCCGCCATTTCAGAAGCTTGTCCGGTTTGGCCCGGTAATCGATACCCCTGAATACCCTGCATAGCCTGAGTTTGCATCGGCGTAAAACCTGCTACGGATTCGCCCGTACCACCTCTGCCTATGTCATATTGCGCATAGGATTGAAATGGTTTAAACCCTGTGGGTTTGCCAGACGCGTCTGTTGTATATATCTGCTTCTCTGTTGCCCCCATCATTGATTCTACGTAGGGACGTAGATATTCAGGTACATTTGTCTGGTAAGACGTAGTTTGCGAAGGGCCACCGCCACCAATATAAAACGTAAACCAATCAATATTAAAAATAAATTTAAACATATTAAACATTTAAATGCTCCTCGCGGTAATCCGCAAATCGTTCATTAACTATGTCTTTCCACATTTCTGGCACATACTCAGCCGCTTTTTCTGGCCCAACAGCTACATGTATTGCGTAAGCCGAAATATTACCCGCCGCGTATCTAAGAATATGCGCAGCTTCAAGGCCACGTTCATCTTTTTCTCGTTCAAATTTATTTGCAGTTTGGTATGAAGAAACCACTGTTATCCACATTGGCATAATGTCGCGTTGAATAATTTGATAAAAAGGATTACACGGTAAGTAAACAAGACACGTAAGAAATGCGTTATTTATGTCTGTTTCCGTTACATTTTTATCTTTATCAATTAAATCATCCCATAGATGCGCGAGTTCTATTAATACGCGGTACATATTTAACGCGTCTTGATTACCGCCAAACCACTCAGAATTTCCGTAATTATTCATACAGGTAAATGTTTTTTAGATTTAGAGTCAACGGCTACTTTGCCTTTACCGATAGATTTACGACGTGATTTTTGTATACGTTCCATCATTGCATAGAGTTGTCTAGCTCCTGCTTCGGTGCTTCCATTTCCAAGTTCTGAAACGATTCGTGCAGGGATAACAAACTCTCCATCAGCAAGGCGAGCAGGCTGACGATTACCAATAGTAGCGGGACTAGAATCGCTAACACCATCACCGGGGCCTTTAAGTAGACGTCCTCCATCTGAGTATCCTCCTAGACCATGCATAATGCCTCCGCCTGCGGCAACAATTTCTGTTTCCGGTTCGCCCATCACATCTACACTAGTCTTAGCAGGGGCAGCAACTGGTATCTTATATCTGCCAGCCAGTGCTTTAAACTCATCTAAAGCAGCCGCATAAGGCGATTTATATTGTTGGGTACGTGTACGATCTCTAGTTGATTTAGCCGCAGCCGCACCTTTTGATTGCATAGACTCATACGCAGATTCAGCTTGTTCTTTGCGTTCTCTTTCTTCTTTTTTTATTTGTTCTAAGTATGGATTACCACCTTTAGAAAATTTTTGTGTTCCAGTATACGGATCAACAGTTGCATCGCTTGATGCTGCAATCATGTTCATTGCTTCGGGACGCTGAACATTTGGGTTGCTGTATATATCTGTTTGAAATTGTGATTGTGGATACCCAAGATTTTCACCTACAGCATTCATTGCTGACATGGTTTCTACAGGGCCACCAACAGCCATATAAGAAGTTGGTTGATAGATCGGGTTGTATACAGCTGTTGTAGGAGTAGACGAGGTAAACCCTGACATATCTCTACGCGCATATTTTTCTTTTTCAGGCTCTTTTTGAAAATATTTTTGCGCTGCCTGTATACCCAAAGCAGTTGGGATAGGATTTTTCCGAGCAAAATCTGTGGCTTTGTTAAAGCCAGACGATAAGGCGTCGTACCCAGTTTTAGCCATTTGCCCTACATCACTCTGCATGATGCCTTCTATATAAGGGTTGGGTTGTTGCGCGGCTACTTTGGAAGCTATGTTTCTGTTTAATTCATTACTAGCTTGATCTGCTACGGTTTCATAATATGCTTTAGAAGCGGCGGTTTGATCTACAGTGGCTGTTGTAGGCACGTTAGCCATCTGGTTAGTAGTACCCATTACATTAATTTGTTCTGGCGTTAGAGCAGCTATTTCATTTGCAGCTACTTCAGGGGCAATAGCAGCACCAAGACCCGCACTAGTACCAGCCGCACCAAGACCCGCAGTAGTGCCAAGAGTAGCTCCTGTACCCCCCAACATAGTGCCAGCCATAGTGCCAGTACCAAGCCCTGCACCTGCACCGAGGCCAAGAGCTGCACCCGTACCAGCGGCGGTACCTGCACCAAGAGCTGCACCCGTACCAACAGCGGCAGCAGTACCCGCACCACCAGCAGCGGCAGTGCCAAGGGCAGTAAGAGTAACGGGGTCGTTGTATAGACGAACACCATCACGACTATAACCGTTGAATTTATTTGGGATCATCATAAGTAATTACTCCTGTCGCAACGTAGCAGTATTGTACCGTTGTGCGCGTTTAATTTAACGAATCCTAACCGTTCACAGAACCTTAGTCCAGCGTGGTTTTCTGCTTGTACTTGAGTTAGCGCGCAGCCATATTTTTTTATAACCTCACCAAGAACGGCACGAATATACGTCCGGATAGATGCTCTTGGTTTAACTCCATACCCTACGTGAATCTCGTTATTTTTTATTAATACCCCGCCTATAACGCGTCCTGACTCAGTCAGCGGTATTACATCCCAATCTTTTACTGCTTCTAAATACTCAACTAACCCAATAGACAGCCTATGTTTAACAGACTCGTACACCATAATAAGGGCACGAGCTTCAGGACTCACCCAACTCTCCAATTAGTACCGTCAAAGAACACAGGAACTTTAGCGCTACCTCCGCCAGCAACAATTGTATTAAACGTAGTTACAGACGAGTTAGTTACAAAAGCTCTTGCACCTACACTAGCAACTGCGGCGATAGGTAAATCAGCCACAAGATAAACAGCGCCTATTTGAAATTGGCTTATTAATGCATCTATTTGGTTAAAGTACAACCGCAAGATATTATTTAGCTGATCTTGATACTGCTGGTGGTATTCAATAGGAGCCAACGGCAACGTAGGCGCTTTAACTTGCGTAAGCGATGTTTCTTCTGTAGTAATTAATTGAAATGCCATCTATCTTCTGCCATCAGGTCTGACATTCAATCGAGGTGTGCCTAATTGCCACTGAGTACCTAACGTGCTGCACTCGATCTTAAACGCGATTTGTCTGCCACGAATACGTGTGTTTACTAACTGCGTGAACTCTTGCACATTGTATGTGCTGTTTTGTGAATAAGAAATTGCAGAAGTAACTGTTGGCGCATTAGTGACGCCGTATGCAGCGCCGGGATTTTGACGTGGACGTACAATAAAATTAACCGATGGAAAACCCGGTGACGCGGTGTTTGATCCGTCAAACGTAATGTCTGGCACGATTTGCCACACAAACCCATAATTGTGCCCATCACCAATATCAAAATCTGCGGATTGTATGTAGGAACTGATAGGCGATGGTGGGTTAGTTGTGCCATCGTCAACTGCCGACTCATGAAACACCACTAAATTATTTAACGTGGCTGCTTGTGGATTTTGGCGTAATGGGCTATCTAACCACGCAGAACGTTCCATTGTGCCGTAGTACCACACACGATCTAAGTAATTAAAAATAACGTAACGTCCTACAGCATTTGCGCCATCTTCACAATAGAACCACCACACTTCACTGTATGCCTCATTAGTGCCTGCAAAAAACTGGAACGCTTGGTCTACGTTAATATCGTCAAACACAAACGAACGTAAAGCGCATGGCAAGGTTTCAACGCGACCAGAGTAAATGTAAAATTTATCTACTCCCATCCAGTACGTAACGCCGTTAGCTGTTGCAATAGCGTTAGGAGAAATAACAGAAATGTTATCCGCTAGTAAGGTAAACCCCCATACATAAGGTGCACCTAAATACTGCATAGAATAAACAGATGAATCTGTAAATACTAAAATTTCTTGGCGGGTTTGGATGGCGCTAACTATAAATGAACCACGCGATAGTCGATAACTACCTGCTTGATTTGTTGTTGCAGGCATCCAATCTGTGTAATCTTCTTGCACAGACCAACGAATTAACATTGGGTCAAATGTGTTTGCAGGAGAATCAAATGAGTACGACGTAGCCCCAAACGCTATGCAAATGCGCGTAGCATCGGACACCATAATATAATTAATCTCTGTTGGTACTTCAGAACCTGTAACAATAGCGCCGCGTGTAGCAAAATCCGGTGTGCCTCCACCACCCGGTGCCCAATAATATAAAGGGCCGCCACGGGGTGAAAACAAAAGTTCTTCGCCAAAATTAGTTTGTCCCCACAAACGTAATTGTAGACCTATGCCTGTAGCTGCTCCTGTAAAACCTGCGCCCCATGAACCTGCTGGCGGCGTTAAACCTTGAGGCGCCCAAGGCCCTGCACCCCAGCCTGTACCTAAGCTGTATGTTTCTAATCCCGCGTCTAATTCGTAATCAGCTCTAACGGACGCGCCGCCGCCTGAAACTGCTGCGGTTGAATAAATGTATTGTCCATAAGTTGCACTATTTGAGTCTTGATCTGTAACTGTGATTGTGTACGTTGTGCCCGACAAATACTGCATTTGAAAACTAGGAATATGCGTAGATGCGTTGCTGTTCATTAATGTTGATGTAAAAGCGTTAAACGTTGACACGTTAGTAAAATTTACAAAGCTATTGTTTTCTACTACGTGTGCAGCATCAGTTACTATTAAGGTTGCAGATCCCACTGGCGCAGATATAGCGTGTGTAGCTGCTGTTGTGCCATTAATACCTCTAGTACAGTTAGTTAGACTATTACCTGAAATAGCTGAATACTTAATTTCTTCGGAACCAATTTTTATGTAACCCCCAATAGAAGGAAACGTTGTAGCGCTGGTTAACGGTATGGTTGTAACTGTAGCTGATATACCCGCAGACAACGTTGAATATGCTGTAGCAAACGGGTTATTTGTCATTGGGTTAGTTACGTCAGCAATAGGCGTAATGTCGTAATAAATGCCTCCATCTTCTATATAAAATTTTAAATGGGTGCCAACGCCAAGTAAGTTGTATCCTTTTAACGTAACCCAATTAAATAGTGATCGGCATGTGCCTAAAAACTCGTTGTACGATATAGCCGCCCAACCCCCAATTTTTTCAGGATAACCAGAACGAAACCGCACCTTGTCACATTCAAACCAACCACCTTCATTGGCAAGTGTCGTACTTTCTCGATTTACACCGGGACGAAATTGTAGTTTCTGTAAGGGCATTTACTGCTCCTTAAGATTTCATGATGTACGCCAACGCGTAGTACGGAGGCAGGTTTGCGTTTGTTGCACTTGACCCTGTAGAACTAATACTAGTACTAGTGCTAACGCTAATGCCTGTGGTGTTTGATTCTGATGTTACAAATCTATTTTGTTGTTGAGTACCAGTAGCAAACCCACTACCACTATTTTGTAAAAACGTGTTTTCTCTTACTTGATGATTGTGACCTGGGTCACTAACACTTGAACTTGAACTGGCACTGTGGTTATGGCTAACTAATGTTGCATCAGCCGAACCACCTGTTGCGTCTACGGCGTAAGTAGAACCGGCGCCTACTACAAAACGGTTACGCAAATCCGGTGTGCCGCTAGAGCCATTACACAAAAGCCAACCAGCCGGAATGGAGGCCACTGACCCTGACCACATGATAATTCCGCCTGATGGGAACGAGCCACTAGCTGCGCTATCTACATATTGTTTAGTCGCTGCTTGTAGTGCGCTTGCCGGGTTTGCTGAGAGCGTCATAGTGCCCCCCACCGTCAAGCCACCACTAATATAATTAGTCTGGTCAACGATATTTGTTCCATCGCAACGCACTAGCATGGACGTGGAAATCGGCACCGTGATGCCTGAGCCAGCCGCTGTGGTATTACCCGCTACAGTACTTGCGTAGAGAGTACAGGTATAAGATGCGCTTGCATTTCTAACAACATAAAGTTTGGGTACAGGTGGGACGTAGACGCTGTAGTTTGTTCCCGCTGCCGTATTTAATACAAGCGTTGAGCATCGCGCTTGATCTTCTGAGCCGTTATTAACTGATAGCGCTTGTGCAGCGGAAGCGGTGGTTACTGTTGCTACTCCAGCAATAGAATCTTCAATAATTGTGCCAAGGTTTAAGTTAGTAATGGTGCCCCATGTACCACTTTTTTCGCCATTAGCAATTAATTCTATTCGTAGGTCGGGTGAGTAGGTACTCGGCATATTAGCCCCTTAAATATAATTCGCGTTCATCTTTGCGGCGGTTCTCCAGCCCTCTCAGAACTTTGCCCCCGGCTTTGCAATACTTTAATAACTCATCAGCCGCACCGGCGTAGTCGCCACGGTTGTGCCTCTGTCGAAGTGTGCTGCGTTGTAATGTCCCTAACCCTACGTTGAAGCTAAAGCTAACCAAAGCATCCAGCCAGCCTTGACGGCTACCAGCAGTAGGACAATATTTAAGTACCCCACGCTCAAACCTCTCAAGGTCTTTTGCAAGTATGGCATTGACTTCTTCCAATGTAAATGTACGACTCCAGCCTTCTGGACAAGGTAGTCCTATCCTGTCTTCAATCTTCAGCTTGCCGTGGTTAGGATCAATCACATGACCCACGCCAATTGTCCAAAGCTGTGCTGGACAACGGTAAGGTTTTAATCGCACCCCCTCGTGGTGCATAATCATTTTCAAAGTCTTGGGGCTAATCATACATAACCCTATCACTGTCACCAAGATTCCACTTAGGGTTCAACTCACAAATGTAATACTTTGTGCACACCTTAAAGTCTGGAAATTTCATTTCTGTCGGATTACTAGCGGCGTCGTAAAACAAGCATCTGTTATTTGGCTGTGCCGCATACTGCCCATTATCCAATTGCAAAATGTTAAAACTTTTATGGTCTTCTGGACACTCGCTGTACCCTGTATCTATGATGCTTGTGTCTGGGTGGGCGTGATCCAAGGTGAACAAGTACCTGCCTTTATGCAACTGTTTGTCTTTAGCGTAGAAAGAACAACTTAAATTACTAAGAAAGCTCTTTTGTATGACTGTAAAGTCGTAGTCAAAACAATCCCATATTTGCAGAGTATCTAACGGTAAGAAAGATGGTAAGTTATCCTTCCTGCTAACAAACGCATGAATAGGTAGTTTGTCGTAAAGCGCACCGTAGTTAGGTAGATACGACTCTATTCTCAGCGCCTGCCCACGAATACTTTTTACAGTAACCCAAATGCACGGCTCATATTCACCGTGACCTTTAGTAAAATCATATAAAAATTCTTTGCGTATATAACAATGTATTGGTGGAATATTTGCCGTTAGAAACGCCATTATTTATCTGCACTCAATCTCAAAGCTTTTGCGCTTGTGAATTAACTCCGCGTACTGCACATTTGGGTTGGCTTGAATGTACTTGTCTTGCTTATCCTGTAGGCACTCAGCTACCTTATCTGAGCAACTAATCAAATAAATGCTTGCTAATACTGTGACAAGCATTCGTGCGTAGATAAGGTAGATCATATTAATTTAGTATTTCTTTCATTAGGATTTGCTCTTTCAACTCCTGATCCTTTATTTTTAAACAAATCTTTCAATTCATCTATGTGGTCTGATCCAACAAAATAAACGCCTTTAGGTTGTGATAATAGCCATGTGTCACGGTAGTTATTAACTTTATCCGCCATTTTATTTGCTGGGGTATTGCCTGATTCCCACATATCTCGTTCACCTTTATCTATGAACGTAGCCACGTTTGCTTTAGTTGCTGGAGCTTGACTTAGTTTTAAGTAACCCGCCCCCATGTCATTTAAAAAACTCTCCAACGTACTTGCGTCAAACCGCTTATTTTTAAAATAACCAAGTTTGCTTTGCGTATTTAATATACGGTTAAAAATAGTTC
>SXGQ01684256.1_pt1 | contig 11560 bp, 10 predicted proteins | sample 3178371 | NCBI WGS metagenome assembly SXGQ01 (sample SAMN11356859, study PRJNA531348) | freshwater metagenome | isolation source: freshwater sample F1-20 | place: China: Fuxian Lake, Yuxi | collected 2017-12-25 | reverse complement strand
CGGTTGATGGTCAGGATGATGGGGGGTGCCCTAAACACCTGACTAAAAACTGAAAGCCTGGTTGGCCGGTAAGGTAGGCATCAGGCGACTACCGGAAAGACCAGTAGTAACTCGTCAAGTCGGAAAAAAACTTGACAGCCACCCCGACCGGTAAAGGAGACACCAGGCAACTACCGGAAAGACCAGTAGTAACCCAAAGATGTCCAGCACTAACACTCCCCAGACGACCAGTGCCCCCACCAAGCCCAAGATGACCGTTTTACCCGCCAAGTCCGTTATGCGGTTCCCCACCCAGGGCGGTGACATCACCGTCACGCACGGCTCGGGCGAAGGCGATGTAACCGTCGTGTTCAAGATGGTGATGACACCCGAGGAGATTAGCGCACAGTTGGTGGGGTCACCGTGCGTCGGCCTCCCCCACGGCCTTGTTGGAGGCACCCAGGTGGTGTTCCCCACCACCCGTTCGGTTGAGGGGGGTGACACCTGTGCCCCCACCAACTCAGTCTGCGCCTACCTTCTTCGCACCTTCGTGGATGACGTGGTCAAGCCCGAGGTGGCCAGGCTCAACCCCGACCTGGCCGAGCGCCGTCGGGTGGCTGAACTGGAGGCCAAGGCCAAGGCCTATGACGAGTTGATGGCCAAGTTGGCCATTGAGGAGAAGGCCAAGAAGGAGGCACAAGCCCTCAAGACGGCAAAGATGGTGGCCACCAAGGCCAAGATGAAGTCAGAGACCTCGTCTGTGGCCTCCACCGAGGCAGAGCGGGGCGGTGCGAAGGTCGTCAAGGCCAAGAAGGTGGCACCCCCACTGAAGCCTGAGGAGACTGCCTGAACAACAACTATGATATGATAGAGGGGGTAATAACAAATATATAAACAGGGGGGTGGGGGGATGGGGGGCTAATCACAAACAAAAAAGGGCTCAGAGCCTCTTTTTGTTTGTCTTTGTGTTTGTTAATATCTTTGTAATATGTTTGTGGCCAGATGCTTACTCGTGCTTACCCAAGTTACACCAGGCGACATCAAACAGCACCCTGTCCTTGGCGATGTAGGAATAGCCACTGACCATCGTGTTAAAGGCCATTGCCAGGGGACACCACTGGTGGGACTTGGGTGCTGTAATGGTCATCATCCACGCATCACCGTAGGCACCGCACTTGATGGGAATAATATTACACCTGAGCACCTTGACCTTTTGGGCTTTCCACTGAGTAATCTGTTCCAGGAACTCTTGGGTGTTATAGCAGTTGAACACGCCGTGGCTCCGCACCAGTGTAAAGACCTTGTCATCGGGGTTCTCCATCAACTGCTTGACGCACTCCAATGCCTCGTCATAGGTTTCCTTGGCGGTGTAGAGCCCACTGGCACGTTTGTCCAGGACGGCCTGTGCCTCGGCAGGGCTCAGAGTAGGGGGAACATAGGTGGGTGTAAAGCATTCGGCGTTCATCTTATCCGGCTGTGACCCCCCAATCCTGCCGACCGGGCAATCAACTTTTAGTCAGGTCTTTAGGGCACCCCCCATCATCCCAGTGCGGTTGCCAGGGTAGGATGATGGGGGGTGCCCTAAACACCTGACGAAAAAATGAAAGCCTGGTTGGCCAGTAAGGTAGGCACCCCCAAGAAGAAGATGAACACCCTACTGAAGCAGATGACCCCTGAACAGTTCCACCCCTACTTCATTGAGCGTCAGCACATTTGGCTGGAGAAGTGCGACGCTGAGCAACGGTTCGCAGAGATTGAGGCGTGGCTCACCCAGCCTGGCCAAACCACGGCCGAGTTGGAGAACCGCAAGGCCTTTATGAAGTTCCACATATTGATGACCGAGACCATATTCGGCAAGTGGAACTGGACAAAGCGTGAGGAGCGTAATGATGCCATCGCACGGGACTTTGCCAAGCAGGAGGCTCGTGCCGACCAGCGGTGGTTCAAGTGTTGCCTGTGCGATAAACAGGCCAAGGGCTGGGGAAACAATCCACAGCCCTTGATGAGTGGCAAGTGTTGCGACGAGTGTAACACGGAGAAGGTCGTCCCAGCACGGCTGTGGCATTTGTCAAAGTTTGACCTCACCAAGGGGGGCAAGTAAAGCCCTACAGCCCTACACTATATTAAAATATTGTTTCAGCACATTCTATAAACAAAGGTTTTGTAGGGAGGTAAGCCCTATTTTTTTCAGGGTTGGTGTTGTCAGGGTTGGCAGAGGCCGTTGCGTTGCCACGCTCTATAGCACCCAAGAAGCCCTGGGTTAGGATGTCCCTCTTGGATTGGGGCTCACACGACAGAAGTAACTCTATCATATCATATAACTCCTGGTGCTTGGGGCAATAGGAGCCTGGCCGGTAATGGTAGTCACCTGGCTCAGGCTTTACCAGCACAACCTTGTAGTTCGGGTTATATTTCCCGTGTCCTGCCTCAACAACCACTTTCATTCTACCTTTTGCCGGGAGAAATAATGGACGATTTTGACGCAACCATAATCGTGTAAAGTGTAGGGGTGGTGGGTTGGACGCAGTTCATTCCTCGGAGACGTGGTTTATTAAGTTGGAGATGGTCTGAATAAGATTAGTTAGTCTATCTATCACTGATTGAAGTTCCTCAGTGAGTTCGTCGTTACGACTGAGTTCATAGCAGACTTGTAGTTGTGTGTGTAAGCCTTCCAGGTAGTTCAGGGTTGCCTCCAGGTTCAGCCTCATCTACCCTACTCACGATATTCACTTGGCAATCTCGCCTTGGGCTTACCCTTTGCCTTCTGTGCGTTCTCTTCTTCTATCCTCGCAACCATTACAGAGTTACACCACGCAGGGGCTCTACAAACCTTGGTCACACCACCCGCACCGTCTGCCTCCATCTCACAGACCCATATCAGGGCATCTCCACCTCGTCGTTCAAGGTTAGGGATAGGTCTTACGGTTGTAAAGACCTCCTCTAACCACCACTGACCCTCATCGGGGTCGTGAGGGCTGGACATCAAGTCTTTATATTTTTTACCATATTGAAGACCGTTTTTACCGTCTTCATAAGATAGAGTGTTGGTGCCGATGGGAAGGTCACGCATCTCCCCACCAGTCCTATAGCCACGACCGGCATCTTGCCACGCTCTCTTTTCACCTTCACCCTCTGCGTAATCATATCGTTCCCAGTCACCGTTGCGACTTATTCTCACCATTGCTTTAGTTAAGCGCCCACCTCTCCTATCAAACACAGGACGTGTGGAAGGCTCCAGACTATCTGGGTTTTCTCCCATCCACACATCCTCTGCTCTCTGCCTGTCCTTGGGTGCGACACCTACTGCGTAAGGGGCGACCCTCTCCACACTATTATCATCGGGCATTACCTTGGGTTTGGGTTCCCCACCACCACCTCCGCCTCCCCCACCCTCTTTAGGTGCCTGTTGAGAAGCGGGTGCGAAGGCCAATCCACCCTCACCTGTCTGGAGTTGCGCCCTACGGGATGCGACCATTGCCTGAGCCTCTTGCTCCGCCTCCTTCCTTATCTGACTATCCACTTCCCAGGGTGTGTAACGCTTACCAGGATTAGCCTTGAGCCACTGAACTCCCTTTTGTGTAATCAAGTCGTCCCTGATGCGTTTTTCATTGACACCAAGTTGGACGCTGGTTGCCCATTCCAAATCACCACCCACTCCCTCGGCTCGTGTGGCTCCTGGGTCAGGTAATAGACCACGCTTCTGAAGTTCTCTCAACACTCGTGCCGTCTTGCTACGCTGTGCCTCCTCAACAGACTTACCTGCCACAACCAAATCGTTCTTCTCCTCCTCGGTGAGTTGTGAGAGTGCCTCTGCCCTTTCACGCAGGGGCTTACCACGCAGTTCGGCGAGTGTCCTCCGCTTTCCAGCCTCTCCTTGCTTGTAGGCAACTCCAGCACGACCCCAAGCCTCACCACCAAGGCTTCCACGGCTGTCGCCAGTGAGTTTCAGTCTATCAAACTCGGAACCCGTGTCTTCATCACGGAAATAAATGTCTTCCATTCTATTCCACATAGCCTCAACCGCTTCTTGAGTTAATCCCTGTTTGGCAAGGAAGGCTTGTTTGAACTGTGGGGCTGTGCTCCGTTGCTCTGCCCTTCCAGCCCGACCAGCGTGATGGAACTTCCTGCTGGGTGCCTGGAGGTAAAGCCCTGCTCCACCATAACCACCCTTGCCGTAACCTCTTCCATCGTGTCTCATATCTTCACCACCAATGATGCGACCTTCCATTGTAGGCTTGTAAGCCCTCTTATTTCGTAACCACTCAGGGAATGTAGCCCATTCATCTATCATTGCCTGACGCTCTGCGGTCAGTGTGGCAAGACGAGCATCTATATCACGGTAAGGACGGCCAACTGGGCGACCAGGTTCTATCTTCATTGAACCTCCTTGGACTGCGGGTAAGAACTGAGGGTCTATCTTCCGCACACGCCATCCAGGGTTCTCTGGGTCTTTCTCACCCTGGGCTATTTCACGAGGTGGTTCAAAGGCATATATTCTCATTATATTCTTATTCACGGGGTCAATGAAGGCACGTGCGGTGGCTGGTAAGTGGCCACCCCCATCCTTACCTTCACCATAAGTCTTCCACTGGTCTAAATCCTTACCACCCTGTTGGAACTTCTCTGAGGACGAGAGACGCACAGGGAATATCTCACCCTCGGGCACCTCAACAGGCTCAGAGGCACGTTCTCCCTTGACCGTTGGTGGCCTCCACATCAACTTGCCACGCTCATCAGGCTTGGACAATCCCTTGTTTGGATTGTCTTTTATCACTCCCTCTCTACCCAACTTGGGGTCAGGTGCCATCTTGGTTGTTTCTTTCTTCGCACCTTCACGGCTTGAAATAAAACCAACGCCATCATCACCTGCGCCCTTGGCCACCTTCAACTTGGCCAATGACCCTGGTTTCTTAGGGTCTGCGAAGGCGTGTTCCATTGGAACCTTGCCCTTCATCCCACCGGCCTTATATTCTTTGAGACGCTCAAGACCCGCCTCTACATCCTCCAGACCCATAGAGTGCCGTGCCATCAGTTCGTTCAACCGCTCAAAAAACGGTGCCTTCTCACCAACCACTGGCGGACTTTGGGATGCCAAGTGAGCCAGGTAGGCGTTATAAACCTTCTCGTCATCCTTCTCTATTATATCCACCAACTCCCCTGCTTCTGCCTCTGCTTCTGCTTCAACCTCTGCCTCTGTGGCTTTACCTTCCTCTTCAACCTTGCCAGGAGCGGGTGCCTGGTAAGCCAACTTCTTCTTTAACACTAAACGTCTAACAAGACCCGCATCCAACTTCAACCTACGAAGTCCCTGTTTCAACCCACCCTCCTTGAGAACTTCCAACAGTGGCTTGTCGTGGGTTTCCAGCAAATCATAATCCTCGCCCTCCTTGCCCCCTTCCTCCATCTGGGCTATGGATATTTCAAGGTTCTCTATCTGCTTAGCCAAACTGTCCTCCATTGGCTTTGCGACCAAGTCATCAAACTCCTTTGCGTTCAACTCCCTGAACTCACCTCCCACATAGAACTCGGTTTTACCATCTCTCTTACGACGAACAGGGACAGGGTGGGGCTCTTCCCCTCCTGTCATATATGCCTGAGCAAGGTCTGACCAAGGACGGTTAAATCCTATGGGTGTCTTAAGAAGTCTTCCAGCGCTTAGTTTTACAGCCTCTTGCTCGGAACCCACCAACTGCTGTCTTCCCTTTTCATCCGTCTCAAAGCGTCCCACGTCATAAGCCAAGTCTCCACGACCCTCCTTCAACTCATCAAACGGGTTCTTACCTACAAAGGGAAAGATAGATGACCGCAAGTCAGTCTTTGAGACCTGCTTTCGCTTTTCAAACTCCTCCTTTGTTTCTGTGGGCTTGACCTTCTCTCCGTGGCGAGTTTCCTTACCCTGCTGAATATCACGCTTACCCCGAGCCAGGTCAAGGTAATATTCAGAAGACCCCTCTGCGTCCGTTTGGTCTGTAAGAAACTGTCTGAGGTTTCCTACACCCTGTGGATAGGTGGTTGTCGTTGAACCCTTGGCCTCCTCAAAGGCCTTGATGAAGTCTGCGTCGCTCTCTCCTGGGTTCTTGGCTCTCCATCCTTCTTTTATTCTTACAATATATTGTGCCACTGTTTCGCCCTTGTTCGCACCTGTGGCCTTCGCACCACCCCACGGAACCCGCAAAGTCTTCTGACGAATAGAGAACTCTGCGGGTGTCTCATCCTCACGCCTCAACATCTCATTCGTCTTCTTACCACCTCCCTGTAAAAAGTTGATTGCCTTAACACCTCCTTGTAATAGTCTCTCTCTATCTGCGTCCTTGGCTGTGTAACCAGGAATAGGGTCGGATTTAGCAAGAAAGGCATTTAATCGTGCTACATAGGCAGGGGTGGATGAAGTCTCCCCCTCCTTGGGCATTGGCCACGCCTTCATCACGGCGGTTGCCATCTTTTTGTCAAAGGGTCTTCTTTCCTTACCCTTCTCGTAGGTCGCTGGAGCCGACCCTTCCCAAGCCTCCGATAAACTTTCCCAATCCAATAGGCGCTTGGCCTTGTCGGCGGGAGATAAGGCCTTGAACTCGGCACTCTCTAACAAGGCATCCATTATCTTCATCTTCTCGTGTGGCTTGGATATTTCTGCTTCTCTAAGCGCCGACAGGGCTACACTCCCACCACCCCCTACACTGGCACCCTCATCCACCTCCTCTCGGCCTTCTTCGTGTCCCCAACCGTGAAGCAGTCCTGCTCCCTCGGCTTCTTCAAAATAGTCTTCACCTTCTTCACCAGCCTCTTCTTCTTCTGCGTCATCTTCAGGCATCTCCTCGCCTTCCACTGGTTCAACTTGCGCTAAAAACTCCCTTGTCCATCCTGGTGCCTCTACAAGCAAATCAGCCCCCCAACCACCAGCGGGAGCGTCGCCATTACCCCAGTGTGAAAGACGGTCTCTGATTGCCGTCCGGAGAAGCCTTGCGTCAGCCACTGATTGGTGATATGGCCTTACGGCTTTCCCTTTTCCTGGATTGTTCTTCAGATGAACCCAACGAAAGAACTGTAAGTGAGGCAGGAACTGAGGGTGCTTTACCTTATTAGCACTTGACCACGGTCTTTGTTCTTTGCCCTTCGTGGTTGCTCGTTGGGGTGCCCTGAATGTCGGCATATCTATTTCACTCCTACTATTTTATTTGCCAAGTTTAGAATGCCCTCACACTCCTCAACGGACGCTTTACCCTTTCAGAGACACGATGGCAGAGTAGCCGTGAGCAACCTCTTTGGCCTTGGTGCCGACACTACGCTCTCTTGGAACCAGCGAACCCCCTTCCCCGATTTCCAGCCTATGCCACCTGTTCAACTGGAGGCACCCAAGCAATCCGTCACCATCGCACCCCAGAGCGTGTGGAATGATATGGTCGCACTCCATCGGGAAGCCCTTGAGAAGGGTCGCAAGGCTCGTGCCAATGAGTTGAACAGACCATCAAGACTGTTCTTCGGCTCCACTGCCGACGGTCGTGAGTTTATGATGAAGTCGCTTGGAGCAGAGGTTGGTCTCCGTTTCCACCGCTATTAAATATCCTATAACAGGAGAAGATGCCCCTACAACCTCTACCAGCACACGGAAAGATATGGGATATGAGAATATTCAAAGACCTTACTGAAAACGAGGTGCTGAAGTCCTGGGCTTGTGGGACAAGTGCCTACAAATCAACGTCACGCTGTAACTTTTACACCAGCCGTGTCACTGCGCTTCAAGGAAGAGGTCAGGCTTATTCAACAAAAACAGCCGATGTAAGAGCCAAATATATAGCCCGAGACAACGCCTGTGAAAAGAACAACTACGACAGTCCCAACGTCAATCAGGCCGTGTGTAACCAAGCATCCAAAGACCTTGAAGACTACCTTGAGATTATTAGGAAACAAGCAGAAGCCACGACAACACAAGAAGCCCGTGACCAAGCAAGAGCCTCCGCAGGGTTGAGACCTGGTGAGCCCACACCCGCTTGGTTCAGAGAACCCGTGCCCGTTGGTTTTGATATGTTATTTACCCCTGAGGCCAGAGCGTCTGCCTTGACACGCCTCAACGCAAAGACGGAAAGGCTTCGTGCCAATGTAGAGGTTGAAAAGGTGAGGCTACAGAACGCCAAGGCATCCGTTGATATTGGTGTCGGTGTTGGCAAGGTCTGTGGCGGGGATTTCCACCACGATGACGGTTGCTGTTGTCGCTCTGACATCCGATGCGCCGAAGGATGGGACTTCTTTGTAAGGGGTTGCTCTGGTGGTGACAGCATTGGAAAACTCAACGCCGACTGGGCTGGTGGTAATAGACTACCGTGTCCAGCCTCACACCCCGACCGCATTGACGGCCTCTGCTACAGAAGTTGCCCGTCCTCACACCCTCTACATATCAAGGGAATGCCTTACCTGTGTGCCAGGTCAGCCGACACAGACGGGGTCATCCGAGACCAGTTCAACTACGACAACTACGATAGGGACGACGCTGAACACGCCATCAAGTGTGCCGAAGCCGTTGTAAATAAGAACCAAGGCCAGATTGAAGAACACTGTGGTTATTCAGCCCGTGCGAAGGCAACGGCTATGTGGGAAGATGTCGGTGCTAAACTCTTGTCGGGGATGACCTTCGGGGCAGTTGATATATGGAACGCAGTCCATAACGCATTGGCTGACGACGAGCACAAGACCAACATCAATCAACAGTTGTTCGGCCACTCCAACAGAGGTGGCGCAGTCTATGACAACGAAGGCAACTATGTTGGTGGCCAGAAGGGTGCTGGTGATTTACACATAGACGGTGTCATTGATGCGTTCTTAAGAACCAAGGACATCGCAACAGAAGAGGCTTGTGTAAAAGCCATTGATGACAAGAACTTGGCCAACTACCTCAAATATTGTCCCCTCTTTGAAGAGGTCAAACCCACTGTCTTGGATGATAAAGGGCAACCTCAAATCCGTGCTATTCTACCACCTGAACTACCTAATCTGAGGACGGATGCGTCGGGTGTCATCATAGACCCCTATTGGAATATCAACCAGGCCGTCCTACCACCTTGGGATGTTCCTGAAGTCCCCGTGTTCAATGAAGACCTCTTGCCCCCCATTCCACCTGACCTTCTGGAAGACCTCCCTGAATGGTTATTACCCCACCCGGATAAACCAGATATGGTTCCTCCTGCGTGGGCGGACGACATTATAACACGACCCGAAGACCCTCAGATGACCTCAGATGTGCTGAAGCCCACCAACTTCAACATCCTTGACCATCCTAACACACTGGCCTTTGGAGGTGCTTTTCTCATTGCGCTTTTATCTATAGCATAAATATATGGCACTTGTGGGTGAAGGCATAGCACCAGACTATCTCCTCAAGTTGGACGCACAGAACCAGGCCACCGAGGACTTTCCTCGCCTTCCTGACTGGGATTACACTGCGGAAGGCTGGGAAAGACCCAATGACAGTGTAATCGGTGGGACTTCCTTCTTTCTATTAAATAAGGATTTTAGGTTTGACCCGACGAACTACACAATGACCTACTTCAACAACATAGGACAGTCTTACACAACTCGTTATTACACACCTGCCAACTATTGGGCTGAGTGGGACGACTATATCACTGCCACGACACCATCTCTTCCTCTCTCACCCAATGGCACTATTCTACGACCCTGGATAGATGCGGGTGCTATAACTACATCGGCAGCCTATAACTACCAATATGTGTGGCCTCTATATTTTGATGGGTGTGAAATCACGGTTGCGCCACTGGTTTCCACGACGGGTTGGGCTCATCCCATTCCCCCACCTACACAGGTGGCACCACCAAACAACTGCTACAATCGTGCCTCCGCCACCTCGTTACAAGCCGTGACATCTACTTATTTCACGACAGTCATTGACTTTGCCGTCCAGTTGCCTAACAACACCGCAGAGATTGATATTAACATTGTTCCAGGCACCGCAGGTCTCTCTGTTCGTGTAGGCAACTGCGCAGGTCTCACCTCGGGCAATGCCATATATTTCGTAGCGGATAAGCCCATTCCTCAGAGTGCCATCCAGTTCTACGGCAACAACACCTACATCCTACCTACCTTCCACAGCAATGGCGAGTTCTTCGTCACTTGTAACCACGTCACCTCGGGAACAGACCAGTTTATTATCGTCATTGATTACCCCAACATTGACTGGCTTTCCATCTTCCGCTCACCAGGCATTGTAGGGGTGTAGAGGTGCTGGGTGGATAGAGTTCAACGGCTATTTCCATTGGTTTATTTCTCCACTGGTAATAGAATGTCCTCACACACAATGCCCGACGGCTCTGTAATGCCTGGAACCATCTACGAAGCCCATTTCAAACCCACCTTTGAGACGCTTCACGACCACATCCAAGAACTCCTGGGCTTCAAGCAACCAAAACTAATCCCTGGGACTTCCAAGAGACCCCAGGCACAGGCCGACAAGGACAGCCTACGGTGGTTTCAGACCTATTACAACCAATGGGACGATGAGAGAACCCGTAGTGCGATGGTGGCCAATGTAGCACGTGATGACCTCGGCTTTCACAGAGCCGTTGGGTTTTCACACCACCCGGTCGCAGTCCAGTTCAACACTGTTCCGACTGCTCTTTCAAAAATCCCACAGGCTGATAGACAGCGCTGGGCATCAACACCCGAGTTTTTACGCTCTTACAAGATGACCCTGTGGAACGACGACCGGCAGTTGGGTTCGGATAAAACCTACTGATAAATCTCAAGGAACACTATAGAATGGCCAATAACCCCCTACGACAGGACAGCAACGGAACGGCAAATGCTCTTCGCTCTAAGTTACAAGGACTGGGCGCAGGAACCTATGACCCTGAGTTTATGAAACAATATCGTGGGCAAACCCCTATGATGCCTTCTCAACCCTCTGCTCCTTTTATTCCTCAACCCAACCCCGCAGAGAACAAATCCCAGTTGGTTCGCAAGAAGATATTGATTTACTCAGGAGACCGTGATGACCGTGTCGGCTCCACACCCTCTGACTTCCAGACAACCCTTAACGCCACCCTTGATGATGTTGTCAAGATAGAACTCCGCTCTTTCCAGTGTCCCAGAGGCATATTCAATGTCTCCTCGCCCAACCTTGAGGCCAGGATGAGGATTGATTGGACACGAGCCAACTCTGACACACTTCAAAACTTTCCTCCGCCACAATATCCCCAAATCCCTGCCTCACTCACCACGACATTCGCCAACGGTGTGTGCTACATCACAGCAGGGTCTTACACCTGGGAGGAATATGCCAATGCCTGGGCAAAGTCCTTCAGTAACAAGATAAAGTCTTTTATGGGAGACTTTCCTACAGGTGATGACTGGATTACCGCAGAGGTCAATGACGACGGCAAGATTGAGTTCTACTCTGTGGATGATGGTCTAAGGTTTCATATTGACTTTGCCAACACTGCCCAAATCGCCACGTCAGTTGCTATGGGGTGGCCAAGCGTAGCAGGGACTTACAACTCTATCAACACTGGAGGCATATATGGAACCCCTGGCTATTACTATCTCATAGCCCCCAATCAGATTACCATTCAGGACT